>Ga0163217_1109121_pt1 | contig 14254 bp, 21 predicted proteins | sample SynspAceP_FD_185933 | JGI IMG/M metagenome (GOLD analysis project Ga0163217, IMG submission 185933) | Saline lake microbial communities from Ace Lake in Antarctica - Synechococcus sp. Ace-P (PacBio error correction) | ecosystem: Environmental > Aquatic > Non-marine Saline and Alkaline > Saline ... | reverse complement strand
GAGGCCAATCACCAGGTCTGGCGGCTGCCGATCAGCCAGGCAAGACCTGGGTGGCGGCTGCCTGGAAGCCTCCAGCCGGGTGGGAGCCGAACCTATACAGCCCTTCGGGCGGGCCCCCCTGCGCTTTGCCAGCTCAAGGGGGGGGGGGGGGCCCAAAGGGGGGGCAACCGCCTGGCGAACTTGCTGGTGCAGCAGCGCCCCGCAGCCGGCATCGACCAGCTGGTGCTCTGGAACGCGGCGGCGGCCGCTCCATTCTCGAAATTCGAAAGCAGCGGCCGGTGGCCCTGCTCCCCCAGGGCGGCGACGCTGATCGGCCGGAGCAGGAAGGCCTGGCCCTGCGACCCTGCCGCCCCGCGCCGATCCAAGCGGCAGGTGCGGCCGGCAAGCCGCGGATCTCAGCAGTTTGCGTCGGGCCGGCCGCGCCCTGTGGTGCGCACTGGCCGATTCGGCGTTCACTGGAACTGGGAACCCGGCCCAGGCGCCCGCTCGCTCTGTGCGCAGCGAAGGTGGTGGGTTAGCGCCTGTCGCCGGCAAGTGGCGAAGCGGGTCTGGGCGCTGTTTGATTGAAGGTCGGCCAAACCCAGGCTCACGCTGCTGCGCCTCAACCGCGCGCGGCCAGGTGCTTGCAGCGACGCCCCCCTGGAGGGCTGGGAAGCTGAAAGCCGCGGCACCGGGCTCGACTCACGACCCCAACCGGCGACCGCCTGCTGGCTGGCCCTGCGGGCCCCTGCTCCCCATCGGCGTTGCTGGCAGGAAGCGCAGCTCCCAGGCCCAGGCCGCCCTGATCGATGCCACCAGCCCTGGAGCTCACCGCTCGGCAAGCCGGTGAGCAGGTGCGCTGGGCTGGTGGCGGGCTGATCCCTAACCGATCGCCCCTGCGCGGTGCCAGTGTCAGGCCACCCAGGAAGCCCCAGCAACTTGCACAATCACCACACAGGGCCCGGACGGCAGGTTCAAGGCCCCGAGAGCAGCAGGCCAGACACGCGCAGAGCCCCGAGCCGAGGCAGCAGCACGTAGAATTGAAGTGGCTTGCTTCACCAAACCGGGAGTCACAGCGGGGATCACCACAAACGCACTGATCAGCACACCCCCACGCCTGATCGAGATCGCCACCACCAGGCCAACAAAAGAATGAACAGCAGGACGATGAACGGGAACGGCACCCCACGCGAGAGGGGAGCGATTCATCGATGGTGAGCAGATCTGGTCGCGGGGCTGAGGCCAGAAGCCAGGGCCGTGAGCAGCAGGCCAGATCAGGCCCAGACCAAGCCAGGGACACACGAGGATGTCGCCGAATAGCAGGTCTGGATGTTGGGCCCTGTAGGTGCCACCGAAGCATGAGGCCACCACCGCCACCGACAACGACGAGGAAAGTAGACGATGTCTTGAGCAGGGATCGGTCGGGGCAGGCGGCTGCGCTCCACCAACCGAGCTCACCTACAGGGCGAGAATCACCGCAAAAGGGAATCAAACACCAGGTGGGATTGAGCCCAGCAGGATGCCGATAGTGAGCCTAGGCAACGACGCAGTGGCCCAGGCATCGCTAAAAGAAGAGAACTTGGCGCAACACGAAAAACTGCCCAGCAGGCCGCCGAGGGCGCCGGTGAGCAGGCCACGAGGAGGGCCCGCTGCATGAAACGGGCGAACTTGCAGCCAGCTCCAGGAAGGGGCGGCTTCGCTCTCAGGAGATGGTTGGCGTGGCGATGTGGTACGGAACGAAAACCCGCCGTGACCACGCTTCCAGCTGGGAGGGCTGAGGGCGTTTGATCGGGCAGGCCGGAGCAGCAAAGGCGGCGGCGGTTGAGCGAGCCACGCCATCGCAGGTCCGGGCACCATCTCCAGGTCACTGGCGATACCTGCAGGGACAGTCCAGCCCTCGCTGCGGCGCAGGCTCGAACAGCAGGCCTAAAAAACTGCCGGCCATCTGGCTGTCGAGGCTGCCGGCCATCGAGCACCAACAGCGGCGGGGGCGCACCACGCAAAACAGCGAGCAGCACCCGTTTGGTCTGTCCGCCGGAGAGGCTCGGCTGATCAGGCGATCGGCCAGGTCGCTGCAGTGGGTTTGCCAGGGCCCGGCGAACGCCCGCTCGCCGGGCCTCGCCTCCAACCCAGTTTGGACGAATTCCCGGCCGATCCCAGCCCAGCCGCACGATTCAAACCACGCTGAGTGAGCAGCGCGTTTGCGCACACCAGCTCTGGGCAGGTAGGCACACTGCGGCGCGCCACAAAGAGCAAGCTGACTCTGGTCTCGGCGGATGTTTGCTCGGCCGGGCCCGCAGCCGCACCTCGCCGCTCCTGTGGGGAAGGATGCCGAGCAGGGCCTGCACCAGGCTACTTTTGGCCGGCCAACCGTTGGACCATCAGTGGGCGTATCGCTCTCGGCCGCCAATCAAAGCGACGTTCTCCCTTGCGGCGAGCGTGCTCGCCTCTCCGGCAGACCGGTCAGCCCGCAACTTCGAGTTATACCGCTATGGTTTACCGCCATCAGCCCAGCCTACCCCAGTTTCTGACTCCAGATCAGGGCGCGAAGGGCCGCCGACCAGGGCCTGCCCGGTGCGGGCGCATCTGGTGAGGTAGTAGCCAGGCTTGCCGGCTCGGCCGGCCGGTTTCCAAGCGATCAAACACCCGATCTTCACGCCCAGATGCGCGGCGAGGCATGAAGGATCTGGGCGCCCCTCCTGGGGCTCGTGAAGCAGGGTCTGAGCTCGGTGCTGCTCGGGACCAACTGGCTGGACGCGCTGCAGGTCGCCGGGTGGGGAATTCACTCGGAAACTCCACCACAAAAGGCGACCTTTGAGCTGGTAGCGTCGGCGAAGTAGGGCGAATCTGTAGGCCACGAAGGTTTGCCAGCAAACGGTTTGAGTGGCTGGCCAATCGGCATTGACGGGAGGAGTTTCATCGACGAAGGGCAGCGGCATTGAGCGCTGAACCTGCTCGGCGCAAGTCGGTTCGCGGCGATTCAGGCCATCGGCGGATCTTGTCCACCTGCTGGACGGCGCGGAAGGGGATCGAGCCAGGAGCGTGGGGATGATCGGACCGTGATCGTGGCCGTATCGTGGCCGCGCATGATTGTCGGGTCTTTGGCGTCTTTTTCAGTGTTCTCCAGGGTGGGGATGCCGCGCTGGATCGACTCACCTGGAGGCCGGCTGTGTCGGCGGGTTGACGATCAGCTGTCGAGGAGTTCCAGGCCCAGGCTTTCTGACGAGCACGTCGGCCTTCTGCGAGCCGCACCAGTCACCGGGGGTGGCTGGAAATCGTTGGGCTGACCGGGTTGGCATCGAGGCCCCACCGTGGCGCAGGTGCCGGCCACAGCTTTGGTGAAGTGTGTTCGATGTGATCGGCAGAATGGTTGGACCACAATGGAGGGCGGCATCGATGGAGGCGCAGTCCCAGACGCATCGCTGCCACAGGAAGCAGCAGGACGGCTGCCAGCAGGCCATCGGGCGGAAGCGGTGCGTTCAAAGGAGTGACCAGAACAAACGGCTCGGCCGCCAGAATCGACCAGCGGCGATTTAGAGAAATGGTACTCATTCAGGAAGCTAGGCAGGGCCGGCTTTGGCCATAATTCGTAGCCCGCTGGCCAAGCGGCGACAAGCGGATAGGCTCGTAGCTCCATAGGATCGCGTGGTTTCTCAGTGCCCTATCGCCATGCCGCCCAGGTCGCCGATCAGCGGTCGCCAAGTCAGCTCAACCCAAACAGGACCCATCTGCTTGAGCACTGCAAACAGGCCAGCGAGGAAAACTCACGGCAGGAGCTCCATGCTCGCCTGCGCCGAACCCCACGGCATGGTCTGGCCACCGTCGTATCGCCACCTGCGCCACCCGATGCAGCAACGCGGCCTGGTGCGCGGCCGCCATCTGCCCAGCGGCGAAGGCCCTGTTCGCTCCCACCGAACGGGCATGAGCACCATCTCACCTGCGCGATTGCGGCAGCACGTGGTGCTGCAGAGCTGCCGATGCACGAGGCCACCTGAGTTGCCAGCCAGCTGGTGGCTGTCAGCTCCTGTCCACCACCCGAATTCTTCGGGTCTGCGCCGCGGCTGTCAGGAATCGCCAAAAATCCGCTAAGCCCGAAGACTCGGCTGAAGCCCAAGACTCGCCCTCAGCCCAACCAGCAGCCAGAACCAATTCGTTGATCGAGGCCCGGCCCGCTTCATCGCCCCAGATCCGCAGCAGGTTGCTGTAGTCTGCGGCTGATCAGGTCGAAGGCCGTCCTCCTTGCCCGCGGCCACTGAACAGAGCCGCCGGGCCGTGTCGAGCTCAAAACAGAAGTCCCGTTGCTCGGCGCTGCGGATGCGGCTCTGGGAGTCCAGCCCACGCGGACCAGCCGATCGCCATTCCTCACGGGCTTATCCACGGTCAAGCAGGGGTGCTCGGGTAGGACGATCAAATCGCCGGCAGGGAGCCGACAAGGTCTCCTCACCATGGGGAAATCCAGCACCAGTTCGCCGTCGCTATAGCATTCAGCCTCCGATAGAAAACAAAGGATGAAGGAGAGATTCGGAATCGCCCCTCCGCCATGTAGGCTTTATCCGTGGCATCCATAGCCCTCACCGGGCCCTGAGCGGCAAAAAGCGCAACGCTTGTGGATCCGCCCGCAGGGCGCTGAGGCCAGCAGGGGATGGCCCTGCAAGCCCTGATGCACAGCGGCAGCGAGGTTTGATGCAAGGCCGAACCCCGCGCAGACTGGCGGTTTTGTGTTCACGGTCGGGGCATTCGCAGCCGGCGCCTGTCTTGGCCCGGGCGCCAGTCGGCCTCGGGAGCGAAGCAGACGACGGCACCAAACGGCGAGCTTGGTTCGGGCTGGCAGCAGCGAGTCCATCTGGAAACGCATCGGAGCAAAACAAAAGGGAGTATGGGGGCGCGTGGCACGGGCTGGGCGGCTGGGGGAGTGGGGGCGAGCTGTGGTGGCGCGGGCCTCGTTAACAAAAAAAGCACCGGCGCGGGTACCGTTCCAACCAGCGCTTTCACCACCTTCTGCGAACCCGACGGCTGCTGAGGCCACATTCAGATTCTCTCTCACACGGTTCGGATCGACCACTGTCACGACCCGCAGCCATCGCCCTCTTTCTTGCCGCCAGCGGACTTGATCGCCGGCCGTGGCGGCTCGGCATGGTCCCTGAGATGAAACGAGCAACGGATGCCCTGGGACAGGGGAATCGCGGCGCGATAACGGAGACAGGGATGACAACACGAAGACCAACAAGGAGGCCGTGAATTGGGGCGAAGCAGGGAAGGCGGCGAGGTGGTGGCGAAGGAGGAGAGGGAGGGAAGGCGTTGAAGGAGGAGGAAGGGACGACGACTGAAGAGCTCCAGCTCCCTTAGCCGGCGGCCAACTGCTCAAAAGACCACAACACCAGCCCTTTGCACGCAACCGCGAACGATTATCCATTTCTTACCAAGATCCGAGCTGGCTTCGCGCACCCGGATGTTGGCAAAAAACCGTCCGTCCGCCTCCAGCCGCCCAATGTTCACCCGCCTGATCGCCCCTGCAGCCCTGGGTCTGCTCTCCCTTTTGGCCCCCATCCACGCCCCGGTGCCCGGTGCTCCGCCACAGTCCCAGCCACCGTTCAGGCCACCCGATCAACCTCGCCGCAATCGACGCCTACGGCGCCTCAGCGCGATCAGGCTGGTGCAGTTCACCAGCATCACCCAGTTCTCGATGTTGCAACCAACCGAGTGGGCCTATCAGGCCCTCTCAAGCCTGGTGGATCGCTCACGGTGAGTGGGCGGGTTATCCACGATTCGCACCTCCGTGGCAAGCGCTCGCTCAGCGCTGGGAAGCCGCTTGCCCTCCTCAACGCCTGCCTGGATTCGATCTAACCGAGGTGACCGATGAGCGCGCAGGCTGCATGAAGAGTTTGAAAACCGAACTGGCCCGTTGCTCAAAGGCCGGTCGATGGCCTGGAGGCCAAAGTCGGCGAGCTGGAGGAGGCCAGCCAGTTTCCACCACCACAGGCTCAGCGGCCTGCCCACCTTTGTGGTGGGGTGCAACGCCTTCAGCGGCAGCCAATGCCGATGGACTCCCCCGCGCCCAGGTGAGGGCCACCACCTTCAGCTACGACCTGCAGCTCAGCCTTGACACCAGCTTCACATTTATGCGGCAGACCGACTTTGCGCTCGATCCTGCGGCCGGGCAACTTCAGCGATCCGGTTTTCGTCGGTTCTGGCGCCGGACCAACCGGCGCATAGCGGCTTGGAGAAGGGCCTTCAGGAAGGACTCCGGCCCCATCGCGTGGGCAGCGACAAGCTCTACTACCAGACACCACTCGGCGCGGCTTTCACCGCCACCGTCTGGCGGCCGCGTTGGCCAGGAAGACATTGCTCGCCCTTTGGCCCGAGGCGTCTATCAGCTACACCGTCTGAACGTGCTCACCCTTCAGACGGGGCCACCGGTGGGCCTACAACGAAAAACCTCGGTCCGTGGCGGCCTTGGGTGCAGTCAACGGCTTCAGTTCAGCGCCGAACTAACGTTGGCGGCAACGCAACCTCGGCAATCCCAGTTGAGGGTGGCATGCGGCACCAGACGCTCCGCGGCACCGGCCACCGTTCAGATCGGTTACGGCGCCGAGGCAGTGGGGCCTCGCCGCGATCGGATTCTAACCTACAGCCGGCGGTCGATGTGGCCTGCGCCACGCCTTTCACGCGCAGCAGCGCGCTGGTGGGAGAACCCCGCCAGTCGCAGCCAATGCCCGTTGGCCTCAGTGGTTACTGGCAACGGCCAACTCCGGCTTGGATTCCCTCGTCAAGCGTGCTGGGGGATCAACAACCACCTCCGTGACGACACGATCAGAGTTGATGGTCGGTTGACCACCATCCAGTCGTGGATGGTGGGGCTGCGATTGGAGCGATGCCTTCTTTAAGGCAATGCCCTCGGCCATTGTCCGTGGACCAACCCGGTGTTTGCCACGCGCCCTTGCAGGCGGCGAGAACCCCCAACGACCATGGGCAATTCGCTTGGGATGGTGGTACAAGGTTCAAGTCATCTACAAACCATTTCGGTGACCCAAGGCGCTTCTTCTACCTCAGCCGCCCTTTGGCGGTCAGGACACACCTTCGTGTGATGCTTCCAGCTTGGGCGGGCTCGTGAAAACCCACTTCCAGTTGAACGCCCGGGTCTAACTATGAAATTTGTCTGCAACGATCGATCAACCTTCGTGCCGCCCGTTCCACAAACCTTCATAATCAGATTCGAAACGGTTTCAGCGGGAACAGCCGTCTGAAGCAACAGGGAAAGTGCCGTTCGAATTCGGCGCGTCCCGCAACTGTGAGTTGGCTTGTTTCAAGTCGTAAGTCAGGATTCCTGCCGTTTTGCACAATCCAACCGTCTAACTGCTGAGGGCACAGTGTGACGACTTTCAGGCTAAGTCGGCCAGTCTTTTTGCATTGGCAGCACTCAGTGCCGCCATTGTTTTGCTTTCTCCAGCCACCTGCCCAGGCATGCACTCGCTGAGGTATTTTGCCTTTTTCTTGTGGCCGTCTTCGGTGGCTGGTGTCCCGCCATTCTGTGATAGGGATGGCGCTCGAGGCTCGAATCACCCGTGAGCATCCCGAAATTGAAGCTGCTGCTGGCGCTGCCGGCGCCTTCAACCTTCGTGCTCTCCGCCCTGGAAGCGCCCTCGGTGACAGGCAGTTGCTCCCACCCCACCGGAAACAGGCTGGGGCGATCTTGTTCGGTCCCTGGTGATGACCCGTGGCTCGGGACCGTCGTGCTGTGTTTCAGGCGTTGTTGCTGGCCCATGGCGCCTTACCACCCTGGGCGCAAATGTTTTCGATGGCGACGTTGGTCCGCTGTGCCTGGGCTTGGGGGTGTTGGCCGCAGCCTCAATTCACCGGCAAGAACCAGCCTACGGCACTGGGCTCGTCTTTGCGCGAGCGCGGCCCTGGGCTGTATCTCCGCCACCTATGTGAGGTTCACCGCGTGCCAGCTGGCCCTGGCCTTCCGCTGCCAGTGTGATTCAGCTAGCACGCCTATTTCCTAAGTTCGGGCTAGTATTTTCGCGATCACCCAGCTGCCACTTGCGATACGAATGGTCTGCCTCACGTAGTGTGCTGGTCTGGAACGGGCTGCGAACACGGCCAACGCGAACTGACACCCTTCCAACAGCTCGCCCAGAAGGCCTGATTAAAACCTATGACAAACCCCAAAAACCCCAACAGACGGCGCAGCACAACTGGCTGCTGGTGCCGGCGTGCTGGCCTGACGATCTTTCTTTGCTTGTTCGTTCGCGGAGGTTTGCCGGCTTCTGATGGCCAGGGGTCAGAGTCGATCGTAACGCTTCAGCCCAACTAGTAAGCCTGGTGCAGCCTCGTCCGAGCTGCCAGCTCGACGATGTCGAGAGGCGTGCTGTCTCTTTTTGCCAGCCAGGGCAGCCCTGGAGGCCGGTGTGGAGTCGCTAAGTGATCGTTCTGCTATCGTGGCCGCAGCGAGAGCAGGAAAGCCTAGACTCGATTCGGCCCAAGGTCCACGTGCTCCAAGCCAAAGGGATGAGCCTTCGGCTCTATGAGCCACGCCTCGATGCCCTGCCCACGGCAATCGCCTAGCGGTTTGCCCACCGCAGGCCATAAGTCTGGCCTTTCGGGGATCCTGCTCGCCTTGGCCTTGGGTTATTGCCAGCCCCGATCCAGCTGCTGCTCAGCGTTGTGGTTTGGCGTCTTGATCGTGGGCCATGCCGCCATTCCAGGCGCGCTCTTTACCTGCCGAGATCCTGCTGCTGCCCTTGGTATTTGCCGTGGCCAGCCTTGCCTGGCCCTGGGCTGCTTGGCTGGTGGGAAAGCGAGAACTTCGCCAGCGTCCAGGGCCGACTTCTTGGCAAGGCCTGGGCCATCCGCTGGGGCTTGGACTTGTATTTCAAGCAGCTTGGAATCAAACCCAGGCTGTGCTGCTGACCGTTCGCTTGCGGCACCAGTGCGATCTTCCTGCCTGCTGACCACGCCGATCACGAAGCTGATTCGGCGGTACTGCGCAAGCTGCGTTGGCCGCCGCTTGTGCTGGAGTTGATGGTTTATGTCTTATGGCTTCATCTTCACGTTGATGCCTATGTTTGAAGACATTCCACGTGGCCCAACAGGTCCGTCGGGCTACATCAGCTGGAAACGATCTCTACACAGTCTTCGCTCTGCTGATCGGGTCAATTGCTCGAGCGTTCCTGAACGTCCTATCGCTCCTGTCATGGGCTGGCCGGCCGGGCTTCCGCTCCGAGTGCGCTGGATCAGCGGCAAAGCTTTCGTCGCTCCTTGAGCCTGGAATCGGAGGCTGTGCTGGAAATCCTGCTGCTCAGTGGCCCTCCAGCCTTGCCGCTGCAACTATGGAAGCAGCAGCCGTGAGAGCCGCCACAGCCATCGAGTGAACTCCATTGCTGTGAGTTCGATGCCGTGATTTATCAGTATCTGTATCTCTGGCGCCATCCAGTTCGCAGTTGAGCCTGCGCATTCCGCGAGGGGGCCCTGCTGTGGCTTGATTTGTCTATAATATACTGCTTCGGGGCAAAACCACCCTGTTCCTCTTGCCAATGGCTTTGCTCGGCCCCAACACGGTCCGGATTCGCTGTGGCGCGGTGCGAAACGAGTTGCCTATCAGCGCCAGCACTTCGCCCAGCTGAGCAACGGGTGGGCGGCTGGTGTTCAAAAGCCTCGAGCCACCAGCTCGTTGGCCACCAGGTGCGAAGAACCCTCCTACGGGCTGGTCAACCTGGGCATGATCGACAACCGAAATTTTCTTGCTGTGTAAGTCAGTCCATCCGTCCACCTTCATCTCGAAGCGGGTGGATCGCCGGTGCACGGGTCAGCCTGGCGAGATAGAAAAGCAACTCTCGGCTTTGTCGCGATGGCTGGTGAGTCTGATAGCCTGAGAGGCTGTTATGTGCTGGCTCGAGTGAAGCCCCCGACCGCTTACCTCAGCCCGGCCGATTGCCGGCGCTATTTGCTTCAGCTCCAACGCATCACGCAGCAGAACAGCGATCGTGAGTGGCCAGCATGACCTTGAATTTCTTGGTGGGCGAAATGTCGTTCGTATGGATCGCGGCGAACTGCTGTGGCTGGAGGGCCCCCGCCGAGTGTGGGGTCGCATGATGACATACACCTCGATGTCGCTGAACTTCTGGGTATGGTCCTACCGCCGTAGCCTGGCTGCTGAATACGCTGGCGTGAGCTGCCTAGCGCACTTGAAGCTTGCGCGCCAGTGGAGCTTGGAGGCGCTGGGAGCATTACTTGCTTGATCCGGAACATATCTGATACTGCAACAACAAACCCGTCCCAAAACCTCGCTGGACTGGGGGATTGAAACCCTTACCGATCGACTCCCCGCTACGAAACGATGGGCTCAAAAGGCGGTGCAGCGATACTGGGATGTCCCACTGGATCGAGCAGGCGGACGAGCGCAGGGCTGCGGGCTCCTCCACCCTGCTGAAAAAAAGCTGGTCTTGCTGGCAACCACCAGTTCGAGGCTCGCGGGGGGTGATCACACGCTGGGACACAGATCAATGAAACAGCTCTCCGTACTGGTCTGGGAAATGGTTTGCGTGGGATGGTTACATTTCTGCCGCACCGGTGGCCCGGGGCGGGCTATTAGGCGCAAGCAGCTTAAACTGCCAGGAGCTCGACATTTCTTATCAGTATTCAGCCTTGCTGGGTGAAGCTTGATCCAACCGATGACACCCTCACCTTGTGCTGGAAGTGTTCCTTGGCTTCGCTCGACGCCTCGGAGTGGGCGCTGTTGGCCGTTGACCCTCTCGCCCCAACCCAGCCTCCCCTCCCTCCCTGAGAGCATCACCCGATGAACTCTTATGTACCGCTTATTTCCTCAGGAAGCTGGCGACCAGTGGCTGGCCTTGCTGATCCTCGCCTGGCATCGGACGATGTATATCCAACATCTTTTTTGTATTCAGAAAGCTGGCTGATCCCGCCAACTTCGCGCGTGCCTGAATTTGGAACACTTGCACCTGCCTTTCCAATCCTGATGGCAACGTGGGCCGGCCTCTCTGAGGTTGATCGGCTTCCTGGTTCTGATCCTCGGGCTTGCCTCTCGCCATCGCGCGCGCTGCCCTGGTGGGTCATCGATGTCTGTTGGCGGGATACCGACACATCTTCACGCAGTGCTCAATCATCTATCTGATGAGCTGGTGGTGCTCTATTTCGGAGCAGCCTGGCGATCTGCTTTGATGGCCCGCCGCATCTCCTTCGATGCCGGCATCGTACTGGGCCTTCTGCAAGACCGATGTAGAGCAGGAGTCATTCTTTCTGTCCACCACGGGCCGTATGGCCCCATCCCATCGAAGGTCTGATCGGCAAGTCAGCCAGGCAGCCAAACTTGCTCGGCGGGCGCTTGATCCACCCAGGCGGCTCCAGGGCATCAGGCTGGTTTCCAAGGGTCCAGGACTGTGCGCAGAACCAGGCGTTGGGCCGTCCTCCCTCCCATGACGAGCACCACCACGCATTCAACTGCTCCAGCCCCTGATCGCACCGACCGCGCTGTTACGGCCTGCCGGTTTGACAATCTACGGTTCCTTGGGGTTGGTAAAACACCTTGCTTCATCCACATCCTCTCACGTACCATCAGGATGGGGATCAAAACCGCGTTCTGGTCAATGAGTTTGGCGAAAATCGCATCGACACGATCTGATATCTCCACTGCGACGGGAGCACGGTGGGAGCCTGGCAATGGCTGCATCGGTTGCTCGAATCAATGGCGAGCTGCTTGAGGGCCGCTTGAACGGGATCCTTCAGCGCCCGGACCCGTCGATTATCTGGTTGTTGAAAACCACAGCTGGCTACCACTTAACCGGTTTGCCATGACCTTCTCTGACGGAAGTGAGCGCGTACAGCACCGACTCTATTCGATCATCACTTTGATCGATTGCGAGAATTTTGATTCGACCTGTTGTGAACAGTGAGGTGGGGGTCGGGCCCAGGATCGTCTCGGCGACATTCCTCTTGCTGATACAAAAGGAGATCTGATCGAGGAAGATCGCGTTGCTGGGTTGGAGCAAGCGTTCTCGAGATCAAGCGAGCTCGGTATCCTGCGTTCGATCAAGGGGCAGTTCCCGCGCCTTGCTCTCTCAGCGTTTGGTTTGTTCGATATCGGGACCGGATGGCGGAGGGAGCAAAAGCCGCGAAGCCGCGCACGATCAAGGCCACGACGAAGCATCACTGCCATGACCATGCGGGCATCACCTTATGATCACGGGCATGACACGCCATAAACCACGAATCCAGCCACGCTGCCAGAAAGACCCCGCAGAAACAACCGTCAGACCATCTGCGATCGAAGGCGTTCACGTCGCTGTCGTTTGCAGGCAGGAAGGCCCTGTGGTGCGCAAATTTTCCAGAATTTCTGACAATCAACTGCCGCCCGGGTGTTTCGCGCAAAGGCATCCTTGGTTCAAGAAAAGTGAGCGGCGCCATGTTGTCCACCTGGCGGTAAGCGATTTCTCGAAATCGACGACAGCGACTGGGCTGGTTGAGCGCAAGAAACGAGTTGGTGCTTGTGATCGGCAAAAACTCGACCACGCCAAATTGCGGTGAGCAGCTGCGGGCGTGTGTTTCCAAGACGCGCAAGGGTGATTCGGCTGATCAGCCCCCCCATTACTTGCGCTGCAGTGGTTTCCCGGATTCAGCCTGGGAGGCAACGAGGAAGTCCGGTTCGCGGGTCATATTCTCCCCAGTGGGGAGGACCATCTCGCAGTCGCCACGTGTCGCAAGCTGGTGATGGGGACCCGGTCAGAAAGCTTCGGCCTTGATCCTGTCCTCAGTCAGGAACGTCGCCCTGTTTCGCCCCTTTCCATTCCCATTGCGCCGGCGCGGACGGGTCGTATCCCCACCATGCAACATGCGCGTTGTGCTTTCTTTCCTGTCTCTCCTCTGCCGGCCAACTTCGCCTGGCAGGCCTGCGCACGGCCTGGGCTGAGTCTGATCGGGGGCCGTAACCTGCTCCGCCATCCATCGCTGGCGCCGGTTTGGCAAAACGGGCTCAGCCATCGCTGGCTGGGGCTTGATCCACCTGCTTGCTGCTGGTCGGGTTGGTCGGGGCTCGGCCTCCGTCATCAAGCTCAACGCTTGTTTGCTCTATGCCCTGGCAGGCGCGTGCGGTTGGGTCTCCCTGTTCGGGCCTCCAAGGCGGTGCCAGCTGGCCCCTGGCGGAAATCTGGTCGCGGCCCTGGCTGGCTCGCTGCTCGTCTGCCGATCCTGCGCAGCCCCGCCAGGCGGCGCCCGCCGCCACCCTGGCTACGGCTGTGTGATGGGGTTCAGTCGCCGTTCACGCCATGCTGCATGCCATGAAGCCAGTGAGCCAACAGCTGCGTGCTGGGTGTGGCTTTCCTGGCTCAAAACCCTGGTGGTTGCGTCAGTTATTGGTGGTGCCTGCGCAAGCTCGGCACAGTCTGGGACCCTGCGGGCTCGCTGGGACTGCTCGCCTCCGCTGGCGGGTCCTCCGCCCGGGCCCAGAGATCGAGGCCTTGGCGGGCGCGTGCCGGTTAACCGCCTCGTTGGCACACGGATTGAACAAATTTTGCGCCGAATCCTGGCTATTCTTTGGAGACTAAACGCCGGAGACATGGGCTGAACTTCTGCTCTTTGACCGGCGTCTGTCGCCGCTGGTTTGGCCTCGCCCTGGGTGCTCACCCCAGCCGACTCGATGACGGACAAATCCGGAGGTGGTCTTGATGGGCAGCCTTCTCTTGTTCCGATCCCGATCCGCTCTCCAATCGCACCGCTGAGCGCTTACCATCCCACTTTCCCCGATCTTTGGATTCGGGGTTTTTTCATGGGAAGCTTGGGCCGCGCCTCCCTGTGGAAAATCACAGTGGCCGGACCATCAGGCCGTAGCAAAAGCTTTTACGTTCAGCTGCGCTAATGATCGGGCCGTGCTCGTATGGGGTTCCCTTAACTTTCAAGGGCCAATTGACGCCGAGCCGAAGCCGGGCTTCCTGGGAATCTGACGATGCAGGTTCCCAGCATCCCTTGACTAATTGCACAATTCCCTAACTCACCATTGACCCATCCACGTTTGGGACCAGTCCAAGGACAAAGCATCGCGGGCCCTCTCCGGCACCCTTGGCTGGTGGCTGCGACATTCGAGTGCCTTGGAAAATCGCCACGAATCGCTTGGCACCCCCCATCGAAAGGTACTCCGCAGGCAGGCACGAAGGGGGAGGTTTGAAAATGTCATACTCCGGGACGGGCCCACTTACCCAAAACATTTCTTCCTTCCTTTTCTCTGACGCGATCCCCTTCAACAGCGACACGTCTCCGCAAACTC
>Ga0163217_1042093_pt1 | contig 14254 bp, 11 predicted proteins | sample SynspAceP_FD_185933 | JGI IMG/M metagenome (GOLD analysis project Ga0163217, IMG submission 185933) | Saline lake microbial communities from Ace Lake in Antarctica - Synechococcus sp. Ace-P (PacBio error correction) | ecosystem: Environmental > Aquatic > Non-marine Saline and Alkaline > Saline ... | reverse complement strand
ACAATGAAGCTCATTTCCTTCATAAACATTTGGTATGCCTGGGAATATTCAAAAAATATGTTGGATTTATGTTGCTGTTATTGGCAAATTGTGCTAACTATATTTTTTGATTTAAGGTCGATAGCATCTTTGGGTGCAATATTTATTTACTAATGGGGACCATCGGCATCCAATGGGTTACTGCGAAATTTACGAAAGGAAGTTAGTAATTCGGCCATTAATTATAATGCATATACTATTGGATATCATAGGGTTCTTACAGTTCCTTTTAATATGATTAAGCAAGCAGTGATATACACGTCATAATTTGTTGCATTAGTGGCTATGACACTTATTTTTAGGAGAAAGATGGGTTTTAACAGCACAAAAAACGACAGATTCAGCATAACTAAATATTTAAAATTAATAAAATTGAAAAACATGAAACACTAGAAAAACGCTACGGTTATTTACATTAATCGGTACAGTGGATTAGCTGTAAGTCAGGCTTCAATGCCACCGAGCATTGCAGGTCGATGGAAAAATAGGAAATGCCAGTTTATCAAGAAATCATTTCAAACCTTTCAGTTTACCCATTTCATCAGTGGCACAAAAAAGTGAAGAGCCAAAAAGATTTGTTGGAGGCTTCATATGGAAAAGACTGGAATTCTGGAGGAATATGAAATTGATGGATGGGATAAAAATCCTGAAATGAAAGCAAATATGCAATCCTATGCAGATTGATGATGGAGAAAAAATCGGATAATGATGCAAAAGGATGCCAATCCAATTGCTCGATAAAATTGATGGCGAGTGAAGAGGCGTTTCGTAAATGTGATGGAAGAGATCCATAAAAACAAATGATAAAAAAGAAATGAAAACAAAGATGATGCAAATGATGGGACGAAAAAACCCTGAAATGATGGAAGAAATGATGCAGAAAATTGATGGAAAAAAATCCCGAAAATGATTGAAGAAGCATGAAAGCAAAAAATGAGAATGAAGGGTTAATAATTCCCGCCATAAGATTGGGGAAAATTACAAATGAAAATAATCGCAACAATAAAATCAACTATTATGAGACATTAGCGAATTTGTAATTCGGGTTAGTAACTTAACTAGTTTGCAACATCATTACTGAAAATTAGAAATGATGCCAATAATGGAAATTCCTATTATTGGGGAATGCATATGGGGGTGGTTTTCTTGCAACTTCTAATTAAATTAGATAATGGTATATAAAATTCCAAAAAAGAAATTAATTATGGAGATATATAGGCAGGAACAAAATACCTGCAACACGACCTGCACTTTTGAGAAGGTGGCTTCAAGCGCTTGTTACCGTATAGTAATTTTGTTGAGGACATTCCCGATTTTCTTTTGAAAAGCATCATTTTGAAAACACTTCACCAATATTGCTTGTAGATGATGAAATATGAATCTGTTGGTATTGCCAGAAAACAGATAAATTTAATGAACTAAATGACAAGAATTTAAGGATATATTCCGAGCGTAGACACCTATAGGGATGGATAACCATATGATCCAAAAATATAAGGAAACAGTACCTGGTTTAGTCCGAAGTTGGAACGCTAAATGGGGGACGTATTCATCGATAAAGCCGCACAACAGGTGCATACGGTGGGAGAAGCTTAGAAGTATATAATCACCACAAAAAAAGGTTTGCCATTATCGATTCGAGAAAACCAATATTCTGGTTTCAGACTATACCCGGCTCATAAAATATCACCTTATTTAACGAATTGGTGGAAAGAATTGGATGAATTGGACAAACAACAATCCCAGTATCTTTTTGTAATGGTCACAGTGCCCACATCCGTCAACAGCTATAAAATGACCTCTTGGATGCAGGGTTGTTCAGCTGATAGATTCTATTATACAGGGGAGGGAATGCACGATGGGGGATCACTTTAGGACTTCCTGTACAACAAATTTGAAATAGTAATGGACTATTCAGTTGAAGATGAATTTTAAGAAACGATACGGAAATAGAATGAAATTACGCTAACAATTATTAATTTAAATTAAATATTATGAAAACAACAAACAATTATTTTATTCGCAATTTTGGCTTAACTTAAGTCTATCCCAGTTGCGACAGAAAACAGCTACCAACGCCATGCTCGAAAATTCGATACAAGACTGAACTTTTTGATGCGATTGCCAGCAATAACTCAAATTTAAGACAGAATTCTGGGCAACATGCAAAGGATACGACCATGCCATGCAGATGATGAAGGAGGAAACCAAAATTTAATGGGTTAATATGTGAAGGGTGAAGGTATGATATGATGAGGACAGTGTCATGTCAATGAGCTGATGCACTCCATTGATGGAAAGATGGAAAATGTGACAATATGATGCAAATGAATGCATAATGAAGGTAAGATGAGTGAAGATTGTATGAACTCCAGTATGCAAGATGATGAACGATAAAGGAATGAATATTGGGAGACATGCAAAATTAAAGATAAAATAAAATTAGTAATATTAAACAAGAAAGGTACTATAAAAGTTTAAAAATGTATTAAATGCACTATCCCGCCAAAACTGTGAGTTAAAATAACAGGGTTGACTTTTATTTTAAAGTCTGACCCTTTTTTCATGATCGTAAGGAAACTGATTTAAAAATAATGCCCAGTTCCTGATGGGATTTGACATTTCTTGGTCGCTCCCATTGTTGCCAAATATCGGATTTTCATCACCGGCAATATCGTAGGGGAACGAAAGTTTGTTCTTGGTGTAATTTTCTGATTTTTCCATTTTGAGGTTCTTCTATAGATTGGTCGTATAGTGATCTTACGGATCTCCAAGGGAAACTCGAGAATTACGGTGATGTTCCTGCCACGTTGTCCCTCCAACTTTTTTATGCATAGGGAATTACTATGTTTTCCCATTGCCTGCAAAGTCGTCCAGGGCCGCTTATGGCAGCCTCCTGGGTAGGGGCGTTGTAATTTGCTTCATATCACGGTAAATGTTTTTTGTCCTTCCAGACACATACCTGCAAGCATTTCTTATCGATGTACACAGCATTATCTGGGTCTTGGATTCCGGGAATACGTTCTTGATTGGATGTCCGTAAAACCATTGAGATTGCGGTGGCCGTAATAAGGATATCTTCGGCTGCCACGCGCCCTGATATCGGTCAGTACGCTCATCAAGAAAGCGCCGATCTCGATTCTGCGAGCCAAAGGTCCATTACTTCTTTTTTGATTGCCATCCCTGCGGAGCCCTACGGCAATATAAAGGTCTTGTTGATACCTTGGAGCTCTAGTACCTTAAATACAAGCCATCCTCAAACAATAAGGTAGACAGGTTCAGGGGCGGTTCTGCCAGGCTACGATATCGCCCGATACCTTGTCCGTAATCCTTGATATGGGTCGAACGTGGGAATCAAAGTTGTAGAACCTCCCTTATTTGCTCCTCGATATCGACTGTTTTGCTATCCCCTTGGCATAGAGCAGATACGATAACGTTTTCTCGATTCCGTCGCCATGTTGCCCGTTTGGGGCACTATCATGGGTTAAGGAAGATCCCTGTACTTGCACGGCTATTTTCGGATTCCCGAAGAAGTAACGTACACTTTTTTGGGAAAAACCGTTTAGAATTGCTCTGATTTGATTTTTTGGTGTTGTCATAATCAAAATGACCTCCAACTCTCCTCTAGCATCTCTCTCGATACCCGTTTTTGGAGTTCTTTTTAAAAACACCGTTGAGCTCATCACGGTTCTTGAAACTGTTTTTAGAAATCATCGTCGAAATAATTCTTCTTTTTTTCATAGGTGTAAATATTTAAAATAAACAAAAAATATCTTGGGGCCTGCCCCAGCTATTTTTTTATTTACACACTTTTGAGTAGTCTATTTAAATAGATCCCTTCCACACATTAATGCTTCCCTTCATATATCGATACTCATCAGCTTGCTATATAGAGCCTAGAAATAAGAAGATAATCTCTCAGCTCACGCTTTATATAGTTTTCACTATCGAGAAGTTAATGAGCCTCATATAAACAAGTGTTAGGACTCTGCGCTAGACTCCATTCTTCGAGGATGCCTCTCGGTATGCATTGCTGTTTGAAAGAGTTTATTTCTTAAAAAAAGAACATTTTAACTGTTTTTATCAAAATCATGCAAGGGCCATCTCTAAAGCAACCTTTTTCTTTGAATAGATCTTTTTAAGGCAGTTGGGTAAACCTGAATCCTGCGTTCTCTCTATTCGGCCCTGAGCGATTTTGCTTGGTTCAGGCCTTACCTGGATACCTACTTTTTTATTGTTTGGAGGCATCTAATATTCATCGTAATATAATACTATGTGCCGCAGCTACCCCAATGTCAAATCAGCAATCCCATAAAGCTGAATTCTGGATCAATGTGGTAGATGTGGATATTCCTTTTGTCATCACTCCGGGATAAATAATCACCGTGCAAAAGTATATTGCTCACCCCGCCCCTTGGACAGGTATTGTTTACCCACCTTTTGAAAACTCTCCTTTTTTTAATGTTCATCAGTCTTACCAAGCGGTTCCTGCGTCCCTTCTGAAATGGCAATTCAGGAGAAATCACTTTCCTTAAGAAAAGGTAGTACAAAATATTGTGTGGTGATTAAGTAAATCGCAACTCCATAGCTTTTGGATATTGCTTCCAAATCCATACATCCTACCTATACGTACCCTAAAATATGGAATTGCGTATTACTTAATTTCACCAAACATAATTTGTTACTACCTTTTTCTTAAGGAAATGCAACACTCTACTCACATGAATTGCTATCAGGAGGGCACTTCAGGGAACTCGCTTTTTGTGTATAGGATGATGAAACATTAAAAAAGGAGATTATTCAAGGTGGCGAGAAACAAAACCGGTCCCAAGGGCAATATATTTTGCACGGTGTTATTATCCGGGAGTTGGATGACAAGGAGACAACATTACCTAATGATCCAGGATTCGCTTTTATGGGGATTTGTGAATTTGGACATTGGGGGTTTTACTGGCGGACCATAGTTTATGATTACGATGATATAGATTGCCTCCACAATAAAAAGTAGGTATCAGGAAGGCTTGAACCAGCATTTACTCGCTAGGTGGCCGGAATAGAGTGATGCGCAGGTTAATTAGGTTTAGCCCAACTGCTTTAAAAAGATCACTTTTTCAAGAAAAAAAGTTGCTTTTAGAGATTGGCTTTGCATTTGATATTTTGATAAAAGCAGTTAAAGATGGTTTGTTTTAAGAATAAACTTCTTTCAAAAGGCAATGCACGAGGTACGAGGTTATGCGATAGCCTTAACTTGTTTTGCGGCTATTAATTCCGTATAGAAACATAGAAATCTCGTGAATAACACTTTTTTATGCGATGAGTTTACACTAGAGGGCGAGTCGAAGTGTAGGAGGGAAGCTAGTGGACTATTCTCATACAAGTGTGTAAATAGAAAATGCTGGGGCATGCCCAGCTTATTTTTTTGGTTTAATTTTTAAATATTTAAACTTATGAAAAAAGAAGAATTATTGCGATGGTTTCTTAAACGTTTCAAGCCGGGATGAGCTCAACGGTTTTTAAGGAACTTCCAAAACGTGGTATCGAGAGATGCATAGGGGAGGGAGTTGCGATGGTATTTGGATTATGGACAGCACCAAAAATCCAAATCAGAGCATTCTAGACGGGTTTTCAAAAAGAAGGTACGTTTCTTTTTCGGGGATCGAATAGCCGCTGCAAGGACAGGGTGTTCCTTTAATCCATGATAGTGCACAACGGGGCAACATGGTCCGGGTGAGGAACGTTTGTATCGCCCTATGCAAGGGATGGAGCACAGCGATATCGAGGAGCAAATAAGGGAGGTCACAACTTGATGTCATCCATTCGACCTATATCAAGGATTTACGGACAAGGGTATCGGCGATATCGTAGCTGGCAGAACCGCTGGAACCTGTCTACCTTTATTGTTTGGATGGATGGGCATTGTAATTTAAGTACGTGAGAGCTCCAAGGTTCATCACAAGACGTTTATTTTGGCCGTAGGGCCGCGGGTTGGCACAAAGAAGTATGGACTTTTGCTCGCTAAGAACGGTAATCGGCGCTTCTGGATGAGCTAATTGACCGATATCAGGGCGGACGTGGCACCGAGATATTCTTTATTACGCCACGACAAATCTCAATTGGGTTTACGGGACCCATCAAGAACGTATTCCCGGAATCCATGGGACCCAGATTATGTGTGGTTTACATGCAGATTAAGAATGCTTGCAGGTATGTGGTCTGGAGGAAAAAAAGGCATTTACCGTTGAATTGAGCAATTTAAAAGGCCCCTAAGGAGGGCTGCCAAAGCGGACCTGGACGACTTTGCAGCGGCAATGGGAAAACAAGTATTTCCTATGCCATCAAAAGTTGGAGGGGGCAATGGCGGAACTCACCGTATTCTTCGAGTTTTTCCTTGGAGTACGTAAGATCATCTATACGACATATTTATAGAGAACTCCAATGGGAAATCAGAAAGTACACCAGAACAAAACTTTCGTTCCCTACCGATTGGATGCGGTGATGAAATCCGTTATATTTTTGGCAACAAGAGGAGGGGACAAGGAATGGTCATGACCATCCGAACTGGGGCATTATTTTATCAGTTCCTTACGAGTCTATGAAAAAGGGTTCAGACTTTAAAATAAAAATCACCCTTGGTTATTTTTAACTTTACACGTTGGCGGGATAGTGTCATTTAAATAAAAATTTTAAACTTTATAGTACCTTTTTGTTTTAATATTACTTATTTATTTATCTTTAATTTTTGCATTGTCTCAGGATTCATTCCTTTACGTTCATCATTTCATACTGGAGTTTACATACACTTCACTCATCTTACCTTATTATTGCATATTGGCATCATATGATTCTCATTTTTCCATCTTTCTCATGGAGTTGCATCATGCTCATTACAATACACTTGTTTCCTTTCATTCATATTCATTACTTACCTTTCTCATATACAATTTAAATTTTGGTTTCACTTAATCACTGATTGGAATGGTCTGTATCTTGCATGTTGCATAATTCTGTCATGTATTGTTATGCTGGCATCGATCAAAAGTTCAGTTTTGTTTCGATTTTCGAGCTGGCGTTGGTTAGGCTGTTTTCTGTTCGCAATGGATTAGACTTATTTAGCATGGATTAAATAATTGTTGTTGTTTTCATAATTTATTTTTAATTAATAATTGTTAGCGATTGTCATCTATTTCCGATCGTTCTAATAATATCTTTTCAACTGGAAATAGTTCTACTATTTTTCAAATTGTTGTACAGGAAGTCTTTAAGTGATCCGTCGTGCATTTCTTCCTGTAGTATAGATTCTATCAGCCTGAACAACTGCATCAAGAGGTCATTTATAGTTGTTTGACGATTGTGGGCCTGTGGCCATTTACAAAAAAGATACTTGGGATTGTTTTTGTCCATCCATCCATTCTTTTCCACAATTCGTTATAAGGAGATATTTATTGGCGGGTTATAGTTATGACCAGAAGTATTGGGTCTTTTCTCGAATCGTAATGGGCAAACCTTTTTTGTTTGGGTGATTATATACTTCCTAAGCTCTGCCACCGTTATGCACTGTGTGTGCGGCCTTTATCGATTGAATACGTCCCATGTTACGTCAATTCGACTAAACAGGTACTGTTCTATTATTTTTGGGGGATCATATGGTTATTCATCCCTATTTAGGAGTGTTTCTACGCTGGTATATCTTAATTCTTGCTTTAGTTCATTAATTTTTCTGTTTTCTGGCATTACCCCAAACAGGATTTCATTTTCATCATCTACAAGCAATATTGGGAGTGTTTCAATGATGCTTTTTCAAAGATATTCGGGATGCTCCTCAACAAAATTACCTTATCGGTAACAAAGCGGCTTGAAGCACTTCTCAAGTGAGGTCTGTGTTGACAGGATTTTGGTATGCTGCTATTATTCTCCATGAATTATTTCTTTTTTGGAATTTATATGTATACATTATCAATTTATTACATTAGAAGTCAAAAACCACCATCCATATGCATTCCCAATTAATAGGATTCTCAATTATTGGTGCATCATTTTCTGATTTTCGTTTATGGTTGCAAACTAGTTAGGTACTAACCCGATATACAATCGCTAATGGTTCCATAATAGTGATTTATTTTGTTGTGATATTTATTTGTTATTTCCCAATCTTTTAGTGCGGGAATTTTTATCTTCTTCTTCATTTTTCCTTTCTCTTCTTCATCATTTCGGGATTTTTTTCCATATTTTCGTGCATATTTCTTCCTCATTTCAGGGTTTTCGTCATCATTTGCTCATCTTATGTTTTCATTTCTTTTATCATTGTTTTATGGATCTCTTCCATCAGATTTACGCCTCTTCATCGCCATCATTTATCGAGCATTTTGGATTTTGCATATTTTTGCATTCATTTCCGGATTTTTCTCATCTTATCTGCAGTATGGGATGGTTGCATTTTTGCTTTCATTTCAGGATTTTTTCCATCTCATTTCATATCTCAGATTCCATCTTTTTCCATATGAGCTTCATCATATCTTTTTTGCCTCTTCACTTTTTTTGTTGCTCATTGATGAAATTGGTAAATGATTAGGAGTTTGAATGATCTTTGATAAATGGCATTTTTATTTTCATCGACCTGCAATGTCTCCGGTGGATTGAAGCTGATTACAAAGCTAACCAACTGTAACGATTATGTAATAACCAGTGCGTTTTTTATATTGTTTTCATGTTTTGTTCTTTTTTTATTAATTTTAATTATTTATTATTGCTGAATCCTTGTCGTTTTGTGGCTGTAAAAACATCTTTCTGCTAAATGATAGTGTTCATAGCCACTAATGCAAACATTATGACTGTTATAATAATGTTGCTTTTACCATAAAGGACTTAAGGGGACATGATATCGATGTATAGCAGTTATAATTATGGCGAATTAGCTTTTAATCTTTCGTAAATTTCGCAGTTATCCCATTGGATGCCGATGTCATTAGTAATAAATATTCCCCAAAGTGCTATTACGACTTATCAAAAAATATAGTTAGCACAAATTGACAATAACAGCAACTAAACAACATATGTTTTTGAATTTTTCCCAGGCATACCAATGTTTATGAGGAATGGTTATTTTTAGTTATTGTTGTCATTCTTGATACGGCAAAGATGCTGGGCTATAATTCCAGATATGGTAGGCTTACTATTGCTATACAACGGTTGAACATAATCCGTATTGACCAAAGCAGGCTTCGAAGCCTCGCCAATTGAATAATTCTTGGCTGCTTACCAATTTCTTGAAATAGTTAACTAGCGGAAACTGCAAACGCCCTATAGATTATTACGGTAAATATGAATTTGAGAAGAAATTATTATGGCCGTCCCACATTCTTTTTTGGGTTTTACAATTTTCCCCGCTGTTTGTGAAGTTGTAATCTTTATACGCCAAACATGGATATGCAATGACCTAGATCTGTTGTTCAAAATTGGTTTGGAATTGCTTAATGAATAGTATCCTGGAAAGAAATCCAGCAGCCCAAGAGCTCTATGCAAAATATAGCGATACCTCCAACTTATGATAAGCCATAATTAATGATGACTTTCCAATATTTCATGCCAGAATTATTAATTAGAAGGCACCACAATAAGTATTAACTAGTATTGGCACCAAAATGTTGTTGTCCACATTAAAGAGCTGTAAGGTTAAGAAGCCAAAGTGGGGCGACCAGACTCTCTTGATTATCATTGAAACGCATTTTAAAGTGGGCAACCAGATGCAGCAACAGTTCCTTTTCGTAGGCTTTGACAATACATAGCTATTCCGCCAGAGGTGGAAATGCATTTGACATTTGATATAACCATAAGCCTAATCTGAAATTATGGGCTCACGCAATGAGGGCAATGGAAAAAATTACTTGATAGTTCAGCTACCTGACCATAAGCAAAATGCCGGCAACCAATCATTACACGTCCCCAATTGGGGGGCTTAAACAAGGGGGGGGGGGGGGGGGGGGGGGCTCCTATTGTGTAGACTGTTTTTTTAATAGTTAGTATTATTACATAACTTAAAAATTGTGTAGCATTATTTTAGTCCGGGACGTGATCATAATTGATACTCTTTGCTTCAACTCCATCTAATGGTAGGTTTGTCAACAGGAATAATCCACCCAGCCGCTAGTTACTTTTTCTTTTGATTTTAATCATTCGGATTTCTTATAGATAGGTGAAATTTCGCATTTGCGCATTCAGGATGTAGTGACCTATTTTTAGAATTGATATGAAAATTTTCCAAAGGAAAATTCAATTCATCACGAAATTTTTACTAGAAGGGTGTCTCTATTTAAAGAATCTATTTTCTATAAGGTAGTTAGTCAATTCTAATCATAAGCATGATATAACCTTTTTGGTTTGTTCAGTCATTTTGAATTTTAAGTGTATTTCTTTAAATGATAAGAAAATGGCGGATTTGTATATCAACGTAAGTTTCTTTTTTGCTCGGGAAATTACCAAACGGTGTTATTTAAATAATTGTATATTTCAATCTAAATACATATTGAATGAAAGAAAAGATGCAATACTATTCTTAAAAGGGGTGTTTTTAATACTATAATGGATTCTTTAATACATGTTAACCAAGGTGCATCCTTATTTTCAGAAGAGAATGGGATCGTACCCGCAGATGGGCCAAATTATTGTCCACTTTAACGGGGGGTCTTTTTGCGTTTCGGACGCAAAAGCATCAGAATTGTATGTGCAACGGAATTCAGGGCTTTTAAAGATTTACAGGTAAAGAGTTGCCTTTAACAGTTTTCGAAATCAAGATTGGAAAAACATTTTATAGGTCTAAGCAGCTGCTAACGTTGGTTTGGACGATACAAAAAAGCTTGGCGAGAAGGGTTTATACGATATTTTAAGGATCAAAGCTAATTTACGGTAGAGTAAACTCGGGGTACACTTATGGTGTATATGAGTTTTTGAAAATATGTCGGTGTTCGATTCTTGACCGCTGACATCATATCAAAAGGAAAATAAAATAATAACCCATCAAAAATTGATCAAAGCAATCTTACTTTCTATCCAGGAGGAAGGGAAAATGAGATTTAGGATCAAAGGGGCAAATTATAGTTACGTTCCTCTTTTGCTTTTCGTTCTTCCCATTTGGTGAAAAACACTCCAAAACCCTTCGTTTGCTGTCCTAAAATGCGACTAATGCAGGTATAAAGGGTGAAGAGAAATTTTGGCGGTTTACTGGGTATATACGTGTAAGTCATATGTTTCTAATCTTGTTCCTCCTTCCCATTATATGGCGAAGAACATTCAAGAATACTTGATTTGAGTCAACGGAAGGCGGAAGTAAGCATGCAGGCGGATGGACAACATTATGTTTAACGAACAACAAGACGTTCTAGACATTGTAACAAAGGTACTTTGGAGGGGCCATTGGAAGATCCACAAGGAAAGAATTTTACGTGCCAAATGGATAATGGGTAGTTTTACTGTACTGCGAATCTTGTGCTGCTTCTAGATTCCAGAAGAATCCCATGCGGCGGGTTACATGATTTCTTTTTGTCAATATGTTTGCAAGAGCGTGTTGAAAAGTGCATTCAGAGGTTTTAATTGTATTATGATACGGAATACAGCGTTAAGGCACCGAAAACAATAATCTAGAGAACAATGTTATGCTTATGGTTATTGTGTATTGATGTTTGTAATTTTCATGCGATTGACGATCCTACTTGCGCTCTGAACCGAGAATTTAGTACGTATGGATGACTGGGAATAAATAGCCAAAAACATCTTTATTTTGGAATTATTTATGTCATTTCAGTGCGTTTTCTTCTCCCTTTTCAATTCTTACCAAAACCATCGAGAATATTGTGGATATTTGCAACAATAGTGGTCGTGGCGATATTTATTGCAGGCAGCCGGAAAATGGTTTTTCTACTGAGTTAAGTGGACTTACGAAAACTATGTTATTTTCGCAGCTGTCTTATGGAAACTGGTCGCGATTTGTTGGCAAGAACAATTGACTTTTGTCGAATTGATTTAGTGAAGCGCACAGCCTATTATTAAATTACTTAAGTTATTATCCAATTTTGATTTGAAAAGAAAAGAGGCATCCGTCTTTTTACTACTGAAGACCCTTTTATGCTTAAATGCGGAACAGTAGATCAAATAGATTTTTTTGTAGGAAGCCGCTATCATTGGGCAAAATAGAGTAGGTGCGTACTCGGGTAGAAAAAGGCTTCGCTTATGTGTTTACGTGCAAAATTGAGGTGTAGGACTATGAATCTTACTTTGAAAATTTGGTTTTTGCAAGCCTTCCTTTAAAGGATGGTGATGAGGCTTTATTTGGTAATAATGATCTATGTGGCAAAGTATAATTTATAATGGATATGAATATGTAAAATTGAAACCTACTAAAATATAGCGCAATATTTTTTCAGGTATGAGCAGTTAATAGAAAATACACTATTGGAGTTTAGTCGGTATACTGAAAGTAATGCTAAAGTGGTGGAGATTGACCTATATAGCTAAGGCCGAAACGTTGTTCCAGCTACGAGTTCCTTGATCGTTTTCGTTTTGAAGATGGGTTAGAGAGGGAGATGGCCCCAAAACCTTGATGGCATTTTGGGGTATGAAATTGTGGGAGCAGAGCACAAAAGTTAATTATGCACTTACGCAATAGATGGTGCCGATGGCGTAACGACGTCTCAAGGAGATGGATCACTTTGGAAACTCATTAAAATCAAAGCTAGACCGTTCTTTAATTTCTTCGTAACCAGAATAACAATGCGGTCGGGTCTTTAGACCTCAAGAAGTTGGTGTTTATGTTAAGCTTAACAATTGGTTGAGGTTACCAAGATTGGAAAAATGCAAAACACAGAAGGGACATTCAATAATGAAGAGGTCTTAAAGGTGGTTCCTTTTGCTATTTTTTTTAATGAGAAATCCGGAATTTTGGTGTTGAGCAACGTTTTCCGGGTACTTTGAAATTTAAATCTTTTTTTGGGGTCCGAGCGTGTACAGTCAATTTGGAATGCTTCCAAATGGGTTAAAACAAGAAAGCGGGCAAGAGGAGTTATAGCGTATGCTTCATTATTTTAGATAAAAGCACCAATAAAGCAATAAAAAACAGTTTTCTAAGTCTTTCAGTCTTTTAAATATTCCGTTACGTAATAGAATTAGCTTACATAAGAATAAACACTGCCCGACTTTGTCATTCAGGCGGGGCTTATTTACGAGCCAAAGCTGTCCGGAGCGGTAGTGAAGGATAGGAAGGGGAGGGAACCGAACTTTTTTGTGAGGTTGCATGAAATATATTTTTAAAAACCAGGTAAGTTTTTAGAACTAAAAACTACCGGGTTTTATTTAAAATATTTTTAAGAGAGATTTACTTATTCTGCAGCTCCAGAATCGGCAATGTTTTGTAAATCGTTGAAATTAATTCTAATCCCCTAGCGTTATCGTTATTTCATGTCGTCGGCCATTTTTCGTACGGATCGTTATAAATAAATTTTAACGTTCCGTTAGCGTTTCTTCTAAACAACCATTTTTTGAGGTTTAAATTCCAAGGCTTGCTTGTAGGAGATTCTGCATTAAAGGTGTTTAATAACTGGGTTTCCAAAAATAATTAAGTTTTGGCAGGATTAAAGGACCATGTCATCCTGCTGCATTGGCTTGATGATCTAATTCTTGCATTCACCGGTAATAGGATCTAAACTGTTTAAGGTGTTTTAAAATTTGGTTGTACGGTTGGTATCAAAATCATTTCGGAACTTGGTTTCACTGTAATAATTCAGCAGGGATTTCTTGAATCTACAGGATTTAAGGTTGGACATTCTTCTTTTTCCAGTGGCCCGAATAACGGATATTGGCAGGCTTGGCGATGGTTTCAGTCGGTAGAAAACATCTCCTAATTAATGTCTATTCACAAAAACATAAATCTTACAGTATTATTAAGTCACAACCGTATTCGCCGTTCTTCTCAGCATAGGGACTGTTATTACGTTTGCGGAAAGGAATCTTATCCGAACTTTGTTATATTATTCCTGCATCAGGGGCGTTACCTTAAAGCTTGGGTTCCCAAAAGTTATTTTTATGGTTCTTCGTTAAAATCTAAAAAAGTTTAAAACCCTGCGTTAGAAGGGTTTTTGGGGACATGAATGGGGACTTCGGGCTTACCCAAATTTTCCCATTTTATTTATCGTTTGGGGGCAAAAAATCCCCTCTTTCCCCCTTTTTTCTA
>Ga0163217_1050835_pt1 | contig 14255 bp, 8 predicted proteins | sample SynspAceP_FD_185933 | JGI IMG/M metagenome (GOLD analysis project Ga0163217, IMG submission 185933) | Saline lake microbial communities from Ace Lake in Antarctica - Synechococcus sp. Ace-P (PacBio error correction) | ecosystem: Environmental > Aquatic > Non-marine Saline and Alkaline > Saline ... | reverse complement strand
ATATTTGTTGTTTGAGAGAGCAGACATAATAATTACTTCTTCATTGCCTGGCGGGGATAAAACCTCGATCGTCTGCCCAATAAATGAATGAACCGTTTTCGTCCATATCTGGAGGATTCGTTTCATTTTTGGTATGCCAACATAATTTTCCATTTTGTACTCTTCATACCGATCTAAAATGATTTTCATGGTCTATGTTCAATAAAACGGAGATTAAGTCTGCTTTTTAAATTCAAACATCCCATTCCAACTGAAAAACTTACTGAGCTCTAACACAAAATATTTCTCTATCACCTTCAGCCACTTGCTTCGCAAAAACTTTGGATCCACATTCCCGGCAAACCAACATCTAATTCCTGGGCTTTCTGATATACAGTGATACATCAGACTAGGCGGTCGTCGTTTTCCATTACTACCTGTAATGCATGTAAGGTGCGCCTTAGAATATCGTGCGGCGAATTCAATCTCCAGAATAAACTGGATCCCTTATCCTGTCCTTTTTTAATTAAAAGGCGCAGTATCTGGAATTATGCCAGGACTCTTAATGATTTTCATCGCTTGATAGAATTCTTATCTTCCGAATGAGTTTCCTCTTTCCCATTCAACTTTCAACTTATTAAGAAAGCTTTTACTTTTCTTTAATCTTACTCTTATCGGAAACGAACACTTCGATCCTTCTGCCAGTGCTAATTGAGCTGCCCCAAACTCCCACTTTCGCCTGCTCCTATAATAGCTAGTCGCTTTTTTCCATCTTACCTCAACTTAAGTGTTACGATTAGAGAGAATAGCAACATAATCTACAAATTCCAGAGCGAGAAACATTTTTCGCTGGTCGTGATATCCTTTCTTCTGATAATGGTGATGTTGCAGTGGTGCCATTAAAATACCGCCTACCTTCTCCAAACTTTCTTTTTTCTTGTATTTTGAAATAAGCCACTTGAATCATTACAGATAGATTTTTTCTACAAGAACACCCCACAGAAAACTGGAATTAATAATTCCTACGAATCGCTAGAGCGGAAAACAGCGATAATTACCTCCCAAGGCCAAACTACCAGTATCACCCATAAAATACCTTGAGCCAGGATAAGAGTGTACCATAAGAATCCAATACACCGCCCACAAAAGCACCGATTTAAATATTACCAGTTTTCACCAGAGTCTGCGGATATACATAATATTGAGGTAATCCGGAAATGGTATTTCCCAGATACATTCGCGAAAGATGGCGAGTACAACGCCGATTAATCGCAGAAGTTCCAGTCGCTTAAATCCATTCCAATCCACCGTCATATTGGCTCCATTTTCGAAACAGCCGTAAACTATGACAATTACTATTCGAATAAAGACTAACCAGCATAATCATTGCATTTATTCTCCGGCCCACTCAAAACTAACCAAGCGTTAATCCGAATTCAATTGTCTTTTTACAAAAAGGAATTAGTCGTAACAAAATGATTTGGTTTCTTTCCAATATAATTCTCTGTAGTGACATAATCAATATCATTGTTGAATCAAATTCTGTACGTGTTGCTGGCGCGTTTTCATCAAATTACCTTTTCTTTCACCACCACGTCATCGTGGAAATATAGGATGCACCCCACAATCAAAACCGACAAATCACTTGACCAACGATTTAAACTTCCCCTGCTAATCCTTTTATTCTTTTAAAATACTTTATGTAGTCATCTGCAAAACAATTGCCCCTAGTAAAACAGTAAGGAGACAGCATCAAAAATCACATAAATATTATTGCAGTTTGGCAAACAACCAAAGTTGGAATTTGGGATAGGACGCCAAAATGATCAAACCACCCATAAGTAGGAGTTCCAAGCTTTTCGCATTCTTGACCTTCCAAACCTTAAAATCACGAAATAATGGTTTCACCCACCCTGCTCACTTTAATGTATTCGATATTTCGTTTCCAAAACCATTTGGAAATCAATAGAGAAAAACTTAACAGAAGCTTGCTGCTCGAAATGTTGATGTACTGAAACACACTGCTCCCGGGAACATCATTTCATTTAAATAACTGAAATAAATAGTACAACATTAGTTTAGCGTTTAATCGTTTAGTCTCTTGTAAAATTCATATCATCGAAATGATTTCTCACTCCGTTTAATCTCTTGATAAATTTCTCGTGACCTTTACCTGCTAGTAAAATTGATGTCACCACTTAGCTAAAGCACAAGCCATTCGTATGCTTCCTTTCTATCGTTTAATAGAATTTGCTTTTTCTTATTCACCGGATCTAATCCGCTTTTCATTTCTTCAATAATTTGCTGAGATTCCTTCTGCTTCTTGGATTGCTCAGAAAGTTAATATCACTCGATCCGATAATCAGCTGCAATTCCTGCCTCAATGGTCGTTTGCGTTTTATCACGATCTCCACCCCCGCAACCAACTACTGATATTACTTGCTTCGTTTCAGTTCGGATTTCTTGATGTTTTCAAATACATCTCAATGCATCAGCGTTATGCGCATAATCACAATCCCCGAAATGTCATTCACTCGGATTATATTTCAAAAACGTCCTTCAAAAACAGGTCGCAAACTGCTTAGTGCAGTCAACGTCTCTAACTTATCTTGTTCCCAACAAAATTGCTGGTTAGGCATATACGGCAGTAGGTTATAGGCATTGAACTCCGATAAATCGGGCACCACACTTCTTGATCGTCAATTTTCCAAAAAGCAATCCTTAAAATGCCTCCCCATGATTTGCATTTTAAAATCAGTACAGCAGCTTTCACAGCATAGGAATTCTTCTTCGCTTTTAGACTCTTGAAGCATACCTCAGCACCGCTTTATCGTCTTTATTAGAATAGCGCAAACGTAAATCCTTTACCCAATTTGATTAAAAAAATCCTCTTTTGGCCGCAATGTATTCATCAAAGGTTTTATGATAATCAAGGTGATCATGTGAAATATTTGTAAAAACCACCACCTTTAAAATTCAATCCAACACTCTAATTTTGTACTACTGGCATAGCGAGCTTACCTCAATAAAACAATACTCACATCCATCGGCTACCCATTTCTGCAGAAGCCTTAATTTTATATTTCAATGCATTCTGGTGTAGTATGTGTTGCCTTCACTACTTTATCATCAATATAATTTGACTACAGATTGAAAGCCAAAACCCACTTTATACCCACTTTTTGAAACAAGTGATAAAGCATGTAAACGGTTGTCGTTTTCCCATTAGTCCCCAGTTACTCCTACAACTGTTATATAATCAGAAGGATTTATCGTATAAATTGGCAGCCATTAAAAAGCCAATGCTTCATGTGTGATTTTTTACCTTTCACAAAAGTTGATCTCATCAGGTCGATCAGTTGGTAATTCCCGCATACAATAGAGGTTGCTCCATTTGAGATAGCTGAAGCAATAAAATATGCCGTTCAACTTTTCAAACCCCTTGTGAGCGATATAAACTCACCATCTTCCACATTTCTAGAATCGAAGGCAATACCAGACACCGAAATACTGTAGTTCCATGGAAATTCTAGAATTTTCCTACTTTATATTATATGTCTTTTAGTTAATTTCATTTATGTCAACTCTAATACGATTTTACCACTCCTTTATAAGCTCTAGTGCCTGCTTTGTACTGATTGATTTCTCCACTGAACCGTCCAACAAACCGAACTTTTTATCCGTGCATTTTCTAAACAAATACACCGCATCCATCACTCCATTCCTTTACATTCGGAACTAAGTTTTCGTGACTTTTCTTTTTTCTAAGGTGACGTTTTCTCTTGCGTAGAAGTGGTTTACCCATTCAGGATTGCAAACTTGTTTTCATTTCTACAACCCCATGGTTTGAAACACACGCTTTACATCTCACCATACCACTTTAGAATATGGAATGCTGAAGCAGCCAAAAAATTCTGAGGGGGGGGGGCGGAGGCGCGCGGGGGGGGCGGGGGGGGCGGGCTCCATTGGCTTTGAATCTCTAAACTAGTTGGCAAAAACCTTATCAGCCAACTTCTTTAAAAATTGGCCCCAGCCACTAAAGTTTTCCGTAATATACAAGTCCGAGAAGAGCATTTTACCACCACTATTGCAAGGTATACTTAGAATCCTCTGCATGGAAATAACCAGCGAATGAAGCTTGGTGACTCTACTTTTTCGATTTCGTACTTATACCGTAGCTCTCGTTAGCGATTTGAGCAGTTCGGTTTTTCCAGCAATTTTATAGTTGGCATCTCCTAAGTTTCTGGCCCAAGCTACCGTTTTCAATTACACCTTCAATACTTGTTTTTCACCTTGCTAAAATTCTAACTTTCGAGCATAATAGCCGGATTAATAACTTCAGTGTCATCTCCTTAATTACAGATCGTCCTTTTTTGATTTTATCCGCAAACTTTGGACGGAACCATTTTTCCATTATTCGCACCGGCATGTAATAATCAAATTGCAATGGTGTTTGCAAGACTTATACCATGTGCCATCCACTCCAATGTAATTTGCCAAGACACGAATTATTATCCTGTATTTTTTTATATTTGGCTTCCCTTCACCCCGCAATAGAAATTCCAGAGGCTCGCCAAACTTCATCGACTTTTAAATGATCCACAAACTTTTGCGGATTCTTTGAATAAAGCTCCACGAATAATTTTTTGCCATTCCCAATATCGATGATACTTCAAACACTCTTTTTACTGAAATTTACCCCAAGCCACCATCATCAAAATTTGAATCATTACATGGTTCTGTCATACAAATTCAACTTTCCGTTTCCCACCAATTCAACTTATATCATCCAAATCAACATACCCATCTTCTAGCGCCAGCAATTAAGCAGGCAACTTAACGTAGAAGCCTGGTTCAGTACTTTCACCAATCGCATAATGATAGCCTTCGAATAATTGCCATCGAATTTTCTTTCAAAATTCGCATCGCTTTTATATTTCTGTCGCTACCTCCATGAGCCACCACACAGCCAGATCCGCTTGTTTGGCTTTCAAACTGGCTGTCAACAACGCACTTTCTGCACATCTGAATGTTAATATCCAATGTAGAATACACATCGTATCCATCTAAGCGGTTCTGTTTCATTTTCATCGCCAAACGGCAATCCAAAAACACCAACCCGGCAATTTTTGCATTTAACGCTGACCATTAATTCCTGATAACTCTTTGAGTATGCACCTTCCAACCAACAGGTGTTTACCCCATCACGCTCATAACAATTGTTCGTGCTGCTAACACTGAAAAAAAGGCAATCTCTCTTTGTTTTTCTGAAATCGGGTAGAAATCCTCCTTGATCGGCCTCTTCTCACAAAGCAAAATTCTCATTCTGCCTTCAATTCAAGTATAACGGCACATTTCGTTTAATCAAATGATATCGGGCACCTTAGCTCGTAGCTCTCACTAATTCGTTGCTTCCATGAAGATGGACTTCTATCCTCTAAATAAAATGACTCAATGATAAGACAAAAGAATCCGATTCCCAGCACCAAAAATTTCATCGGTTCCCAATGCCTCTGCTATTTAAATCCATCTTGATTTCATAAATGGGAATAGACGTCGCAATAAAACTACCATCAGAAAGCGTAAAATATTTCCTCGAAACAGCCTCAATGTTTGTATCTACCAAGGTTTTTAAAACTCTTCACTTTCTTTTTCAGCTCAGGCAACCCTTCAAAATATTTGAATCGATAAAGCTTTTCTATTATGACTAGGCCAATAGACATATGGCCAAAGTACACGAGTTAAGGCCCCGGCCACTTATATCTTGTATGTCTTTCTCGCTAGCCAATCTTTTTTATCTTTTTCTGTCTTTCTTTTCTAACTACTATCTTCATTGGCGGCCAGTCATTCTCTTAAGCCAATATTCTCAGTTGCTCTTGCCACTTGTGATTGAAAGTGCTTACTGATGACATTCAATTCCGACTTTGTGGTGATGTATTCTGATCGCAATTCTTTTATTTCGTTGTTTCGTCTATACAATTCTCGAATCGTTTCTCGCATGATCCCGTTTCCGATGTTACAAAGGTCCCCAAAGAAAAGTCAAAGAAAGAAACATTAAGGCAAGGAAGAAACTTACGTTTGTTCCCAGAAAGAAAATTTCCGGGACATCACCCTTCACCCCCTTTCACTCCTTCGAAGCGGCGTCTTTGGCTTTTCCTTTTTTCTGTTTTCCTTTTTCTTTAAAAACCGGTTATTCTCTATCTTTTTTGGCAACCCTTAGCGTTTGCACTTCTCGATCTATTATTTCTCCTTAATTCTTCGCTATGGTACGATTCGCTTTCGAAATTAACCAACTCAAAAAATGGCGGTTCAAATCTATTCCCAATAAAAATCCTTCTCCCACTTCCCCCTTCAAATTTCCTTCGCATTGAAATTCTTCACCAACTCGATTCTTCTAAAGAGTTGATATGTAATCACTGATAATCGACCACCATGGCTTCAACATTTCTACAGACTGCTCCAACAACGCCTTCAACGACTCCAAACTCTCCATTCACTTCTAAGGCTCAACGCTGTGAAACCACTTGAAGCCCAAAAAAAAACGATTCTCTTTGACCCCAAGGCGTCAAAGGCTGGAAGTACTTTTCGTTCAAATCTTCAATGGTTCTAATTGGCTTTTTCCCCCTGGCTTAAAAAACCAACACCTGTTGCTATCTTTCGAGGAATTTTCTCAATTCCCATATTGAAATAAAATGTTCGCTATTTCCTCCTTCTCCTTTACTCTTTTTATAAATTTTTGCAGCAGTCAATGCGCGAGACTTCTGATCCATTCGCATATCGAGTGGGGCCCATTCAAAAACCCGAATGGGAAAACCCACGCTTTCCTTTCATTTAAAATTGATGAGATGGAAACTCCTAAATCAGCCCAAAATACCATCCAACTCGCTACTCTATAAAACCGCAGATTAATTCTTTAAAAAAACTTAAAATCTGCGCGATTAATTCAAATCGATCCAAATACACTGTGACTAACCGTTGACAACTCATCCTCTTAAATCAATTTTATTCCTTAGCCGCATGTCAGCGATCTCGATCAAAAAGCGGAACCAATCGTCCATCTTCACCAAGTTGCTCTAGTTATTGCCTTTGGAAGTCCACCGCCGCGAAAGTAACGCCGATATTAAACTCCGTCCGGCTTGCATATCTAAACCATCAACACTTTCACTAACATAACTTTTTATGATATTCCTCCATCACCCTTCCTGCTTTTTATGTTTCCATCACTCTTCAGCCAATAGCGCAAAAATCTCCGGCTCATCTGTCAGCAAACCATCATAAAATGTCTTTATCCAAACTTCGATTCGGTTCGAATAAGCCAAACAACACCACTCTTTCGCAACATCCGCAATACTCCATAGCCGTTTTGGAAACAAAATCTTCCGTGCTATCTAACCCCAATTCCGTAGCTCCTCTATAGAAATAGCGGATGAAAATTCGCCGTTTTTCTTCACATATTGATTCAATTGATTGATTCTGTGCTGCATTATTTCCCACTCATTTTTGGGATTTAAAGCACCAAAGCATTTTTTCAAACCCACGATTCAGACAAAACTTCTCCTGGGCGCGGGATCCAACTGTTACGAAGCCTGCCGGCAACATCAAACGCCCTTTCGGTCGAGCTTTACACTCAAATCGCCAATGAAGTTTGCCATTAAATGGTTTATTTTAAAGCTATTGTGGTTAATGTGTAAAAATAAAAAAAGATTTTACCACGAATCTACACTTTTCGTACCACTTTGTTTTGATGAAACTTTCAACCAAAACAGGCCTTGAAAATCGCTTAGAAGCCCCCGTAAATACTTGAAACTAAGCAAAGGTTGTGTTAAATGTGGGGAATAGCCGTACAAATCCGCTGCTTTTATTTTCAACAGTTACTTGTTAAAATTTACCGCACAAATTTTTGCAGCCTTGAGAAAATTAAATTAATATTACATTTGGAAAAAATAGAAAGCGCTATGAGTCACCGAAAACGCCATCATAAAGAAGGGAAATTACGAATTTTTAGAAAAAAGCGTGAAGGCCATACTATTATTATTTTGCATGGCTTATTTGGGCTTTGAAGTAATTCAATGATGTCATCGATCAAATTCTTCAAAAAAAAATTTTACAAGCCGTTGTTGTTCCTTTAATGCCATTGTACGACTCTCCACTTATTGAGACAAGCGTGGGCGCTATGGCTGACTCATTAACGATTTTGTAAATTTTAAGAACTATAAGCAATTTTCACATTTTAGGAAAAACCTCACTTGGCGGGACACATTGCTTTAGTTTATAGGCCTTAAAACATCCAAGAGAGAGTCACTCAATGGTACTAACTGGAAGCTCTGGGTTTATATGGAAAAATGACTTTTGGCGGGATCATTTCCGGAGACCGTTGAAGGACAAAGAATATTTAAGACAAAAAAATAGCGTTACTTTTTACGATTCCGGCTGTTGCCACAGATGAATTAGTGGACGAAGTGCACAAGATCGTTAACGATCGGGAATAAGCTTTGATTCGAATTTTGGCAATGGCGAAATCAGGCCGATCGTCACAAATATGGAAAAAAGATTGTAAATTCCAACAATTGCCCAAGCTTGCCTCAAATTTTGGGCAAGGACGAAACCATCACCCCACCGAAAGTTGCTGAAGAATTTCATGAAAGTTTACCAGGTTTCTGAATTATTTTGGATCGACAAATGCGTCACGCTGCTAGATGCGAACAATCCTGATTGGAATTCAACAGATTCTATTGGATTGCTTGGTTAAGCAGAAAGTGTAACTAGAGAATTAGATTTACATCACAAGATGCGACACACAAAGATGCGACAACAAAGATTGTGCCACTTTTGATGGGAATTTGTATAACTTTACGAAATGGGACTACCATTCGAATCGGAGAATAGTTAAAGACGCTCACTTTGTAAACAGAAGCGAGGATAAAAATCGTTATCAACCAACTTAAAGGGAGTTGGAAGTACGATGCCTAATCTCACCTAGAAAGATGGGCAAATCTTCTTAATCAACCAAGTGGAAGTGAAATAGAAAGCAAAAAGCTATTTTTTGCTTCATTTGATTTATTTCATATTTCAAGATGAGGAAGAATTCACACCAGAACTCTTCAAAAGAAGTAATAAAGAAAACTGCCTACCAAAAGGTGGGAAGATTGGATATAAGCCCCCCCCCCCCCCCCCCCCGCAGCGGAAGAATTTTTTCAAGGAATGTTCGTCCAAATATCCCTCGGAATAGAACCTACAAAACGATTTCGACATTTCATTTTGAAACAAAAGAGATAGAGAAAAACTACCGGGAATTATGGATTTAGCGGAAGAAAATATTTGCCAAGAAAAAGAACATACGAATTGCGATCTGTGTGGATGAATTTTCAAAAACCTCAGTAGGTTTAACGAATCCTTTATTATTTCAGCAACGATTACGGAGCAAGTTGGCAACAGCACAAACACGTTAGTTACTGCTTATATGGGAGTAAAAAAACATATGAGGATGAATATTTGAAAACCAAAAGCAATGCCTTTCTATAAATTGAGATGTTATTGTTCTCCGAAAAAATAAGCAAGGCACCGATCATGGTTCCAATTTAATCCAAAAAACAATTTAAAAAAAAAACCAAGAAAACCATCAGTAAAGTCAATTGCAACTACATTAGCTATGACGTTAGAACCACTCTTATTATGTTCAACAAGCATCCCTATTAATTTGGTACCGAACCAGAAATGAGTCTCTGAAATGATTTCGACAATGCAAGAGTAAATGGATTTTTGTCTCAAAACGCTTATATTTTAGTCGTTGAAATGAAGGATTATCAAATAGCCAAATCAACTTTTCTAGAAGCCCTAACAGACGCGTCACTTCTTTTTTCATGCAGCCGAGAGAACTTTTAAGTAAAGTATAAATTGGCTCTTAAGTAATGTAACTAGGGTAAAAGATGCGCTTTGAAAAAAGGAGGATTATAGACACTTATTCAGTCATTGATATTTATAGACCCAGTATTCGAATTGTGGTTTATTTAAAAAGGTATTTAAAGCGGTAACCTTTACCCCAAGAAAATGATTAACAAATTACCAAGAACCACACTCCATGATAGTCAAAAACAGCCGAATTCTGTAATGAGCCAACACCGTGTTGACTTATTGTCCCTGAACCAACAAAACCAGAATTACGCGTTTACTTGGACGTTCAAATGTTGGGAATCATCATACTTGATCAACATGATTACCAACCACAAAGTCTGCGCTTAAAAACTTCTGGGAGACCAGGAAAAAACTCAGCTAATCAAACCACTTCATCATCAATAGCGAAGTACTTGGTAGATTTACCCAAGGATATTGTTATGCCAAAGGCGATCAAAAAAATCTAGAGAGCAATGGGGATCAGTTCATCACCAGATACATGCTTGGAGAGGAAAATTTACTTGTATGTTTTCTTATTGATTGATTGCAGAATTCCACCACAAAAAAATTAGAACTTAGAATTCATGGGAGTTTTAAGGGAACCGAAGGCGTTCCTTTCTCATCGTATACACGAAAAATGGGATAAGCTTTCGGGTTCTGCTTTTGGTAAGAATATAGCTGCCTACAAAAAAGAATTGCCCGGGAATCTTGGACGATATTGCAATCATGATTTCATCGTCTGCAACACAAGCAAGAGGACGAGAAGGAAATTCTTGAAATCATTTAACAACGAATTAAGATTTTATAGCGAAGTAAAGAAAAAAAAATTTTTTTTACTTTTTTCCCAATTTTTTTCCCTTTCAAAAAAGCGGCCAAAAAAAAGGCGGGGGGGCTTTTTTTTTCACAACTATTTCTGTCTTTCTTTTAAGTACATCGATGCAAATCGAAAGTATTCACCTTAAATCAAAAGCCATGAAATATCTCATCTACTCAGCTTATTCTTAAGTGCAATTTGTGCTCAATCACAAAACAATTACTCTAGTGTCAGAGGAAACAATTCACTGCACGCTGACAATGGGAGAACCCACTTGCAATTGCCAAAGTGTCGTATTACTCGACTCTTATATCCGCCCAAGTTGCCAGCAGGATCTACAGATTTCGGATGGCAAGTACATTTTTTTAAAACAGATAAAAAACCAGCAACTATTCACTAGAAAAAGCTATGTTGATACTATCATCCTTAAAGATTACAAAATTAAGTTCAATCCAATAAACATAGCTATCAAAGACATTCAAATCTCACAGCCAGAAACAGCCATTGGAGGAAATAAGTAGTTGTTGCTTATAAAGTACCTATTAGTTGAAATAGACAAAATCATGTACTGGAACCAAAAAGTTTCTATTCAGAGAGATTAAAAGCATTGGCCGTTCGTTCGGCTCGCTAACGTGGCCAAAAACTGTAACGGAAACCTACTCAAGAGACTATGGGTTCTGGTTAAACATTAGAGGCTTGAATCGACAGAAGCCACACCTATATCATTGATGAGTAAAAAGTGATTGGAAGCACAGCCTGCCTCCTTCTAATGAATCTTATAATCAAATGAGTGGAGAATAGCTATCATAGAGTTTCATTACGCCACCTTTCTACCTTCAGTATTTGATGTTAGATAAAGCTGCATACAGCAATGTAAGAAGAGATACATCAATTGAAGAATGTTGCACCATGCAGATGCCCGGTGAGAAATTGAAGAAATATTAATTATTTCAAGTTACAACTATCCCCGCAGACCTGAGAAGGACGAACCATTTTCCATTACAACGGATATGCTGATTGCCCCTGGAATGCCAAAAGAAAACTAGTACGAATGGAATAAAAGGAAAAAAAGAAGTGCACTTGAAGAAGCTCCCAGACAATAACCTTGTTTTTCTTATTAGATGTATCTGGAATTCTTATGAGCTCTTCCCAGACAACTCGGCTTATTTAAAATCAGGACTTCTTATGCTTATAATCAATTGGAACGAGAAAAACGATAAAGTATCAATTGTAGTTATTGCAGGCCGCAGCAAGGATTAGTACTTCGGCCACCAAAGGCAAACAAAAAAAGAACAAATTAATTGACGCCATCAATAAATTTGTCAGCGGTGGCTCAACCGCAGGTGGAGAAGGAAATTCATTTGGCGTATGGAAGGTTGCAAAGGACAATTTTATTAAGAAGGAAACAACGAAATAATATTGGCCACTGACGGCGATTTTAATGTTGGAAATTCTCTAACAGGAGAAATTTAACCAAGCTAATTTGAAGAAAAAAGAAACAGATAACATCTTTTCCTTTCGCGTTCTCGGATTTGGAACAGGAATTTTTACCAAGATTTCCAAGCATGGAACAAATAGCTGACGAATAGGAAATGAATCATTACGTAATTACATTCGTATATATACTTTTCTCTATGGAAGCCAAAAAAGTATTGGTTTACTGAATTAGGAGGCACATTATTGACCTAGCAAAAAATGTTAAACTCAAATAAATTTCAATCCCAAAAAACTGTAAAATTTCCGACTAATTGGTACGAGAATAGATTCACTTAAACGTCAGGAAGATTTTAATGATGACAAAAAAGATGCCCGGTGAATTGGTCTGTCATACGGTGACTGCACTTTACGAACATAAATACCTTACAAATTCTAAAGAAGATATTAGTGTCAGATTGACCTTTAAAGTATTCAAAACACTAACAATGATTCGGACAGGCAATGACTGAAATACTAAACCGTTAAGTTCAGGTATAAAGATCCGAAAGAGATGTTTCAAAATTGATTACAAAAGTACTTTATTCAGGAAAATTTTGAGCTTCAGCCAAGCTCGGTTGACTTTCGATTTTCAAACTTCTGTTGTTCTGCATTTGGATTACCTATTGAGAGACTCAAAATTTAAAAGGACACTCCAATCTTAAAGAGGTATATGATATTGCAAAAAGAATCAAAAGGTGAAGATGATGAAAGGCTATCGCGCGGCAAATTTATCCGATTGATGGAATGGCAGAATTGATTAAATAATTCAATACTTTTAATAAAATAACAAAAATCATTTGGAGGTTTTAAAAACCTCCCAAATGAATTTAATTTAAAAATATCCCTTTTCTGCCCTTCGACTAAAAATGAATTCTCCCTCACCAACTTCCGCGCCTCGAAGGAAAGAAGCGCTATCTCATAAATTTCCGGTGAGGAGGATTGCCGTAAAGATTTAATATCTTCCTTTATTTGTGAATACTGTAATCCAGACGATCGTTTTACTTGAACTTGAATTATCCCAAATGGTACGATTAATAATATTTCCATATCCAGCTTTTAGGTTATCGTGCATCAACGTAGTTAAAACAAAAAAATGCGTCTGTCCACAATTCACTTGATTTATGTTTGCCTGGTCAATCTAATTTGCCAACCACACGGGAAGTTATTCCAAAAAAAGAAACACATTTGCAGTTCAGATTCCAACTGTGCGTTATTCAACTTTCCTCCAACTTCTAGATCCAAACTCCTCTGAGTAATCGGATTTACGTAGAAATATTACAAGCTTCGTTTGACGTACCCTTTTGCCAATGCAACGAATGAATCACAATTCGTATTTTATTTTTGGTTGGTTGTAAGCCATTTGTACTTTTTGGCATTCGACAATTCGCAACTCTTACTCCTACCACTTCGTTATTATTCCACAAAATCAATTAATTTCTCATCCGCCGATTTACCTCTATAAAATACAAAATGGAATCCTCTTGTAAACTAATCTCAAACGTGGCTTATTCAACACACTTTTGAAAAGGAGACCAACTGAATTTTCAACTTCACTGTTTGCTCCTCTTTTTGACAAGAAGCAAACTCACACAAAAAATAATATGACAGTAACTTTCTCATCCTTATAATTTAATTCCAATTCCTATTTCCGGACACTCCAAAAAGTGCAAATGAGACTTCATCGCTAACCGAAAAACACTAATCTTGTCGGATAAATTATACTTAATGATTTCCTCTATATACATCGTTCTTTTGTACCACTTCATTCTTCATCCAATAATAAATCCCTTTTCTTGTTAAACTTAGCTAAATCGATATATCGTAACGTCTGAGAAATATGAATTTCCTGTTTGAAAAATAATCACGCTAGCACGAAAACTCTCGACTCCTCTTTCTCTAAAAATGCAGGCACGAAGAATTCGTAAAACAATTCTAACCCGCTCCAAAATTGAAGAATTACGATACGACTCTCGCACATATTCTAGGAAAGTGAATTTGACTAAAAAAATACTTTGCGTCGACAACGATTGCAAATGCTTTCCACTATACTCCCAAACAATAAATACCAGCCTATTTTTTAAGTCGTGCTCTGGTC
>Ga0163217_1001392_pt1 | contig 14255 bp, 8 predicted proteins | sample SynspAceP_FD_185933 | JGI IMG/M metagenome (GOLD analysis project Ga0163217, IMG submission 185933) | Saline lake microbial communities from Ace Lake in Antarctica - Synechococcus sp. Ace-P (PacBio error correction) | ecosystem: Environmental > Aquatic > Non-marine Saline and Alkaline > Saline ... | reverse complement strand
GGATAGCTCCTGTGGCTGGAAGCAAAGGTGTTGTCTGGCCGCGGTACCGACCGGTTTGGTCGCCCCAATAATCACACCTTGGCGGCCATACAATCGCCACCACTGGCTTGTATCTGCGCTTCGACCACTGGCACGCGGGTGCTGCGGTTTCCCTGCAACCCAGCTTCTCACCCAAGGAACAACCCTTGCCGCGCCAACCTGCCCGATTGGCATCGTATTTGTCGACAGCTCTCGAGCTCTCGAAGCATATATTGCCCCATGTCGCAGGTTTGTTTTGCAGCAGGTTTCGCCGCTCTATGGATGGCCATGTTTTCAATCGCGGCGGTGGGGCCTGCGTACAGCCGCCAAACGTGAGAGTTCGCGGAAATAGTTCTCGGAATCGCTGGCGTTTTCATTCCTTGAAAGTTGAAAACTCACCTTCTTTTCGGTTTGGTCCACAAGGCAGGCGATTTCGGCCGCATAGCCCGACGCGACGCCTTTGGCCATTGTGAACCATATCCGGCTGGACGCCAAAGTGCTGATAGCCGAACGCATTTCGCCGGTCGCCCGATTACCACAGACAACGACTTTCGTTCGATTGTGCAGGCAGAAACGTTTCAAATATTTGCGGCAGATATTTCTGCACGCGTTCCCAATAGCCGTCCGGAGGCGTGATTAACACCGCCGCCCGCTTGTAAAACGGGTTTCAGGGCAGAGGCGCCCCCACGGTATCGGGGCCTTTTCGGCAAGGTGATTTTCTCGATTCTGGATCGGGCTTGCCCAAATTGCCGTAAGTTATCCTCGGGGGCGCCATCCTGTTCAAACTTGCGATACTCAAGACAATGGGCACTGCGACGAAGCCGTCGGTAAAACGGGCCGTATTGCGCGTTCCGTTTCGTCCTGACCGCCTTGCAGACAGGCAAGCGCATGGTCGGTGCCGTTTTGGTGAATCACGGTCGCGATAGAGAATCTTGTGCTTTCTTGGGCCCGCCATAGCGTGTTTGCTGGGCGATCTGGCGGATCATTCTTTAAAGTGCTTTCTCGTTCGCCTTCAGAGGCACGGAGTTGCAGTTTAGTAGGAGACGGCTATTGCCCGGCATTCTTAGCGATCAAGCTTTTTCCGCAAAGATCGAACCCGGGAATGGACCGGCAGAGCCCGCGAAATAGTCAGCTTGATCAGCTGCGTCGCTACCCGGGCATTGGCGATGCTTTCGCGGCCATAGCCGAACGTTTGACCGTCCAAGACGGCCACCGGACACAGCGTCCAAGATGCCTCTTGCCCTTTTTTTGATCCCCAGGACACGGCATGCCCTTGCCTTCGACGATTATTGCGCGGCGGGTTTTCGGGGTTTCATAGGCTTTATGCTGGCTGAAGGTTGATGCCAGATGTTCCGCGGCGCGATCTGCCTCGACACACGGGAGATTTATTCGGTTTTCGCTAAATGTACCATCCATGTGCGTGACCTTTCCGAGGTTGGGATTTGAGACGGGTGGCAAGCACCCTGTTCTAACGGCCCGTGCGGCAGGCGTTCTGCGCTCCTTTCGGTCCCTATTTGCAGTTGATTGTTAGGAGGCACGTCCCCCTCTGAAAAAGCAAAACCTGGCCCGGCAGGGGGAGCTTTGGGGGTGACGCACGCAAAAAGGGGCTGGAATTGATTAAAATTCCAGCCCCTAAGCATTTGATTGATCTATATTTCCCCGGTTTCTAAGCGGGGCGTGCGCTTATGCGGCTTATTTTCGGCGAAAGCTGACTTGCCGCGCTTGGGGGTATTGCGTCGCCAACCGGGCGGTTTGCCGCAGGCTTTCCACCCTTGGGCTTTGGCAACCCACTTTTGCCCGGGGGACAAAGGCGTTTCGACGGGGTCAGCCTGCACGCGCCTTGAACGGGCTTTGTCGCCCGCAGGGTTTGCTGTCGCCCAGCGCGCGATCCGCCGGGCTTGTCTTTTTTCCAGGGACAGCTTTGGCCTTAGGGTTGTCAAAGCTGTTCGGGCTTTGCCTGCAGACTTTGGTTTCGGTGCGGCACGGGGCTTCCATTGGTGTCCGTTCGGTCTTGTGCGACTTGGGCGGGCGTTCACCCTTTTGGGGCCTTTGGCTTTTGTCAAACTTGGGCTTGTCGACCGCGCGGTTTGTCGAACCCTTTGTCGGGCGTGGCCCGCTGGCTTTGTCATTAAGAGACGAGGCCTCTTTCGGTTTGCCCGCCGCACGCGGTTGCGCGGTGCGCTTGGCCGCGTCGGGATCGAAAGGTGCACGGTTCCGGGACCGCGGGCCGCGATCCGGGCGCGCGGTTGTCATCAAAGCGGGAACCGCCACGCTGCGGATTTCGGGGCGCGGCCGCCGGCTTGGGCCCGCGCGACAGATCAGGAGGCCTTTTGTCGAGCTTGTCACAAACAGCCGCCGTCTTCGACTTTTTCATGTCCGGGGCAAGTGCGTTGGGTGAATTTATCGAGCTGGGACGTCGCGAGGATTTCGACAAAGGTATGGCTTGGCTGCACACGGATCGCCGCCCACGTCATCTTTGGTTCAGGATCGCCCATGCGGCAGATTCATCGGCAAGATCGTTACGCGGTTTCGGCTTTTTCGTCTCGTTGCGCCCGATCGAGATCGAGAACCAGACCGACGGGGCCAAAAGTCCGCCACGGGGTCGTTCATCGGCGGGGGTGCCGGGCTCTGCCAATTTGCTCGGCCGCGGAACTGCGCGCGCCACGATAAAGGTTTCCACAAAAGCGTCGCCGAGTTGCTCGGGGCTTGACTGCTCCCACGAGGTTTCGCAACAAAGCCGTTGGCAGCATCGGGATCGGTGGTTCGACAAGCGGAGTCGGCCAGCAAGCGCTTTTTCCGTCTTCGGCGTTCACGTCATCGGCGGAGGCGGGTTGGCCCATTCCGACTTCCAGGGCTGGCACACCATCAAGGCGGTTGCTTTTGCTGCGCAGCTTGGCAGGGGACGATCAGCTGCGGGACCACACCTTTGCGGGACCCGACGGCCGGTACGCCGACCGGTTGCAGGCAATGTGTCAGAGTTTTGACGGCAGATCAAGCATGCACAGAGCCAGTTCAAGGTTGGCAAGGTCGATGCCCACGTTGCCTGGGCCACATCTGTCCGCGATTACAAACGCACGGCCGTCCGTCGCGCAGCGCTTTGCAGCGCGTTGGGTTCCGTTCAGACTGCGACAGCTCGGCCCGACAGCGCCACGACCGAAAAGCCGGCTGGTTGGTAAAGGGGACGTGGTCAGCGGGCGCGCAACGGCGGCGCGGGTGTCTTGCAGATACGATGGCGTTCTTGGCCTCGTAGAACCGCAAGCACGTTGATGATGGCGTTTTCGGTATTCCACGCGGGTGCACGTCAGGCGCACGGTATCGATATTCGGAGTGCTGCTTTTTGCTCGCCAACGGTTTCAACGCCGTCATGTGCGTCCACGCTTTGTTAAGATTTCGCCAGCTTTGGCAATCGCGGCAGGGACGGTGGCGAGAACACAGGGGTGCGGCGCTCTTCCGGTGCTTCCGAGAGGATGTATCCAGTTCTCGCGGAAACCCAGATCCAGCATTCTCGTTCCTGCTTTCGTCCAAGTACCACGGCCGCGGATGTCCGGACAGGTTGATGTTGTTGCGTTGATTGTGGGGGGGTCGCACAGGCGGCCCGGTGTTGGCGACGAGGACGATTATGCGCGCCACGGTCCAGTGCACGGCGTTCGGTAGCGTTTTGTTCCATAACCGCCACGAGGGTGGTCCACAACGGCACCGGCCTGCCATTAAAGCCATGTCATTCGCGGCTGACCTGGCATGGCCAGTTCGCGTGTCGGTGCGATAACAAGCGCCAACGGCGGCGGCCCGCGTGGGCCGATTTTTTTTCCAGCGTCACCCAAAGGGTTTTTGGCGCGATGGCCAGGCCAAGGCGACCTGTTTTGCCAGGACCGGTTTGGGGCGCGATACCAAAAGGTTCGGCTTCGACAGATCGGGATTGGTGACCGCCTCTTTGGACGGGGGAGTTAGTTAGCGAATCATAGCCTTGGGTGGCAAGCGCGGGTTCTGCGATTTGGTTTTGGACAAGGGATTGTCCTGTCTTGAGAAAATGTTCGCGCTACAAATTACGCGCGTCGCGGCAAAAGCGGATTACGCCAGCCACGTGTTGCGCCCGTCCCTAGTCGGTTTATTGCGCGAAGTTACATCTCTTTGTTCAGGCGCACAGGTCAGAGCGGGCTTATGCTCGCCGCCTTTCTTTCAGGGCGCTTGACGCATCCCCCCACGCCGACATCACTCTGTCGCGCCGGTGTTTCATTCACCCTTTCGGCCGACGCAGAGGGGGGCATGCGAAGTTGATTAGCGGAAGATCGTGCGCGGTTGGCAGTCACGGGACGTTTTTCCAGCGTTCTCTCTTCAACGTTCGCGATCACCTGAGGCGGGAGCGCCTGATCGCGATTGGTGATGTCGGCAAGGCTCATATCGTGCGCGGTTTGCGTGAAAGGCCGCGTTCCAAGAATCCATCCGTAATCGAGCAGGTAGCGACGTTCAGCCGACCACCGCGGGGCATTATTTTTGGCGCCCGCCCGATGCGCCAGCGCGAAAATTGCGATCCATCAGCGCGGTGCAAGCAGGGTGGGGCACATATTGCCAAGGCAAACGCTGTTTGGCCGAGCGAGTTAGGCTTGCCCTTGTTCGGGGTTCGCAACCACATGTTACCGTTGTTTCATCAGGATGCCGGATTTGCGGCAGCATCATCGCGAGCCAAAGATCGACAGCAAAGCGTTTGCGTGACGTGGCGGACCATATTGCCGGCTTCGGTCACGACGCTAAAGTGTGTGCTGCAGGACGGATCAGATGGTTCAGTTCGGTATCGCCCTTTTTCGTGTCATAACGTTCCTGATTGCCTGCCGGGGATGGCGCGGTTCATAGGCGATAACGCATCGCGCGTCGGGGGTGTCAGTGCCGGGCTTGCCAAGCCGTCATTAAGGAATTCAAGTGCGCGGCGGCATGGTGGGGCCTTGCGGTTCAGCGTCGGCGTGGCGATCACCTCGTGGTTTCGGGGGGGCCCGGGTAGGCATAGTGCATCGCATCGACCGCGTCGCCTGATATTGCGCCAGATTCCTCGGGCCCGGCATGGTGTCCGCCCGCCGCTTAGCAAAATCCCGCGACAATCGGACTGCGCCAGCGGCCCTTTCGGTAAAATGCACGCGGGCCGTTCTGTCGGCCACGGTTGCGCAGCGAATGCCGCAAGGACGGCTCAGGTTCGCATGTCGTCTCGCCCCAAGGGCGGGTCCACCCCCGGGATTTCGGAAAACCGTCTTCATCAAGGAAGGGTCTCAGCCGAAAGCAGGGAAGGGGGCGAGGGTCTTTGGCCGATCCACCCAAGGATCAGGCTGCGTGTACCAATCGGACGGGCAGCCCCGCATCGGCAAAGCTTGATCGCAGGGGCGAGCGGATCGGCCAGGGCCTTCGTGGCAAAGTGGTTCATTGCGCCGAGCCCCATGCCGCGACCTGACGGGGGAATGGCAATCCGCCTATTTGGCCCGAAAACATGCGGTCGTCCGAGCACGGACAAGGCCACGGAAACAGATCGCTCGACCTTGCACGACGATTGGATAGTCGGCAAACCATCCCAGGCCGATGGGGGATTTTCATCCGAACTCAAATGACTTTAGGCTGTCTCTCTCCGCCGGCCCATACGCACGACCATAAAGCACGCCGCACCATTCCCGCTCAATCCCACGGCTCAGCCGCCCCAGCGCAAAGGAGGTTGGCAAATGCGGCATCCACCGCATTGCCCGCCTCGCGCCATGACATCGGCCCCCCCGACTTTGCCGCCACACGGCTTTCTGCGACGCGACGATGCCTCTCTGCGGCTCGGGTTCGCGTGGTTGTGATCTTGCCAAAGAGGCGGTTTTGCCTTGCTGCGTCATTGGGGGCATCCCTTGCTTACTAGGTGTGCCTACCAACGCCAGTGGTCACAGATTTGCAACCATGAGGAGCGTTGCCGCCCCGTGATTACGCTCGCGCTCTCTTGTGTCGGATAATGTCGCTGAAAATGCAAAACCACGGAGGCCTGTGGGCCATTCTCGTTGGACGGGCGCCTTTTTGTGTTTGGGGTAGATTATAACCCGTTTTGATCTGGATAAACGCTGTCGAATTGATTCCAGCCTTGGCTTTTCCAACCGCACATCAGGACAGTTGCGTTGCGGCGCGACACGTCTTCTTTTGGACGGTCATGGCCAGCGAGATTCTTTTGTTGGCGCTTCCAGTTGGCGTGATCAACCTGATCTCGCTGGGGGGAAACAACTTTCGGAGACCACGGCGACATGGCCCATCGGGTTCCGGCGGGTGCCTTTGAACGCCATTGGGACGGCGCCGACAGCGGGTTTGTGCCGCGCTCGTAAAGGACCCGTTGCTTTTGGCCCACCAAGTGGTTGGCGCGTTGCCGCGGATTTGGGACACCGCTGGGCGTCTTCGCGCGCGAAGGGGTCAAGGGTTACGCACCAAAACGCGGCTAGACCTTTTGGATTTGCAGAACGCGAACTTCGCGGGATCCGCCATGGCGTGGTAGGTCGGCGTGATGCCCCTTGGCTGATGGTTTGACCTTCAACCGGGCCGCGGGCCACAGGCCGCTGTCAGCAGCAGGGCTGCGGATACAGAATGAATACGTATTTTTCGACGTCACTGGCGTTTCACGCTCATTTATCTGTCCTGGCTTGTCGTTTCACTTCACCCTTACTGTCCCAGTTAAAGTCCGCAGACATATTCCGCGATTCTTGCCGAAAAAAAACATTAGTGCCGGGATTTTTGTTTTTGCGGCAAGAAATTTCCGCCACTATTATTTTGGCAAATTGTTTAATTTTCTCCGGGAAACCCGGGCGGAGGCACCAAATCTTAACCAAATCAGGTCCAGCAGCGCTCGCCACGCCCTTCATTCGTGTTACATCTTCTGCAAAGAGATTAGGGCAGATCGCACGCCGCGATCCGTTCTTCATCACGATCCATCACCTCGAGCGGACGCCCCCACATGCGGCGCGAGGGGTCTGTTTTATTGATGACTTCAGGAATGTCTGACTTTTTGTAATTCGCCCGGCCCGCCTTTGCGCGAGATCTCGCTTCGCCTGCGGCATACATCGATCACGTTAATAGCGTCACATCTGCCAGGCTCGGGCTGAAAGGTCGCAGACAGGTTATCGGCCGCCGGATTCGACACTCAGCAACACAGTCCAGATTCGGGATGGCGATCACGCATCGCGGCGATGGCGGCCAAAGATTGGATCGAGGCATCTTCGCGAATGCAGTATGTGTCGCAAGCCGCCTGTTTCGGACACCAGATTGGAATCCGGTTTGCGGCAGGACTTGAAGCCGCTTTATGGAGCGCTTCGGCGTCTTCCTTGGGGTAGATGGTCGTTTGGTATGACGCGGATTGACCAATGGTCGCGCCATGGCGCGGCACAGCGCGCGTCGTCGTGGTCTTTGCCCGCCGCAACGGGGGCCTCACCAATTTCCAATTGCGAAAGCTGTCCATGGGGAGGTCCATGTCTGGAACATCCTAGAGTTAAAGCGTTTTCATGTGCATCGATTGCGATAATCAGCAGAAAAACAGTGCGCTGCCGATATCGTCGACGTTTGCTGACAGGGGCCAGCGTCCACTGTTTGGTGGGCTGGCACAAAGGGGCGAGCGCGCGTTGATCACGTGCCCGTCCGTTTGCCCAAAGGCACCGCACCGGATCGCGGCCGAGACCAGCCGCGCTTGACAAAGCATTGCAGGGAACCAGGTTTCGCGCCTTGCTCTTACGGGCAAGCCCTTTGCTGTTGCAGCCCGCACCCCAAGGCAATTGGGTCAGGGTCAGTCGGGCAAGTCAGTGGCCCCCAGACGTCATTTAACCACCGTACGAAAGCCGCGCCCTGCTGGGTTTCATCTCGGGTCAGTTCGTTTTCGACGATGGTGTCCAGCGGCGCGCCGCCTCCGCCTCGTGCACCCCGTCCCGCAAGCCAAGCGTGGTTTTCAGCAGGATCGCATCAGTCGGCCTGCACCGTGGCGATGATCTACTGCCAGCCCTAAGCCCTGAGGCTGGCCGCATTCGTGCCGATAAGTCCGTGTGCATCCGTGTGCAACCGCCCATCCTCAAGCCCCGTGGCGTGAGTTAGTCCCATTGATAATCTGATCGTGCGCTGAAACCGGTCCGAACACCATTGTCCCCAATTGTGATTCAGCACCGCTTGGGAGTTCTGCCATCGATCACCCGGGAAAGCTCGCGGCTTAGCGCATATTATGCTCGCTGAAGAGAAAGACTGCGCCGCTTAGATCAGTGAGGTCCTCCAGCCTGCAGACTATATGAGGGTAAATAGTTTCTCGCCTGGAAAGAAAAGATAGAAGAGATAACGTCCGTCCCTCACGCGTGATCTTATCCGCGCCAACTTAAAGCCGCTCACCTTGAACTATCCTCGTACCTGCGGATAGTCACCTCAGTCGTGCTCGAACGCCTTCTCCACCCATACGAATAACCGTCACACAGGTCAGTTTCGTAGCTTGACGGGGTGCTGGCCGAGAGGAATACTCATACCAACGGGGACCGACATACACCTGGGTGATCCTCCCTGGCCAAAGGCGCCCTGAGGAGGCGAAGCTGAACTGGGGGTTCAAGAGCGCTGGTGGCACTGGGGCCGCTGCAGCAGTTTGGATTCAGGGGCTCCCGCAGGCTGCATTGGCCCGCGAAGCAACCGGCTGAGCGAAATCACGGCTGGGGGGGAAAGCAGGCAGCCAGGCCCATGGATCAAGGTGGCCCACACCTTTGAATGGACCGAGGCAGGCCATGGCGGACCTTCGCTCTTTGCTGTGGGTTGCTGAAATTTAGTGTGGCCATTGTTTTGTGCTGGACATCGGGGCCTGCAGGACCCCACCCATCACCAAAAGACAGGCAAACTGGTTGAAAGCCTGGGACCCAGTGTCTGTACTCCCGGGAGTGTGCCGAGCAAGTGGATGCCAACCCCAATGGGAGCCCAACCAAGCGCGGCTGCCCAAGCACAGGCCAGGAGTTACGCCTCGCGGCCTGGCAGAGGGTCGGCGTAGTTCCCAGGGCCTGCGGGCTGGCTGATCTCGATGGGGGTGAATCTGGAATCTGTCCGGTTTGCGACCTCAAGCCAGGGCTGCTTTCGTGAATCCCGGCTCGGGCAAAGCGTCGCTGCGGCACTGCCGGGTCGAGGGGCCAACTGTTGCCCAGGCGCTGATCTGGGGCGCCGACCTCTTTGGCCTTCAAGCAAACCGCGAGAGCTCTACCGCTGGTCGCCAACGCCCATGGGGACAGAGATTTTTCCGGCTTCACCGGCTGCAGCAGGCGATTTCAGGTTGAGCCATTAGAGAGATTGCATCGCTGCTGCCTGCCGTGGCCACGCAACCAGCTCGGCCGTGAGTCGCGCCGCTGGCTGGTCATCTCTGGCATAAGGCGGGCCTTGGTGGAAGCGGATTTCAGCCGCGCGCTCCGACCAGGCTCAGCGCGAAATCTGCGGGCGGCGGCCGATTTTTTCAGGCGCCCGACCTCAGTATGCCGTATTCAAGGGCGCCCAACTTGCTGCCAGCTCAGCTGCTTGGAGCCTTGCCTTTATGGCGCCGAATCTCAGCGCAGACCAACCTGGCCGCAGGCGGACCTGCGGCGGCTTGGCGAACCTGCGTGGATTCTGTCAGGCGCTGCTCAGCGGCTGCAGCTCTTGAAACCAGGGCCCGGACTCGGACCGGGATGTGCCTTGCTCTCTGTCAGGGCTTGGGATACGCAAAGGTGGCGTGAACGCGCGCAAACCCAGGAACAAGCGTTTTCAGCCCGCGACCCTGTGACGCGCAAGGCACTTGGTACGCGTTCCTCGCTCAAGACATAGCGCCGCAGAGCAATCCCCGCGTGGTGCGGCGTGGCCAACCAGGGACAGCCCCACCAAAAGAAGCCGAGCACCCAGAGGCAGGCCTTGTAGGCCGCCGACCACCATGAACACAGCCCCCCGAGAGCAAGGTCCCCAGCAGGCGGCCCGCTCTCCCCAAAGTTGCGGCCATGTAATAGAACCCACTGTTGCCGGTCTCACCGTGGAGATTCGGCATCGGCATAGGCCAAGAAACCATGTAGACTGTGAATCGAGGAATTCATTGGCGAAGGACGGCTGGCAAAAGACTGCCAGGCCCACCACCAATCTCCCCACACACGCGCAAGAAGCTCGCCCGACCTCGCGCCAGAGCGTGCCACGGCGCGAATGCACCTAACGGGCTCTGGAACGGCGGGTGAGCAGGGCGCTCCAGAACTGCACTGTTGCAGGGCCCGCGGGCCGGGCCGCTGCCCAGGCCCGTCGAGGGTTGGGGCGGCGGCCTGAACGATCCCCGTAGCCGATCACCCGAGGCCCATGGAGTGCCGCCCCACCAGTGCACCCCGAACGCCCAGCCTCTAGCGGTCGTCCCGAGGAAACACCCGTAGGCAAAACAGCCACCAACGAACCGCGGATCATTCGCCGGGCACACCAAAGAGAAAGAAAACGGGCCAGCGACAAAACCTGTTTGATGCCGGGCGCTCGTGGAGAAGAGCTTCAAGAAGGGCCGCTTCTGCTGTCATGCGGCCGATCTCGGCGGGCAGCACCAGGGTGCCGAGCAAGGTGAGCAGGGCAAGCCGCCAGCCATGGCCGCCACCGCGGCGGAGAAGCGCGATGCTGGTGAGCAGCAGGACCGCCGAGGAAAGAAAACGGGACGCCCTTGAGGGCATTCTTGGAGCCGGTGAGGATCGCCACCCAGCGGAACAGTTTGCTTGCTTGCCCGCGTCCAGGATCCTCCTGGGGTTTCCCGGCACCACCGTTTTTGATTGCGCTGCTCTTGGCGCTCAATCTGTGTGCGAATCGCGCACTCTATCTCTTGGGCTGATGCCGCTGATCGCCTGGGCGGCATCCACGTTAACCCAGCGAAAAACAACCGGGGCCAGCTGCTGACACCGGCACCAGCATCACCAGCGCCACGATCTTTGCCACACCAGCCCGCCCAGGAGGGTTTGAGTCGCAGGGCCGAAAGCGGGCCCCGAGCCAGCCGCCAGTGAGGGTTGGTTGGACGATGCCCGAAGGAATTCGTTAGAACAGAAACCAGGGAAAGGCGATTCCAAAGAGGAGTAACCGAGCTGGTGGAAGTGGAAAACACCACCAACATCGCAGGCCCCGTCAGTGAGCGGTTTGAAAGCCCAGTTACGACGCGGTGATCACCGCGTACTGCCGATCGGCGAGAGATGATTGCGGCCGAAAAGGGCTTGGGGCCGGAGGCTGGGGGAAAATCGGGACGCCCTGGCTCCAGCGCCCCTCCACAAGCGGCCACATGGCAGCCAGATCGGCCAGGCGGGCAGGCTGGTAGGGCCCACTCGTTGTCCCCACGTACCAGCGTAGACCTTGAGCTTGGGCTTGCCGCGTCACCAGGGTGGAGGAGACCGTCGACGATCGCTCAGTGCGGGGATCATTGACGTAGTCGCAGGACACCAGGGGCTGGGTTTCGTAGCCCAGGATTCCCTGCAGGGGGCCGTTGGCGGGCCGCCTCAAACGCCCGTGGGCATTCACGCGTCTTTGGGCCAGACTCTTGACCTGTGACTGTCCAGCTCCAGGAAGCCGCACAGGTGCGGGGGTGAGTGAGGCGTTGAGCAAAGGCACGCCGCAGAGACTCGGCATGGCCGTCGAGCTTGCCGGCCAGATCGTGGGGAAGATCAGGCCCGATCGCCCGGGCGATTCCGTTCCCATTGTTGGGTGGTGGGGATCAGGCTCTGCAGGCCGGAGCGGCCCGGCGCAGGTCGCTGGCGAAGCCAGGTCGACCATTCAAGCTGGGTCTTCGTGACGTCGTGAAGTGGTGGTGATCGAGCCGTGGCGGATCCGAAGGACTCATGAACACCTTTCAGCAGCCAGATGGGAGCCAGGACATGTTGGTGCAGGAGGACATCGCTCGTTGGGTGAGCAGGCCGCCATGGGACGGTTTCCAAGCGGTGGGCGGCGTGGGGGTCGTAGAGGCCGGTGGTTGATGCCGAACACACGTTCAGGGCTTCCTCGCCGGCAATTCGGCCACGCACCGGACAGGCAACGATCACCCGTTGCAGGCCCAAAGCTGCTGAAAGTAGGCTCCAGCGCCGCTGCGAGTCTTAATTGGCCAGCTGCTACTTCGGCAACCACCGTGCGAGCACCACAGAGCCTTCCCTCCCATGGCCACGGCGGCTGGGATCGGATTCCGCGCTTGAAAAACCAACGGTTCCGCCTGATCCGCCGGCCCCGATCAGGAGGACCGGCGGGGTCACCGGGCGAAGCGGGCTGGATGCACGGGGGCTGGGACCCAACGGCCATGAACCGAGTCGAAGGCTCAGCAGATGGGCTTAAGCGCAGACCTGACCCGCCATCCTGCGGTGGCGAACTCCGTAGGTTTCGGAGTGGCCTTGGGGGGTCATTTGAGGTGGGACCGACGAGAGACCGGGCCGGCCCAGAGGGCTTCTCACCCGCTAAATAACCCCCAGGGTTCGCCGATCCTGGCCTCCCAAACCCATTGATTCCGATTTCATGGAGGTGTCCGCCGCCGCTGGCGGGACCAGGGGCGCGACGGCGTCCAGCCAGCCTCGCATTCAATCAAACTTGGATTGGATTATTTGCTCGGTTAAGGCCAGGGCCCCAGCCCTCTTGCCTCCCATCCCTTGAGCCCGCCCCAGTCCACCGCGCCCAACGCAGCTGCCACCCGAACTCGATCCGGACAAGCCAGTGGTCCGCCAGCTTGCTCAAGGCCCTCGGCCCGCTGCGGCTTTGCAGGTGATCCAGGCGCTGGCGCAGGAGAGCGCTTTGCGTCTGCGATTCACCACCGACCTGCGATCTTCTCCCAGTCACCGGTTGTCGTTCCACCTCAAGGTGCTCAAAGGACGCCGGCCTGCTCAAGCGGACCGCCAACGGGGCCGCTGGAAATCTACTTTACCAGCTCAAAACCTGAGGCGCTTGAAGGCCTGCGCAAAGCTGGTTGCCCACTGCAGGAAACACGCTGCCTTGCTGCCCGCCGAACCCTGCCCCTAATCCCCTTGGGCAGCAACCAGCTCCATCACCGCCCCACCGCCGGGGTGTTGCGCCCGCGCACCCGATCCCGCGTGGGGTGATCGCGATCTTGCTTGCACGATCGCCAAACCCAAGGGCCGCTGCCCGCGGGTGTTGGAGTAGCGGACGCGGGATCGAGAATACTCGGCACTCTCTTGGCGATAAGAAAGCGGCTTGAAACATCCTCGCTCGAGGCGTGCGTCGTCGTTTGAAGCCGCAACCGTGTGTCGCGGATCCCAGCGTGTCCCACCACTGGGTTCGGCCCACCCAGGCAAGCGCACCTTTCCACCACCACCGTGATGCGGGCTGGTTAGCGGCACAAGCGTTGTTCTCTCTCCAACCAGGCACTCTGAGGCCGCGCGCGGTGCCAGGGGGATGGATCTCCTTCTCGCCGCCAACAGGCCCGAAGCGTTGTGAGTGGCTCGGGAAAAGCTGAGCTGTACGCCGTCCCGCGCGTGCTCGGGCCAGGAGCGCGCGCAGGGTCCTGTCTAAGTGCACCTCCTGCACCAGTTCGGGCGAGAATCGAGCCACTGCGGGAGTAAGCGCCGCTTCATTCACTTGCCGGCGGGCTGTTCTCAGGCTGGCGAGGAGTTCGAAGCAGATCGCCCCACTCCTAGGCTTCTGCAGCCGTTGCAGTTCCCGGCTGCAGTTGCGCTCGATCAAAACTGTCGGGTTGGCCGCCCCTTGGACTGCGGCCGCCAGGCTGTCCCCGGAGCAAACAGCAATGGAGTGAGCGGTGTTCATATAGTTCGTTGGGCCACATCGCTCACCCAGCGGCCCTGTTGTCCAACTGCGGATTCCAGGGATGCGGCGGCTGTTTTCAGCACAGGTCAGACCCCCACAGATTCCATTCCCCTCCGGCAGGGGGGCAAGGGACCCTTCCGATCGGGTCCTCGCCCAGGGGAACCACTCCCGCCGCTCCGGGCCCAGCTGGGTGCCGGCAGCACGCTTATGCCACGGGGCCTCCCTCCAGGAATTCGGACTTGATTGGACCAGCTCACGGAAAGGGCTGCCCCCGCGGCACCAGCTGGCCGGTTGGAAATGTTCAGCAAAAAACCGCTCGGGGGGCCATGGCAATTGATCCGAATGAAAGCCACAAATGCATGTGGGAGGGGTTCCGTTCTCCAAAAGGGGGGCAAAAAAAAAAAACCCCAAAAAAAAAAAGCCCCCACCCCCCAACCCCCCGGGCCCGGGCCCCGGGCTTTCCCCAAACCCAAACGGCGATTAAGCCGGTGCGCGTCTCGTCATACTTCCTC
>Ga0163217_1115166_pt1 | contig 14256 bp, 7 predicted proteins | sample SynspAceP_FD_185933 | JGI IMG/M metagenome (GOLD analysis project Ga0163217, IMG submission 185933) | Saline lake microbial communities from Ace Lake in Antarctica - Synechococcus sp. Ace-P (PacBio error correction) | ecosystem: Environmental > Aquatic > Non-marine Saline and Alkaline > Saline ... | reverse complement strand
TACAAAATCATGTGCCTACACAGTAAAATGTATTCATCAGCACAACCCCCGTACAGCATTAATTAGTTGATACTTGGAGCAAGTGATGTGAGTTTGTAATGGCTCTGCCGACGGAAGTGTAAATGTTCTTAATTAGGCCAGGTTACAGGATGCGGGACGGTATACAATTGTATAACTATTCAAGTAGTCTACCTTTAGCATTGTGGTGCAGTTACCATGATTCGAATACTCGGGCTTTTTTTGTTCAATCTAGGTCCAAACACTTATTGTAGTGGAAGTAATCTCAGATTAGAAATTGTATTATCAAAAGCTGAGCTTACATATGGAGCCACCGTTTTGAAATATCGGCAACTAGTACGCATTTACCTGTGAAATAGAGCAAACCGATTCAGTTCTTCTATCATTACAGTAAATATTTGGACCAAATAGGAACAGTCGGATTCTGGATACCAACAGGCATTACGGGTTATGCAATGTTCAAACTCTATACCTTTGAATAATTGATGATTGGCGCTACGCAAAACTATTGACGGTTTATGCTTAGATTGGTAAATGGCGTGTAGAGATGATTTACACTTACCGGCTAACACCACATTCAGAAGTTAAAGTGTTTTTAAATTGAGTCGTTTTAAATTGGGAAGGACCCAGAGGTGGTACGAATTCCGTAACAGGGAACGATTTGATTTTCACTATTTTAACGGGACATGCGGGCCACCGCAGTTTGCAGTGTTCTAATAGTGCAGGAATTTCATTTTTATTAATAGATATTAATTTGCCCAATAAGCGGTGAATATTCTATTTGTTGGTGGCGAGATAATGTTACGGGCTGTTTATAATTCCTATGGCCTAGGACATACTGTGATTGAACTATACTTCCTTCAGTAAGTATAAGGGAGGCAAATTCCAATTCAGTGGCTTTTGGTGATACCAATGGGCATTATTTATCAATGTGTCGAACTATTCAGGAGTTTACGCTTATGATGTTGTATTAGAGTGATGATCTAACAACAAACACATCATTAGCATCTGGTACTTATGATACCGGTAACTACCCAGATGTAAATGGTGATGATGCACAAATTACAGGATTACCAGGAGGTAATTTTTATGTAAGTGTACGAGCTATCGGACTTCAAAATGTTCAAATATTAGTAAATGTTGCCACATAAGAACACAAAGGGGCATTGACCGGTTACGGCTATAGAAATAAAATGGAGTTGTAATGATAACGCTGGAAACATTGTTAGCGACCGGTATAGGTTTGCTGAGGATGTGATTGCCCTATTGAATTTCGATATGTTAAAAAGAAGACAGCTCTTGGTACTATTTATTGCAGGTATTTTATATTCTGAAGAAATAGCTTTTGGTACGGCGAATTCAATTCTTAGGCTTGGCTAGTGGAATTATTAAAATAGAGATAAAAGAGGATATTGACAATGTCAAACGCTTACGATATTACTTAAGGCCCTGTTAGAGGACCTATTAGTGTAGGTATTCGAGAACTCAAGGACTAAATATGTCCAGACGTAATAATGCGTTTTTAGAAGGCCTTTTGATAACCCCAACGGGTGATTAGTGTAAGTGCCATAGGCTGGGCTAGTTGGGAGGTTTCTTGGTTTTGGGGTATAAATATCAATTTATTATCACTCTAAACAGCAACGATAACACCGATATTAAATTCCAAGGAAGTTTTGGGACTGCAAGACACTTCCTACTTTTGTGGGGTTTCAAGTGGCTATTAGAATTGCAGGGGTGGGTATGCTATAGGAAGATCTCGAGTTTCTGAATGTGTTGGGTGTAAGTATCCCGTATTATGGTAGTCCGCCACCACCATAGTCTTAAATTGTACACAGTAAGAGCTCCAGGTTGTGTGGGCAAGGACAAATGCGTTTAGTATTGAAAATCCTGAGCTAGGCTTTTACTTTACGAATACAGATCAATTTCGGCAGCTAGTACCGATCCTCTTATTCCAATAGTAGGTAAATTCAGTGCTTATAGACGGGGAGTCAAGGTTTTTTATCAATATGATGTCCCGTAAAGTAGGTGGGGCTGGTGCCTGACTACAAGTTTACGATCAGAAGTATTACTCTTGTTGATGCGCAAGCCATTGATTTAGGGCTAACTTACCGGACGATATTTCTTGTGCACAGAAAGTGATGGTAGATAGGAATCTTTTTCTTCGGGAGGTATTCGGCGAACGAAGCTGATTACTTTATATTTAGGCAATCCAGGCCCTGCATTATCTATTTTATACCGCATTTAATCCTGATCCGTCAGCAAACTATTGTACCGAGGACCTCAAGGCGGAGGTACTTTGAAATTATCAGAAGCGGGGTGTATGTACATTGCGGTGACCAGTGGACTATCTTGTGGTGATGTTGAAGGGCTTTAGTTGTCGCGTTCTGATCCTATTGTTTATACTTATACAACGTCAATATTTCTTGTTATGGAGAAACAGATGGAAGCTATTAGGGTTTGAAATTTATCAGCGGTTGGTGAGGTTTAGTGCAGTTTGCAAGTTAACCCCAACTTTAATGGAATTTTTTTTCCAGTTGGATCCGAGTATCCTAAATTGTGTTCACCGTTCGAGATCTTCCGCAGGGTCAGACTATGAAATTTTGATTAAGGATGCATAAGGGTGGTGGTGAGTTAGTGGCCCAATAAACACCGATTACAGAACCTGATAAATTATCTATTTCAAAACGTGCGACGCACCTGAATATGCTTAACGGCTTAGATGGTGAAGCTCAAATAAGCATATGGAGGAAATCCTTTTTATTGATCGGCGACTTTTGTACCGTATTATGAACAAGGTTAGAAGGCCCAGGCTTTGCTTTACCAGATCCCACTGACCCAAACCAGGGTACCAACGAAATGATAACTTTGTTTTGAAAATCTTCAGGGGTGGTGCATCGTTACCGCATATTTATGTGGGGTTTAATGGGCTGTATGGCAGAAAGCAGTTGTCACTATTGGATTAGTGTTGATTTTTAGCTGCACCAGGCTATTCCGCAGTATGGCTGTGAGGGTATTTTTCAAGTGCACGGTTCAGTAATTACCACTGACAGACGAATCGTTAGTTGCCAGATTTATTGTGTAGTTAAGATGTGGACGATATGGCAATGCCACGACTACAAGAACATTTTGGAGATTTTACCAGCCGGGGTCATACTGTTTATATTTATCCATAGTAAATGGCTGTATGGATCAAGTAAGTTTCACTATTGATTGCCTATTTACCTTTGATCCTTATTCTGTGTCTAAAACCAGGACCGGATTGAAATCAACAGCGGTTGACAGCGGTGGATATGGTAATATTTATATACGTTCCAAGATCAACCGCAACGACAGATAATGTGTTTTACTTATGCCATGGATTGCCAATGTGGGTTGGTTCGGGTAGAGGCATGGAAAGAGTGATGTGTCGCTATGGTTACATTTACCGTTCGATTTTGATACCGATGTAGAAATGCCCAATTTCTTCACTCCTGACGGAAGATAATATAAATGAAATTGTGGTCACCGAAAATAATCGTGAGTATTTTCCTTTATAGAAGTTAAAATTTATGATGAACGGTCGTGTAAGTGGCGGTTTTTACGACCAAATTAGAGCTTGGATGGTACCTTATGAGGAAAACGAGGTTTCCGACAGGAGATTACTGGTATGTGGTAAATGGCCAATGACAAGGATAAGCAACAATATGTTGGGCATTTTACCCTATATAGGATCAGGTATTAAAAGCATCAGGATTCCAGATTTTTGAAAAAAAAGGAACTATTTTTATATAGTTCCCCTTTTTTTTTATTTTTTTAAAATCTTTGTTAGCCCAAAAGTAGTTAGTATTGTTGTTCTATTTGCAGTTCCGAAAAATATTGTTTTCTCGGGTGTAGCGTAGCCCGGTTATCGCGCGCGTTTGGGACGCGGACGGTCGCAGGTTCGAATCCTGCCACCCTGACCAACCTAAGAAATAGGGTTCACAACAAAACACTGATAATCGTTGATTATCAGTGTTTTTTTGTTATGTTACTCTTTTTATTTTAAGTCAATTTAGAATTTTGGCAAAACTTCCAAAAGTGACCATTACATTGGATGGAAGCATTTATTAGCACAATTATTTTATGCCTTGTTGTCGTTGTATTTTTTATCGCAACCTAACAAATAATATATCAAATCTTTATACTCTATCTTGACCATTGACATTGTGTTCAGGGCAGCAGAGCAATTATTAAGGCCATAAATTCTTCAAATTTTACGTAAGCAACTTCATTTTACTATCCAATAAGGGCCAACCCTAATTAGATCTGTCATGACAAATTAATAGAATTGCCTAAACCCAAATCGGGCTTGTAAATTACGGCAAGTAATATGTAGCTATTGTTGTTTTAGAAAACAAGTTTTCACAAACAATTAATTAAGAAAACCTCTGTCTAGTTAATTCTCTAACATTGATTCAAGCAGAACTGCTGCATATTAGTAAAAAAGAGTAAACCATTATCTTTAAATTGCAAAATTTAGACGCTGAATTTTCCTGAATTAATTTTTGTTGGTTCTATTGAAATGGTACATAATCTTTTATCATTTCAAAAACCATTTTTTTGAAACAACATAGCTATAAATTCCGAGAGTTACAAGTACTGTTTTTTTTTAAACTTCTGGTTTTCGGAGTCCTAAGTCGTTTCCACGTGACATGGGCGAACTTTATCCTCCAGTAGCAAATTACTTAAAGTTGTCAATGACCCAAAATAGTCCGTTTTATGATAACTACACTTGGCAAATATAGTTCCCTAATCCAAGAACATATAGAAATGTACATAATTAGTCGAATAAGAAGCCTATGTGATTAATTAGTTTTGTTATTTATTTAGAAATTTGCTTCTGCGTCAGTTGGCATCTTTTTAATCCTTATGTGATTAATTCTGTATGACGTTACATTTCGAAAAATTTACAAGGTTTATATGTTAGTAGTTAAATTCTCAAAGCGGTACTTAAGCCTAATAAGTCGAGAGTTTTCGTTGGTTCTGCGTTGGTTGTAAAAGATTTTTATTTTCGTTCACTATTTATTAGCGCGCATCCATAGTGTTCTTGTGCCTATTTACCTATTGTTAAGGGGACGTTCATTAATCCAATTAAAACCCACGTGAGTTTAATTAAATTTTTGGTGGCTTTTCTCGGAAATATAATTATGTTAGGTATCAGAGTCTAAAATTCCATCGGGTTCAAGCAATTCTGAATTTGGGTTTTTATAGTTTGAAATTATAATTTCAGATGCTGACCTTTTGTTATTACAACCTTATTTTGCGACGTGGAATCTGTCTATAAACATATTGATGTTTTAACATTCATCCATAGTTTTAAAAGTGCTTCATCTTTTAGATCAAAACAATTAGATACGCCATTTCTAAAATTATTCAGTTAATTAAGGTTGAAGGGTGTCTCCGTTTTTACTAAAATGTGTAGCCTCCCAAATTACCATAAAGTTCTGGGTTTTATTTACTGTTTTTCCACCGCGATGACTGCTTGTGGTATAAAATTGAAGAAATTGAAAACTAACAAGAATAGTAAGCCAATAATTTTTACCCAAAAATGACTTTATGGTATTTGGCTACTTTTAATAGGATGGTTAATAATCGTATTTTCTACCGCTTATTTTTTAGGAATACATTAAAACCGGTGGTTCAGTATGAAAATGACTAAGCCATGGAGCACTAAATGAACTGAAAATAATTTTTGACAGGATATCGTAAACAGAATTTCAGTGACTGTATTTGAGTCATTTTGACAGCAATAACGGATAAGCGACGAAGCCCAGTGTTTGTGTGCGTTGGGAATTAAGAGTACCACCACCAAGTTACTTCTAATAAACCTACGAATACGTAAATCTTTTGAAAACCCCATATAGGTCCATGCTAAGCCCATGGGTGAAAATCGCTAAAGGGTCAAGCAAATGTGTGAAGGAAGCTGGATGGATATTTGAAGTTTTTAAAACTTTTAACAAACCGCGTAAAGAAGCATTTGCAGCCACAATGACGATACGAAGAAGACTAAAACCAGTAAAGTGTTGTTTTGTAGGCTTTTTTACGTTTTCTGTCTGAATGTTTCAGAAAACAAATAGTTACAAAGGTTATTAAAAAACTACATTTACAAATAAAGTTAGGGTACGCAAAAGTATGATCTCCGGCTGCCATTACCGCTTACCTCGTATGCATATTTATTTTTAAAAAGGGGACTTGCCTATCCATCGGTTGAGGGGTTTCAAATAAGGGGCTAAAAATTGCTAGTAGTACATAAAGGCACAAAGTAAGATAAACCACTACTCTTAAAATACTACTTTACTTGAGGTTTCCAGTTTCTTCTATACTCTGTGGGTTAGTAGTTTCATATATATTTTACTAGTGCTTAAATATAAAGATTAGTTAACATTGAATTGAAATTTTTTCAATATAAGCTATTATAAAGGTTATAATAATTCTCAAAAATTTGTTGGACAGGTTCACGGCGTTGCAAGGTGTTCGTGTAATGGTTTCGATTGCGTGTTTCAAAGCAATTAATTACCGGAGGTTTCTTTTGCACTGGCATTTCTCAATGCGTTCTAATAGTATTATAAAACAGGCAGAATCTACACGTAGAACATTCTCCATATTTGAATCTACACAGAAAATTCCAGATATTTCGATTTCATTTGACCATAAATCATGTCGGGCCGTTGAACATTCAGAATCAACACTAAATATATTAATGTCTGCATTTCGATATTTTTTAACGTTATTCAAAAGATCTCCTTGTTTAATGAAATGGGTTGTTTATTATTGGGAATCGAACATAAATGTTTTAAGTCTTCAAATCAGTTTTTCTGAAATTTTGAATTTCGGATTATTTGTTAACAATGAGTGCATTATTCACCTTTCCAATTCTTATACATATTAATAGCGATAATAGTTGTGAATAAATCATTTATTTCAAGTTTGAAAGTTTCTTTCCAATGGATCGGGAACATTTGTTAAGCAAAGATTTATATTTTTTATTCACATGGCTAAACTTGCTGTAGAAAATGGAATGTAAATGATCATTCCAAAATTGTTCTTTCTAACATCAGCTATTTAGTTTTACATAAAATTCCAGATTAGCATTTTCCTTGTGTTGCAACGCTTACAAAATAGTATTTGGTCAAAGAAGGCCGCGTTTAAAGATTGCACTCTAATATTTAATAGTCGTATTAAGTTCATCTATTTCAACAATGCATTAGAAACAGAAATGCCATTTTATCTTTGTATTTTTGCGAGCATTTTTTCAAAACAAACTCTATATTTTTCTGGTTCTTCTGGATTATCATTCATTAACGATAATATTTTAATAGAACATTTTGGATGATATTGAATGAAATTAGCTTGTAAGGAACTTCTAATTTCATAAGCATTTGTCATAGTATTAGAAGATCAGGCGCCATGACTAATTTCTTTTTGAGGGACCTCAGCATTACTAGATTTTTGGTAGGGCCCCATTCCGCTAAGTGCCAGATAAAAAAGACCACACGCGAATCACCTACTCCGATTCAATTTTAAAAATTAACCAAAATAGAAGTTTACAATAAAAAATTTGAGAATTAGCCATGTTAACGCAACAATAAACATTAAGTAACAAACATGATTGCGATTGACCCAAAAGGGCACCAAAGCTGGAACAATTAATGGGACTTTTAAAGTAGGGTTCTGTAAACTTGCGTAAACTCAATGATTGCTCAAACAAGAACTACATATTAACCATAGCGATTAGGTGTCATAAAAAACATACGTTAAGAATTGGGGCAATGGTGTTTAAATCACGTAATGAAATACCTATAAATACAATAACAGCAGTTATTAGCATAGAATTTCGGGCTCCCTTTTTTCGATGTTTTTGCAAGCTCCTTGCTTTTAGTTTAAATCCCTTTTAGCTTAGGGCCCATAATTCGTGGAGCCCTATAAATGGATTCCTAATGCAGAGATAATGTTGCGCCAAATAAACCGGCAGTACATAGCGACTATAAACCGCTTTATTCTATAATTAATTATAGATTTGATGCCATTTTCATTTGGAGTTGCTAAAAGGGAAGCCACAAATATTAAGCTGATATATAATAATAGTTGTTAAAATTTACTGCTGAAATGTTCCTTTAGGAATACTTTTTCGTGGACTCGTGAGATCGCCAGACATATTAGCAACCTGGCCATTAACCAGTTCACAGCTGGAAAAAATACGGCAAATAACAACCCAAAATGAAGTTCCACTTAAATTATTTTCTATTGATCAGGATATGTACCGAATAATTTCGAAGTCATAGTTTAAATCATTGAAAGAGTGCTCCATTAATAGAGATTAACAGACAATACAATAATACGAGGGATGGACATAATTGAATTTTAAAGCAAAAACTTGTGCTTATAAAAGCAAATAGCCATTACACTGGAAAAAACTAATAAATATCCAAGTCAGTATTGGATTAAAGTAAGTTATATGGAGGACAATCCTTGCGGAAACCCCAAAAAACGTTACATGGCTACAGCTAAAGCTTGAGCTATATAAAAAGGAAATACCAATAGCTCCGCCATTGTCTAACCCAAGATTTTTGATTATATACTTAAAAAAAAAAAAAAGGGGGGGGGCAAAAAAACCCCCCCCCCAAAAAAACCAGTTACTATAGTACGTTTAGGTAGTTATTGAAGATACTTTAAAGCTGTGTCGTGATGTAATAGCTACCGAAATAAGTAAAAAATTCCCCTAAATGCTCCGACAATTTTCCAGCATTTCCAAAACAACCCATGGTTTGACGAATTACATGATTTAACCCCAAGTATTGTTAAAGTAGTCGGGTGGAAAACTCCAGCAACGTTCAAAAGTTTTTTTTGTCATGTTTTAAACTTGTTTTTATTAAATATGAATTTTCATGTGTAGTTTTTAGCTGTGGTTAAGGCAGATAGTTTACACAGGATAAGAATAGTATCTATACTAAATTAGGTTTTAAACTTGTTGGCTTGTTGTTTTGTTTTATTATTTTTTCATCGGAGTAAAATCTTTAAGATTTTGTGGATTTTGCACATATGCCCAGCCTTTAACCTTTAGTACTTTTTCGCCCTATTTGTTATAGCTATGGATGATGCTAGGCTTTTTTAGTTGTCTTTCGATGGCCAAAGCTTATCTATTTAGCGAAAATATATACTCACAATTTTGAACCCTTAATTCCAAAAGTCCACCCGATTTTGAAATCGTTTAAACTTCATTTAGTTTTCGTTTTTGTCCATATTAATTATTCGGCTAACTTCTTTTCGCTTTGTTCAAAATCTGCATTTTATGAAGCCCTATGTTTAAGTTCCGATTTTACCATTTCGACTTCCATATTTTCCTTATTCTTTAAACGTTCACCAACTAAGGGCACTTCCTGGGTAAAAATTCCACTCATTAGCGGTAAAAATGGAGAATATCCAATTCGTTTTTTCATTCAATTTAACACCCACGTTTTGTATATGCCTTAATGAGTAAATTCCGTTATTGTTCGGTTCGGAGGGAACATCAACGATTCGAACTCGTTCCTGATTCAGAATTATTTTTCAAGTTCAGGCTATTTCTCATTCCACGGTTTCTTTCATTTTCTGGTTTGTGTTTTATTTAGTTTAGGCACATCGGTAGGCCAATGGTTTGTTGGGATGTTAATCTAAGGATTTTTTCCGAGGTTTTGAATCGTTTAAATGTAATTTATATTTTTGTACTTAGGGTTAATGCAAACAATGGCAAGTATAGCCTTGTAAATACTTCCTTTTTTTTTAATGTTAACGTTTTCTTACCAAGAAAATCATATTCAACGATAAGTTTCATCGGTGGTTCAATTTCTTTATATAAAACAGAACTAACTATTTAAAAAATATTAGCAACACCTTTAATTCTCCAGCAGAAACTTGCATTTCCGTTTCTAAATCCGAAATTAAAGTAAAAGTGAATCCTGATTTACATTCCACAAACTCTTGGGAGTAAGATTTCTCTGATATTCTACTTCCCCTTTTTCAATATCAGTTGAAGATTTACAACAGTCCCACACTTCCCAATAGATTATCTTTTTTAGTACTTCTATGGGCAGCTTATATTAGGAATGGCTATAGAATAAAAATTATTGTTTCATTTTAATTGTTAGTTGGGGTTAGATATAAGAATAGCTGGCGGATTAAGTGTGCGAGGATTTTTTGTCCTGCCACGGCTCTTTAGCGTGGAAGAAAATTAAAGAGGTAGTAAACTTGCAACAAACCTTTGGTTAAGTCCAAAATTGAGCCATTATTTGTTAATAATCTTAGTTTTATTTTTTACTAAATCAGTTACTTTAGTATCATCAGAAAGAACAAAAAAGCAGATTTAGGGTTAACTATAAGCGGTTGAAGCTTTTTGAACTTCGACCAACATTTGATACTCTCCGTTTCTTTATATGCTTATTACCCCGACGTTCTTTGAGGGCCTGACCTTCGTTTTCAATTATTCCGAGCAAAGGAACTAGTTTCAAAGAATTGTTCTTCGTTCCAAAAGTGGGTTATACTTTTTTATGTACTATTAAAAAATCTTAAAAACAGAAGTTTCTGGGATATAAGATATTAGATAAACCAAGGTGCCGATAGTTCCCTTTTTAGGTATTATTTTTTTAAAGCTTACTGGCTTTCCTATTACGAATAAGCTATGTTGATACAGGCTTGTTGACAATCTTGTTTTTTATGTTTGTTTCCTATAAATTTCTATAAGATAGGTATTTAAAGATAAGACTTATAATTTCAAGATGACAGTTTCAAAATCTTTGTTTTATAAAGGGGTAGGTTTTCCGAAAGTAGCCAAGAAACACCAAACTAAAACCCATACAAATGCCCAATCACATATAACGTACAAAATTCGAATAAGTCATTGTTCCCAATTCCATGCTACAAAGGGGGCAAAAAGGTTCTATAATTAGGTTAAGAACGAAGCGATATTATGGTTTTTGAACCAATGGTGTGATAGAATTTCGTTGGTCTTCGCAGGATATATTGGATTAATCTATAGCTTAATCTTTATTTTACAGTTTAGTAATTTAGGTCCAAGAGCTTTACAATACAATAATTGAAGATTGTCTCCAAGAATTGCATTGCTATAGTTAATAGAAAAAGTAGTAATAACAGATTTAATGCGGCTGTTTTGCCCCACATTCGTTTTGAACGCCTGCACAAAAAGTACCTGCCGTAACACAGGATATCTCCTTGGCCAAAAAGGCCTAAGCACCAATCCTTGGTCTCCATAAATACTATTAAAAACAGCATATATAAAATCCAAATGCCATAATCTAAAACCCAATTCAAAGAGCATGATTGGTTTCAGATTTAAGATAAAATCTAAGATAAGATGTAATAATTTCCAAAGTTCAGGTAGTGTTTTTAGATTATAGTGTTTTTACTTGAGGGTTGTTTCTTAATACTTTAAATATACAATTGGTATCAACCGCATTAAGCTGCACATTTAGTTTAACCTATGTTCAGTTTGCTTTGTCTGAATTAAGCTGTCATTTTTCCGTACCGTTTCAATTCAAACGCTTTCCGAAAATTCGTCTTTTGATATTATTAAAAAATTAAGAGAAACAAATTCTTCTTTTGTTTAAAAACGTCACTTCTACATTCTAAAGATTGCTTAATTCAGTTGTTATTTTCTTTTCCTTTTTAAAATCCCTTGTTTGCCTATTTGATTTGGGACAGCTTTAATTTGGGTTAAGCGTCGATTTTTTTCAAATTGAATGTTTTCTTTGTTCATTAGTTTTATAAACTAGTATTTTTTTTGGATTCGTTATTGCAATGAAATTGTTATTCATTGTTCTTTTGTAGTTAAAAAAGACAAGTGGACGTCTCTCTATGCATCCTTTAAATTGTTTTTCTTTTTTCTGGTGTTAATTTTTCCATTGGTGATGAAACCATGGGCAAAGGTATACAAGAAATAGGGTAGTGAGTATAATCATCACAGACATTGATATTTTCAATTGTATTATAATTTAAGATTTAAAAAATGGATAGTTTGAATCTGTATGTCTCAAAAAATGGAGCACAGATTTAAAATAGAAATGAGCAAATTCTTAAGTAAAAAAATTGAAATGGAAGATGAAGCGTCCCTTTGACGTGAGTTTTAATGAAATGGTTTCTCAAATCTTTAGTATATATTAAAAGTTTGTAATCGTACGCGTCCGCTATCAGGTAGTTGCTTCTGATGTTTTAAAAAGGTGCAGAGGTATTTTATTGTTTTAAAAGACCAGTTTGCACGAGCGGTGTGTCTAAATGATTAGCTACTATTAGGCCTTGATTGATTGGTGTCGTTATATTAGTGTACTAATTCTGATTTCGGCTCTCAAAATTTTAGAGCAAACTCCAGTCAACCCTGTTGGTGTTGCAGATACGAAAAACGCATAAAAATATGACTACAAATAAAAACTTTAGCCAGCATTTTCAGTTAATTATAAAACAAATCTACGCCAATTACATGTTAAAATATTCATAAAAAAATTAACAAATATCTTAATAATAGGGTTTATTTTTTTAAATCAAATACCGCTACATTTGTTCTCGTAATATTATCTACTTTATGGACTGGGTTCATTGGTATTATATTGGCTTTATTATGCGGCTACTCGTATAGCTAACGATTGTTATTAAAACACTTTGGCATTTTTATTTCTTTTCCAAATTTTAAGTTAAAAATGGGTGGTGGCTGGGCTATTTGCCTTACTAGTATTTTATCGATTACACTTATTTATGGGATGGTATGTTGTTAATGATGGCGATGTTTCTTTTATTTTGGGGGCCCAAAGGATTTGAGTGGCATCCCCATTCCGAGAAATTAGAATGGTTGGTTATCTTTTAAGCTCCATTGCCCTATTGGGCCATTACACGATTCGGAATTCCTGTGAGTACCACGTTTATGATTTTAGTAGTATTTTTTTCGTCGGGTATGATCAATGAAAAAAATGATAATAAAATCGGTCTATGGATATGCGATTTCTTTGTTTTTTGCCGTATTGGTTGTCTATTGTTTGTTTAATTTCGAGAAAATTTGAAATCCAATTTTTCTTTGGGACCAAAAGCTTGATTAAAGATAAAAGAGCATTATTGGTTATTTGGCACAATGGTTTTCTTACTGGCATGTTTTATGGTCTCAATGGCTAATTCAGGATTTGCAGAATATTTGTTGTTTTTCTTCCAAGGAAAAGCTCTTCCGATCGAGCAACTACTTAATTCTCTTTTGGTCCTGTTTTGTTTTGATGATGGCTTACATATTCAGGAAACGCGGCGGGAAAAATACAGGAAATAGTTCACATAAAAAATTCGAATACGAAGAATATTCGTTCTTGCCACCTTTTATGTGACTTAATCTTATTTGGTACCTTCCTATATGTTTTTGGTAACCTACAATTTCGCATTCCCAATGAGCACTACTTGGTTCTTTATGGGGAATTTTGGCGGGAAGAGAATTAGCGATAACATAACCTTATTGAATAAAAAACAAAATAAAAATATACCTACATCATCATTGCCAAAAGATTTAGGGTAAAGTAAAATATTGGTCTTGTCGTGGTTTAGATCGATTGCATTTTTGATTTTCAGTATTTATAAAAATTAATGTTTTCCAAGTACCAAAGATTATTTCACATCAAGGTTGAAAGTTGCTCGGGATGGACGGTTACTGATGTTGTGCTTTGGGAAGGGCTGGGGTTTTTTTTTACGATCGGATTTTTGAATTCTGTTAGCTGTTCGTTAGGCAGATAGTTTACACCAAAATTAAAGATTTTCGTCTACACTAAAATTAGTTTTTCTAAAGCTTGTCTAGTTGTTTTGTTTTATTTTTTTTCATCGAGCAAAATTCTTTTAAGGTTTTTTTTTGCGGATCGTTTGCAACTGTGCAAAAAACCTTCAGTTAAAGGCTTATAAAAAAGCTTATTTGTGTTCATCTATATTTTTAGTAAGCGGGATTTATATTTCCTGCTCTTTGGAATTGGGAATACTTGCCTTTGAATCGAGAAAAAATTAAATTCAAAGGTATATTCCATTCCGGGTTAAGGTGGGGGTTTTTTTTTCATGTTAGTTTCGAACAAAAGTGGGCATAAGGGGGCTGATACTTTTGGTTTTTTTCTTTTTAAAAACATACTTAAAAAATTTTACTAAAGGAAAAAAAAAAAAGATAATTTTCTTTTATTTTCCAATCTTTTCCTTTTTTTTTTTTCCTTTTTCCTGGGTCCC
>Ga0163217_1095525_pt1 | contig 14256 bp, 11 predicted proteins | sample SynspAceP_FD_185933 | JGI IMG/M metagenome (GOLD analysis project Ga0163217, IMG submission 185933) | Saline lake microbial communities from Ace Lake in Antarctica - Synechococcus sp. Ace-P (PacBio error correction) | ecosystem: Environmental > Aquatic > Non-marine Saline and Alkaline > Saline ... | reverse complement strand
GAAACGGCCAAAAAGCTGCTCTGACAACCAAAGTAAAGACCGTCAGGCGCTAAACTGTCCATAAGGTTTCCCCAAGTATGTACTGATGTATCCAAACCAAGAAGGTGATAGCCCTCGGAAATTTGTCGAAAATGACCAAAATTCTAGTGATCAAAACTCGCTTAACCATCCAAAAGCACACGAGATGATCTCTATGGTCAGGGTTACCGCGGCACAACTTTGATTGGAGCCTTCAGCTTTTCAGCTCTGGGACTAACACGTCGTATTCTCAGGTGTACCAAAAATCCCCTAAATCGCCCGTTATATTAACCCAATCTGGTTGAGGTTGATAGGCTATTAATATGAAGCAACCGCATTTTTTAGACACTGCAATGGTATCGACTTTTGATACGCGATTTTACCCTGTTTCTTTATATGTAAATCGGTTAGCTGTGCAATTAAACATATAGCACATCTCACGTTGTTGAGTGTAAACACAAGACGAGTAGATGGAATATCAGCCACCCGATCACCTTGACGTAGCGTTTCGTTTCCAAAACAGTCCACATGAATTTAAATTATTCTGCCCTTCTACTTCAACTAACACTCGGGTTCTGTCTCCCAAAAAAACACTTTGAGATACGGCACCTTTTACACTGGCATCTTCAAACGTCATTAAACGAATATTTCTGGGCGTGAACATGCAAACGAAGTCGCTCTCTTCTGAATTACGGTTCATAAAGCGCTGCATACAAAGGGAGAAAATGCTCCCAAACGACAAATTCCGACCTTGTAATTGACCATCAAAATGTTTCTATCTGACCAATTAAAATTCGCCCACAAATTCATTTTGGAGGACAAGTAATTGTCTTCGGCCTACCAATCTGTGATTAATCAATAATATCACATAATCATGATACCTATGTGACTCGAATACGTCATGACCATTGCTCCCTCTGTCTCTTCTGTGTGATGGCTCATATCGTACCACAAACAAACCCAGGTCAAGTGCTGCTAAATACGAACAATTAACATAGGCGTTTGATGTCAGTACGCAAGCGTTTTTTCATACAAAGAGTCAAGCTAAGAGATACAGGCTCTAAGCAATCTCTACTCTATGTATCTCAGTCTGCTCCGGTATAATTTTCGTGCCGAGTTCGAGATTGTGAGCGACTGCTAGGCGAGTGTAATCAACTCTACATGTATCTCATGCTATTTGTCTAATACTACTATGAATTCAGTTCATAAGCTTGCAAATCGAACATATCTCAGCAATACTCTATGCGACTTTTATGTTCTTACTGTTTCTCACGTTCTCTGTCACGCACCTCACAACTACGCATATGCCATAAGCAAATGATATCGAGTCAAACATCTGAATTCAGTATGTGTGTGATTGAACGAAGCGTGTGCGAAGTCTAGTCACACAAGAATCCCGAGCTCATGACCGACACTACGACGAAGGATGTGTTTGATGCAGCTCCAATAGCAATTCTGGTTCACGAGTCACGTTGCCAAAGTGAATTCTATTGCACCACGCTGTGTTCTGCTTAAATTCTCACACCCCCGCAATCAATATATTACGAGCTAAGGATGTCTTGATACCGCACGTCCATTGACTGGCTGCCAGAGTTAGCAAGAACTCTCGCCTTTCTTCGCATCATTGGACTACTAATCGAAGCTATAAGTCCTCGCATTAAGTGCATCGAATAAAAGTCATACTCGCGTGAAATAGGTGCACAAATAACTGCCTTTCAATGATTAGTGTTTCGCCTACCTACATCGCCTCGATACTAAGTTCTTTGTAGTGAGTTAGTGCCTAATCTTAATACATTCTACATATGATTTTCCCTCTAGCTCGGCGTATCTCGTACATATCAAGCTGCGAGACCTAGAGATAGCGCTAGCCACTGCTGAGGTTGCTCGCAGTATAAGCCAACTAGAGTCAGATGAGCCCACGACGAAAGTCTCATTATCGCGTGAGTGTGCTCGAAGCGTCCGACTTCACCATCAACGCATGTCGCTCAAGAGTACGCTCAATACCGAACCCAGGCTACTCTTAGCCAGTCCAACTCGGGAGTGAGTTTGTCAAGCGATCCCACTATCGATCATAAGGCCAGTATATTCAATCACACGAGCACACTATACTAGTCAGAGCGCGTCACATGGCGACAGGTGCAATAGCCACCGCTATTTTGACTAAGTTTGGTCGTCGTCAACAAACCGATATCTACTCTACATAGTGAATATAAAGGCGTAGCAAAAAACTATCCCCTAGAGCAACACCGAATCGATCCGCGACACATTTACCTGCTAACTTTAGCATTCGATGACGCAGGCGTTCCTTAATATATACTGTGAAAAGACTAACCCCCATTTATGATTCCATCTGGCTGAGGCAACTGCTTACGTCCCTGGCTCATAGATGAGCTACAGCCAATAAGAATAACAGCTGCCGCGCGAGTGATAGCTTTATAAGAAAAATTGTATTAAACTTCATTAGAATCACCTTGAAAAATAACGTATACGACAGTCGATTAAACCGATTTAATACTATTCAAATAGCAGGAGCCTTATTTTTAATTAAGAAAGATGAGCATCAATACAAATGATCTCAGCACTTGCATATGACAGCATACATAAATAAACACATTAATACAAAGTGTACTAATGAACACCATTTTATTATGAAGGGTCACCCCCCCCCCTATGAGATTACGTCAAGATACGTGATAATTGGTTGTATTGTCTTTGTAGGAAAATATAAAATTCGTAGAGTGCAAGCAAAGAAATGATTAACGAAACGGCGACAATAAGACTGTCCAATTTATGGATTTAACGGCGTGTTACCTTCGTATTAAATTATATAGCCTATTCAGAGCCCAATATTGATTAATGAAAAAAGTGTTATGTATGCCATTGAAGTTCCTGTTACTTGGTCGGCCTAGTACACTAAAGCTGATTGAGAACGGTACAGCAAATTTACCCCAAATGCGTTTCAGCGATTCGTAATACAATCTAAAGAAAAATTGTTTATGCCATGAGCCTTGCAAAAAATTGGATGTGTAATGTGCCTGCGGCAATCTTCGACTGAATCGCTTCCTGTGGTGATTTCTATAATAATAAACGGCGGTAGTTGGAAAGCATGCTCAAAAGACATGTATCCATTGTAGGGGAAAATCTTTGCAAACAGGGCTACATCACCGATAGATTGCATACAGTAAGTAATCCACAGTTAAGTTCCGACTTTAGTAGCAAATATAAGCGGTTGCTGAACAAACCGACACATTGCCGAAAACAAGGGCAATCAGATAAGGCTCTGTTTGCAGGGCATTCTGCTGCGCGCACATTGGCGCCCTTAGTCACCAGCCGAAACAAAAACCATTACAAGCAGAAGGTGAAAATCCCTCAATCAATAAAAAAGGCGTTGTGTTTACTCTGTCCAGATAACATTTTGTCCACTTATGAGGAAGATTACATCGACAGTTTGACCCACCTGAAAACTACCCAACATGCAAGTTACGAACCTTTATTGATGGTAAAGCCGCCCATTGCTGTTGCTTTGAGGGGAGCAGGCAGACAACCATTGTGGGAAAAGTAACATGATAAATTGATTGCTAAAAAATTGAAGCGAGCAGGGCGTAGTAGAAAGTAATGTTCTATGAGGGAGTACGACCATGTTTTCGGCATATGTCTGGTTTCATTTTTGTTCTTTAATAGCAAAAAGCAACCGATAACATCAACAGGCTGTCTTTCAGAGCGTCATATAAAAGTAACACGAGTCAAACTTAGAAGCAGAGTTAAGTTCAAGCCACAGATGCTTTCGCTGTCTTCAACCTCACAAACCCTAGGCAAAATAAAATTGCTCAGAAGGAATTTTTCATGAGAAAAGAGTGAAATATATTATTAAATGAAATCGAAATTTTATGATTGCATTATTATTTAATAGAGAGGAATTTTTTTATAGAATTAAATCAAGGAGTAGATGTGAGAAACTTAAGTTGTCGATACACTGCGAGCCAAGACAAAAACTTGAATTGGTTATGCCACTAAGTATATATAGGGATAATGAGACGAGATTGCAACAGTACAGATTGGTATCCTTAACACTATGTTATCAGCTACCCATTTATAGTTTTATAGATTTACTGCGCAATTAGGCGACACATAACACAGCTAAATACATTAATATTATTATTTTCATGTGTTGATAGGCTGTTCACATTCTTTCTATAGCAGATTCCGATATAAGTTAGTATGCCTTATGCTAACACCATGCCCTTTCGATCCCATAAGTATAGCTGTAAGGTGAAATAATCACATAGTCGCCAACAAGATAAGACTGAACCTAGCTCATACCGAAATAATCACTAAATATAACGCAGGCACATCGATCGATCTGAATTTATAGTCTTTGACCAAGCCTCAAGATGCGTCCTCAACTCGACCGTCCTTTGCGAATCGCAGATATACGGTAAGGTTATCAACATTCATCACAGACAGACTGCAAAGCTACGAATAATGTCAAAACTCTCCCGTGTGTCTTCGCTCGCAAATGAAATGATTTGATGCACTTAGAGAATGAAGTACAGGCACGAGCCCGCGCCACACATGTCAAGTATTGAATGTCCAAGTAGTTTACCGAAGTATCCTGACATACCATGCGCGTGTCATATGCAGTGCAAGACACCATTACGCCTCTTGAATCAAACATGTCCGAACACTGCATTGCAACATTGTACACATGGTGATACCTAGACGTGCCACTAGAACCTGGAATGAGGTACCAGCGAAAGAGTAAAAGGCGCGCTCTTAATGTACCCAGCAAAAATAATTGTTTGTTAGCCCAGCCTGTAGATATGATAATAGACATGTCACAATCACTACGCATATACTCAGCAATTGGAAAACTAATGCTAGTTAGGGATATAAACGCAAGTCGGCCAATATAAATACATACATCCACCTCATTCCATCATATATTATAACCTTCCATCCGCAACGACGAACTCATCTAGCTGGACGAGAAACGCACAATGAGTTCACACACACCACGGTCGCACTAACCTCCGCCACTACACATAACTCATCGCCCGCCAGCTCCCAGTTTCAATTATATAGCCCTCAAAATATGCGGCATCGACTTGTAGCTGGTATAGTCAGTATGAGATCGTAAACCTCTCAGAGAGACACGATTAGACCAGCACTTCGTGCCGCTAGTAAAAGCGCGTTACCGCACAGAGCCACTCTTAATGAAGACCGCTGGCAACAACAAGATAAAGGCAAGTAAGGAAAGCCCCACAGGAGTCAGACGCACGGCTGAAAATGCATTCCAATCTCGTCCAAGCATACGCAACGAGTTGTGCCACCCTAAAGAAAGAACGGCCGAACTTCATATCGAGGTTCTTTGTCTTAATCAAGCTCCTTCTACTCGCTCTCGCTCCCATGACGTCTCAGCCACCAGCCGAGTGATATTAAGGAGACAGGAGAATATAAATAGTCCAATACAGAGCAAGTATTAAAGTGAGATAAGCAGAGGCGGTCAGCGCATCGCCAACGACGAGCCGATCTCCCCATGTTCGCCACAATCAAACCTCTCTCGTAACAGCGAATGCCAAACAGGATCAACAAAAAACAATCACTACTGCCAGAAAACACCAAAGGGAAACTCAACATAGCAACCAATAACGATTTGCCTTAAACTCATAACGCGTCAAAAATAAACCCACAATCGTGCGTTAACTAAAACTGCGGACAGTCACAACAAAAGATAATAAAAAACGTGTCGTATAAAATAGTTGCTCTAGCCCAAGGAGTACTATTGCGGTTTCGTGTGAGAAATTCTCGCGATTCTGGCTATCAGCTCGAGATGAACGCTCGATGAAACAAGTTATCATATCACGATCTAAAAAGTGGACTCAGGCCCAAGCCATGTAGAGCACGGAGTTGCAGTACACAAAGGATCTATCACAAGCATAATACACTAAACAGAGTACTTATAATATAAATAAGATAATAATGCTTGCCTTAGCATATCAATAATTTCTCATTCCGACAAATCTCGTTTAGATCAAGGCTTTTTATATAGTTAGTTGCAACCGCTTCATAGACAGAAGTATACACGAGAGAATCTCGCTCATATGCGCGTCGTATAATCCTTCTCAGATTTATAATCTAACGGATCACTCGTACAATTCTTCGATTCTCTAGAAACGAATGCGATGTGCAAACCGTCTGTGGCTTCTAGGCACTCATAAGGAATAGAGTCGACGTCTTATGCTGTATCAGTCGCCATGGTGTTTGCTCTGCATAATCCTGATCACTGCGACGAATGAATCTCTACGGCTTCAATCTCAGGCGCGTCAGATGCGCAGACAGCGAGGATTATATCACAGTCTCTGAGATAGGACTCATCTAGACAGCCAATGAGTACGAGAGTCTATCTGTCCTTATAGTCGACCTAAGGAACAAGAGATTGAGTTACCTATGTCTGACCGTCTATCTAAGCTGTAACTCCATTGGTCTGATATCATCGACACAGTCGTCTACAGAGTCACGCGCACAGCTTACGAGCATCTCGAATCAAACGCAGAAATCGTTCCCTTGCTTTAGGAATCACACAATAGCGAACGTTAAGCAACACGTCAAACCTCTGCTATATGATGGCGCAGTCAGAGCGCTATTTAATCGTATCGTGAAGTGAAGATGATGGACCACTCATCTCAAACGCTGCAGATGCACTGCAGAGCGTCACACCTTTTCTGCGTACTAGCAGCAAACTTCAACAACATATAGCGCGTAAAAAATCTCAGCCTAGTTATATTATAACTATTCCTATTCTGATTATAATGGACTGAGCTGTATGTGAGCTGCATGTACATAACTATGTAAGCATGATCACTCAATCGAGACTTTGATACCGTGCAATATCAGATGCGTACCAGCTGCAGCACGATAAGATCCAATTAATCACACTGCCTGCTCGTCACGCGATGTCTCAACCGACATATGATGTCATCATCCGCTACCCTTGAACCAGGTGGTATACCGTTTAACTATAGAAGTCGTCATCCCATTGACTATGCCGATGGAGGATGCTATTGTATGAGATGCGAGCCTATTCAAAGTACGCTAGTCTTTTATGATCAAGAGATATAGACAAGTGCTGAGCTGAATCGTCCAAGACTCCATAGTGATATTCCACTCATCAAGCGGACTTTCAAAGACCTGTCTGGAGATTTTGATCACCAGCTCATCCTATCGGATGAATACTATAATGCAGCAGCTCTACCACATATCCCATATCTCAGCAAAAGGCACTTAAATACCTGACAATATATAGCAGCCGTAATACCCGCTATAACCATCTGTACATACAGGTGCTATATGTCAGCGACCAGAGCTGAGGATCAAGTACTTGCTACTCCATTGTTTATTTTAATCCATACGGTGAAATAGAGAGAATACTACGCTTTTGTTAATTCATATCTCTATGTCGCACGCGCAACTCGAGCTCCACATATGGACGTCGATATAGTAACAATAAAGCACTACCGACATATGAACAGGTCACGACGCAACCTGCCGTCTAGTATCGCCTAAGCGAACACGTATGAAACTTTGCGAGCGTCGTATTACTCTTATAATTATATTCATGCAGTCTGAAACTCATCTCCTAGCTTTATTTATAAAAATCACGTCTCATTCTTGAGTCGCTCGTGGAACATGAGCAGTTCACATGCCATTGGTTTCCACACACTATGAAGCTGAAGGGTGCTAATACTGAAACTGCATCTTTATCATATAATGGTTTATTTTGACTTAAAGGGCCCTATCACGCTGTATTTTCCTTTTCTTTGCGTCACACAGATATGGGCTGTGTTGTCTCTCGTAGTTGACATAATAAATACCTACTCCAGTTGACATTATCAATCCCCGATGTGTGCTATGAGCGTATACATTACATATTTCAGTGATTTCTTATCAAGTAGGGTTGGTAGATAGAATTTTTCCTGTAGCTTGCATCATGCCTATCCGTGCTGAAAAACAAAAAAGCCGAACGATTTCCTGTTACATTTCTGGGGTTAAAAAGTTACTAAGCTGTATCCATGCCACACTATAGTCCAGTCTCTTAAGCGCTAGATCATTTTCTCACCAGCTTCAATCGTTGCGTGTCAATTGCAGTCTATTACTGCAAAACCATGCTGTTGCGCTAAAGCTGCATATCATGAACAGTGCACATCGTGAAGTTTGTGCTCAAAATGGTGTTATGAAGCGTTCGCTTGCATCTAGGAGGTCGTACTTCAGAGCCATACGGCTAACGAGTAGACAGGCAGTGCTGTTCTTGAGTTGATACGTCTAAGATAAGACACTAATGTAAATAGCCCGCCTGGCTTAGTCAGCGCGATCTGGAAACTCTCGACACCGTCTGCATACATGCACGATGTCTTGTGAAGCCTAAGTCCAGCTAGAGCAGATTATGAGTGCGACGACATCACAACGCCCTTCTGTAAATAGTTATATACGACAACACAGGCTATCTGAGGGGATGCGATTTTGAGTAACCAAGACGAAGAAACGAGTGATCAATACGAGAGCATTACTCAACGCACAAGTGGACTATAGGAGATAAGGCCTCTGATACTGTCTACTTTATTGATCATATTCTAGTTAGATGCAGTTCCAGATAACGTCTCTACGTACCTTGCTCGAACTCAGAGTCAATAATTTCGAACTATTGTCTGCTCTCGATGCTGACAATAGCGATGCTCTCGTCACTTGGCGTACTGCTCGAGCCGACTGTATCAACAGAGTAAGCAACGCACGAGACTTAGCTAGGTCTCAGCCGCAGAGAGGCAACGATTTATTGATCTGATTACGAAACGTTATCAGTAGGCGTTATTCTCAACCTACTCCTCTTAGAAAACAACGAGGCCTTAAAATCCTTACCTGCGTAATTCGTTTTCCCTTTTGTTTTCTTCGTTAACCAATTCCCAGAAACCGGTTAACATCGAACAGAACATACAATAACCGGCAACAAATTTTCTGAAAAAAAAAACCTGAGCCACGGGGTCTTAAGCCAGACCGGAATCCCCCCCCTTTCTCCCCCCATTTTTTGACACACCACGCCAATAGTAGGGTTATGATTCAGTCCACTTGTTTAGAGCTTTATTGGACATCGTAACCTGTCAAGTCAATGAGCTTTTCAATACGAGTTCGCTGTTTCGCTACTCAATGGCCCCGTATTATTCAAGCATCTTGGAGACTGTCGGCAGCGAGAAACGGCCTGCTAACGCCGCTACATCTTTAAATTCATACCGCTAACTTCCGATACCACCCTCAGAGCCAAGCCGAAGTATAAGAAAAATCACGTGACGATTTATGACAGTTAAAAGCAATATCAGCAAGATAGAAAGAAAATGATGGTCATTTATCGGAAATAAATGTTGAAATTTTAACCTCTTGAAAAACGTAATTGTTCATCGAAATCAACAATAAAAAAAAGCAAAAAAAATACTGAAATGTCTATAACGTGAGGCCACACCAGAAAAACTCATGGAATATTTAGACTGAAGACCATATCTGTGTGACGCAAAAAGAAATGGGAGCCCTTAGTAAAAAACAGTTATATGAATAAAATACGTGTAAAGCCAACCTTCGCACAAATATAGAGTACTCATTTAGAGCCGATCAGATGAACTGAATCACAAAGTATTCAGCGACAAAAAATATAAGAAACAAACGCCAAATCAAACGTGATCACCATGAGAGGGCATCTAGGCCTCTTTCTTTGGCTTTATTCTTTCCAATTGAAGCTGGGGCCCGTTCAATAATAGTCGCGGTCCACAATAAGTGCCTAACATTGAGGTAAATACCTGTGTCAGACATCATTTATTCACTTCTTTTAAAAGCTGGCGCAAGAGTTATGTGTTTTTCTAATAAGTGCCTGAAGTGCATGATGGTGGTGGATCAAACTATCTAAATTAAGTATAGGACTATCTAACGATAAGTCAGCACAACAAGCACATAGAAGTGATCTCATACAAAGGCATCCTCCATCCGCTGGATCACTCATGTCTGTACCAATGTTGCATGCAGTGAATATGGAACATGGTAGCAGCGGTCAGGACGTCTGCCATTTCCCGATTTAGGATAAAACGGCTCAATAACCGCTTTCAAGTTGATCCCAAGGCATCAACTCATTCATACAAGAAAGAATAGTTTTTTACGGATTAACGGCGTTTGTTAGTTGAATTCGCTGTCGGCAAAGGTGTGAGTTGATGTGACATTTTTGAGAGCTCAAAGACTTAAAACGCCGATCTCATGAGGAAGGGATTATTCGCATTGTTCCCTAGGGGAACATGCGATCAAGGTCGAGCTGCGCGCCTTTAACATCTGAAAAGCCCCAATGGCAGTTCAGTAATGGGTGGTTTATCACTTTTCTACCACTAAACAAATAATTGACCTGGCTTAGTGGTTTTTTAAAACGGATTAACCGCCTTGCGGCTCTGGTCATCTGGTCAAACTCGAAACACCGTTTGCAAGAAGCAAACAGCATGGCAGACTTACTGTCATTTTTTAGCCAACCCACGATAAATAGCTTTTCTAAAACCAAACTGACACTTGATGATTCTAAAGGGATGTCGACTTCTTGCTCGAATTCTGCTTGAATATATTCCGTATCGGATGGCTGTTCTATTTTTTCTAGGGTGTTTTTTTTAAGATTCTTATTTTGCTTGGAATCTCTGCAATCAACCAGTCTCTCTGACCACCTATTTAACTCTTCTCTCTTTTTGAGGCGCCACGATAGCCAGAATCGCCGAGACCAAAACACTCTTCGCATGAAGAAAGAAGGTTCGCTGTTTCCTGTGATTCAGAACGTGGCTGCCGTTGTACTCACGCTGTGAGTTAACCCCGTTCTAGCGTCAACCACCAATATGGCTTTTAGCCAAAGAAAAACCACTGCTTACCCTTTGAGTTTGGTGCATTTCAGGGTCTCTTCTTTGCTTTATTTTTCGTGAGCGCCGCTTCAATAATAGTCGCGTCCACAATGTGTCCTTCTTTAGGTAAATGCCTGCCATCAGACAGCCAATCTATTTCACTTCTTTAAAAAGCTGGCGGCGAGAGATTTGTGTTTCTCTAATAAGTGTCTGAAATTCATGATGGTAGTGTGATCAGGGAATTGGTTATCTAACGATAAGTCAGCAAATAGCGCATGACGTGATCTCATACAAGGCATCCTCCATCGGCTGGATCACTCATGGTGTACCCAATGTTGCATGCAGTGTATTCGCGAACATTGTTGATAGGGATAAGGTCTTTTCTCGCCATTCCCTGGTTAGGATAAAAACGCTTCAATACACCGCTTCTAGTGATCCAAGGCATCAAATCATTCAAGCGAGAAAGTAAAGTTTCCCTACGAGTTTTTACGGCGTTTTGTTAAATTTCGCTGTCGCAAAGGTGAGTTGATTGTTGACATTTTTGAGGCCAAAGACTTAAAACGCGATGCCTCATGAGAGGGACTTATCGCATTTCCCTAGATAACAGCACTGACGGAAAAGACAGGTTTAATTGGTAATATGTAACGGGCAATACCGTAAATATACAACACAGAAAAAATAATATTAATGTATTTAAGCTGGACGTGTCAGTGTTGCAGCAAAGCGCAGTAAATCCATTTATTTAAACAAAAGGGTAGACTGATAAACATAGTGTAAGGTACCAAATCTATGTACATGTCGCATCTACTCATTATCCCTAATACTAGTGCAAACACTTCAAGTTTTGTTCCCTTGGCTCGCCAGTCTTTGTATCGAACAATTTAATTCTCACACACTCACTCCTGATTAATACCCTATCGAAAAAAAATCCTCTCTTATTAAATATAAATGCCAATTAATCAAAATTCGATTTCACAATAAAATACATTATCACCCAATGAAAAATCGAGCAATATATTCGACTATGATTAACGCCTAGGTTTGAGGTTGAGAAGCCAAAGCATCATGTGCCTGAAACTTAACTCTGCTTCTAAGTTGACTCGTTTACTTTATAACGCTGAAAGAAGCCTGTGATGTCGTCGATGTCGGTGCTTGCTTTTAAAAGAACCAAATGAAACAGGGACAACATGCCGACATTGGTCGGACTCCCTCATAGACATTACTTTCTACTACGCCTGCTCAGCTTCAATTTTAGCAATTCAATTTATCCATTTACTTTTCCCCCAAATGGTGTCGCCTGCCCCCCAAGCAACAGCATGGGCGGCTCTTTACCATCAATAAGGTCGTAACTTGGCATGTTTGGGTAATTTTTCAGGGGGCCAAACATGTCGAGTAATCTTCTCATAAGGGACAAAAATCGTTATGGACAAGGATTAAACAGGCAAACGCCTTTAGATTTGAGGAGTTTCACTTCTGCTTTAAGTAATGTTTTTGTCGGGGCGGTGGACTAAGCGCAATGTGCGCGCCAGCAGAATGCCCTGCAACAAAGAGGCCTATCTGATTGCCCTTGTATTCGGCAATTGTGTCGGTACGTCAGCAACCGCTTTAGCGCCATCTTCAACAAAGGTCGGAAAAAACTTAAACATGGTGGATACTTACTGTAAAATCGGCAATTCACGGTGATGTATAGCCCTGTTAGCAAAGATTTCCCCTACAAATGTATACATGGCTTTTGAGCCATCTTTCAACTTAACCGCCGTAGAAGAAAACACCACAGGAAGCGATTCAGTCGAAGAATGCGCATGGCACATACACATCCAATTTTTGCCAAGGCTCAGGCCAATAAAACAATGCTTGATTGTTTTCGTATCGCTGAAAACGCATTGGGTTAAATGCGACCTCCCCAATCCAGCTTTAGACAGGCGGACAAGTAACAAGCGAAACTCAATGCAAACAAAACACTTTTCATTATTCAATTATTGGCCTCTGGAATAGCATAAAATAAAGTTTATTAAGAAGTATTTACGCCGTTAATCCATAAATGGACCCAGATGATCTTATTGTCGCGTTCGTACCCATTTCTCTGTGCACTCTGACGGATTTTATTCCTATTTTCCACAAAGACAAACAAAAACCAATTAATCACCGTATTTGGACGTAAATTATAGACCCTTTTTAAATGGTAGTTCAGACCACTTTGTATTAATGTGTTTATTTATTTATATGCTGTCATATGAAGTGCTGAGGAAATCATTGTATTGAGCCCTCTTTCCTATAATAAAAATAAGGGCTCCGTGTCTGATTGAATCGGTCAATTCAATCGTCATTGAACGGGACTGTCATACGTATTTTTCAAGGTGATTTTCTAAATGAAGTTAATACCAGATTTACTATTAAAAGCACACTCGCTGCGGCACTGGTTATTCTTATTGGGCTGTAGGCTCATCACCGACGGGGACGTAAAGCAGTTTGCGTTTTGCCTGGACAGCCAGATTGATTCAAATGGGGTTCAGTTCTTTCACAGAAATAAAAGCAAGAACACGCCTGCGTCATCGAATGCTAGTTTACGTGAAAGCAGGGCAATGTGTCGCGGATACGATTATTGCGGATGTTTGCCGATTAAATACGTAACCAAGATTGGGTGGAAAATGTTTTGTTTGACGACGAAACAGGCAATGCGTTTTTTGGCCTTGCCGGGGTTATAAAGTGGGTTGTTTGTTTTATTACTTGGCCTATTAAAAGTGGGCTGAAAAAATCAATCCCAAGTTGCGCAGTGGTTTGCATGAGTTACGCATGTTGATGCGCGACACGGTAATAGCGAGTATCTACCTCAGTGGCAACCAAGCCAAGCTTTGGCGCTTTAGGTTATCAGCTGAGTGGTGAGGAATCGCGGAGGAAAATAGTGATTTTCAAGCATTGGCATTGGAGCGCAAGATAGGCATTATTTTTGCCTTTCAGCCGTTCTCATGAATCAGAGCGGGACTTACTTGGCTTAGAGTAACCATGGCGAAAGCGGGCTTTGATCCACGAGAAAGCGTTTCAAGCTATTGGCCGTAAGATGAAAAGCGAGGGTGGTAAACAGTAAAAACGCCTGGAACTCCTGTCAAAAAAACAACATCCTTTTCTTCATTTCCACTCGATTTGAAAGGGGACTTTACAGTCCCAATATGCAAAACCGAATTTGCCTGGTTATATTAATGCTTTCTTTAGGTCGCACGAAGAACAAAACAGTCTTTCAGTTGTTTATTTGATTTTTTAATTGGGAAAATCTAAATTATTATAAAAAAATTAAGAAGGAAAAAAAACAAAAGTAAAAAAAAGTGTTTCTTTTTCCTCT
>Ga0163217_1062553_pt1 | contig 14256 bp, 13 predicted proteins | sample SynspAceP_FD_185933 | JGI IMG/M metagenome (GOLD analysis project Ga0163217, IMG submission 185933) | Saline lake microbial communities from Ace Lake in Antarctica - Synechococcus sp. Ace-P (PacBio error correction) | ecosystem: Environmental > Aquatic > Non-marine Saline and Alkaline > Saline ... | reverse complement strand
GTGAAGGCCCTCACCGGCATTGTGCAGCCGACGCGCGGCATCCTTGTCCCAGTGGATGCTGTATCACCACAAGCAGAACCCGCTGTTACACCGCTTCGATTGGACATCATCGAGATCTTCAGCGCTACGACTGCAGTTTTTCGCGTGTCGGTGATTCGCGCGTCCGGCTGCAGCACGATGCTTTCTGATGCCGCCCAGTTCTGCTGAGCTGAAAACCATCGGCCAGCTCACCCGCCGCGCCTGGGAAGGCACGACATCCAGGTGATGGTGGAAGGTCCGGGCCCGTGCGATGGACCAGATCGAGTTCAACGTCCAAAAAGCAGATGGAGAGGCAGCGAAGCTCCCTTCTATGTGGTGGGTCGTGGTCACCGGACATCGCCCCGGCTACGACCACATCACAGCGCCATCGGCGGCGCTTGGCGGCTGGCACGGCACGGCGATTGCCTGCCTACGTGACCCCAAGGAACACCTGGCCTGCCCAACGCCGAAAGACGTGCGCGAGGGCCGATCGCTACAAGATCGCCGCCACGCCCCCGAACCTCGCCCGCCACGGCCGGGCGCCCGCGACCGCGAACGACGAAACTCAGGCCGCGCCCGCTACGCGTCGATGGAACCAAAGCCAGAGTTCGATCCTCCTCCGCCCTCGATGAGGCGCGAAGTTCACCAACGATACGAACCCTATCGTCCGGTCCCCGACCAGAGTCTGCTCACAATGGATAAGAATATACCCGCTCCTGTGTACACTACATCAGGGCCTCCTCACTTCGACTTCAGAGATCCGGAGATCTCGACATCAACCATCGTCAATCATGCTGGTACCAGCGCGCTAATGAGACTTTGTCTCGCGCGGAATAGGCCGCCAGGATCTGGATCGCGGCTGGAGCGCCAGGGCGACCGCCGCTGAGCAGTTCAGGCCAGTGGGCGGAAGCATGCATCTAACCGGGCGTCGTCGTCGGCGTATGCGCACCCAGTTCGGAAGGCCGTGGGGGCTGGCTGTGGAGTCACGACGAACAGTCTCCTGAGCACGTCTGCCGCAGCAACCAGGCAAGCCGAGGCCGTCGTTGTTCGCGCGGGCAGACAGCACTGCGAGGGCCTCCGATCAGCTCCGGACTGAGCGTGCGAGCGCCTCAGGCGGGCTGCGGCCCCGAGTCGCCGGTGCCGGCAGCGCACTGTGTTGATCCACCCAAGGCAGAAGCGAAGCACCTCCGGGCCTGGGGCCGCGAGCCTTGAAAGGTTGCGTCTAGGCATTCGAGGGACGCGGAGTTTGTGAATGATTGTGCGCCCGAAAGCGAGGGGGGTTTCAGCCAGCGAGGGCCGAGAACTTCTGGTGGGACCAGACCGCTTGCGCTCATTGCCAGGCCCTGTATCAGAAATATGAGTGCTAGAAGAAGAAGAACTTCACGGTTCTCTGATTCGATTTCTCTCGATATCCCACTCGATCTTGGGGATTCGGTATTGCTAGCCATTCTAAGGATTGATCCGGTGAGATGGTATCCGCGGTTATGGCCCTGGCCCCCGAAAGCGGTTCTCTGCCCCCCAGGCCGCCTGACCCCAAGCCTGGTTCCAACCCCAGAATTCCAAGGCCCGGTTGGCCTCGCGGCCCGGTCCAACGTCTGCTGGCGTTCGCGTCTTTGCCAGCGTCCCGCCCGCCGCCTGCCACCGGGCCGCGCCACGCGCAAAGTCGCGGTTGTTAGGCGCGTTGCCCGCCGCAACATCGGAGGTCAGCGATCGGGCGTTCATGCGTGAATCACGTGCTTGGCTCGCCTGGTGGCGCTGCTGCCCCGGTTCTGGGAGCGGCCGGCGGTTGTCAGCCTGCTGGTGCCTCTATTGGATCACGGCCGCCTGGGGGTCACGTGGGCTACCTAGCGCGGCAATGTTCCCAGCCACGCATCCTTCCGGGAGGCCCCACTGGCTAGGAGAACGGCAATTCTTCGCCCGACCTGCGGCGCCCTGAGCATGCCAGCACGGTGCACGATTCGACTTGCGAGCGGCCTGCACGCCATCACCACAAGTTCTCCATACGGAATGTGGATCACCACAAACAAGCCATCGCGGCTTCTGGTGGAGCCCACATTGGGCTGGATGTTCCAAACATCCCCGCCACCGCCGCCGTGAACCCGCGACGCTCACCGGCGATCTGACAGCGCGACCCCTACTCACCGCTTGGGTGACTAATTTCATCTCTCTTCAAGCTAGCATGACGACTTTCCCCGGCCTGAACTGCTTGTTCTTGGTGTATCGGCGACGGTGCGCGGGCGCCGGGCGGCTGGGGCCTGGTGCTCTGGGCATTCCCCTTGCGCCTGGTGATCGTCTACCCACTCACCTGGCTGGTTGAAACAGCGCCACCCACGCTGGCGGCAGCCCGCACCCAGCGGCGACAGTCGCGCAACAACCCCTGGGGGCTGCCCTGGACCTTCGGGAGGGCTGACAACAACCACCAGCGCCTTTCCCCCATTCGGGCCCGCCATGGCTTCGGCCCCGCCAGATCGACCTCACCTGGCAGCACATCCGCCTGCTGCGTCCCGGTCCCCAAGAGTTTGGCCACCCATGTGCGCCTTCCCCGCAGGACTGGCTAAGGGCATCCAAGCGTTGGCCTAGGCTCAATGATCGCCTTTGCGGCCCGCTTCGCCCCGAGTCGGTCCTTTGTTCACCTTCCTGCAACTCCCATGGCCAAACGCGTTATTCCGTCGTCCTTCAGCAGGAAGACACGTCGTCGCAGTGGCCGTCTGGGCGAAAGGACGGTGAATGTGTAGTGAGTGGCCGCGCCTGCTGACGCCCGGGGAATTTCCTGCTTCCCCAGGGCAAGGCCGTTGGCGGGGTGACCGCCGCAGTTTTGCTGACGACCAGGTGGAAGAATAGACACCCGCCGGGCCAAGGAAGCCGAAACGGCCAGGCTCGTACCAGAGGCGAGTGGGGCCGAAATCCCTTCCCGCACGGCCTCTTGTGTTCTACGATCTCGCGGCCGCTTCGACCCGTTCAAGAAGCAGAACCGGCGGCGATTGACGTGTAAGGGTGGTTTGTTCGGCACCGTCCACAACGGCGATGTGGCTGAAGCGATCGTAGCTGGCCCCAAGAAGCGAAAACTGGATCGCACGCGACATCCTGGGCCCGAAATCCACCTCCTACCGGCGTTGTCCTATACAAGACTGCAGGTGGGTTTTTTTTCCGAAAAAGCTCCCACCACGACGTGTATACGCCGAGGATCAACCTCTGTACTAAGTGGTCAGCCACTGAGCTTGTGGAATCGCAGCAACGAATAAGCGGCGTGCTGACCCCTCGCAGCGGCCTAGCCTCGGGCCCATTGTCAGCGCTCCCCTCTCAGCTTCCCGATGTGGCGGCCCCGAGCCCGGGGCACCGTCACCCCAGCCAACGTCCACCCCAGCTTTCAGGCGCCGCCGGCCCAGCAGGGACGAAGCCCGCTTCGAGGCCCTGCCCGATCAGGTGCCGCCTCAGAAACCTGGAGGCGAGAGTCGGAATTGCTGGCGGGCATCCTGGCTCGACCCCGATGCCTCGGGCGGCCAATCGCGACGTGCTGCGTGCCGGAGCTTGCTCACTCGTCAACGCCCACCGCGAGATTTATTCCGCACCGGCGCTAACCTGATGCTGCACGCCAGTGGCAATGCACCACCGACCTGCGACGGCCATCCGGCCGCCTGGCTGGCGGACACCGGCCAAGCTCAGCGAGGAAGGGTGGGTCAGGGATTGATGGGGCATTAGCTAACGGTGTGAGGGCTGGTGGAGCGCACGCGTGAAGCACCGACACGTTCGAATCGACCATGGTGGCTCGCGCCTGGTGATGGACAAATACCTCAGTGCCGGCAGCTGATCAAACGTCTCTGGGTGCAAAGGTGATCCGGCTCCGGCTTTGATCAGATCCAAAAGGACCGAAGTGGACCAGTGTTGCCTCGATGAAGCCGAGCAGGCGAGACAATTTCGCGATCAGCCGAGGAAGAGAACCATCGATAGGGGCTCACCCCACCGCCGAGATTCTCAACACAGGCTTATCGCTTCAACGATGATCCGATAAGCCGTTCGCTCTGCCACCTCGGAAGGTTCCGCTGGGCATTCCGGTGAACTCTTGACGAGCCAATCGGACGCCGATTCGACCCAGGTGACTTGAACATGCGCAGGTGACCTGATCATCGTGGCCGGTGACGCCCGGCGATGGGCACAACCTTGCCCGATCTTGTGAATGCGTCAACCATCCAAGAACGAATGGCCCAGCGAATCCACGCAGCTGCAACTTGGTCTGCGTGTTTCAGCCCTGGTATGATATGAAGCATAAGCCCAGCCTCAGCGGATGGACCCTACCCGCTGCTGCCTTTCGATGGTAGTGTGCGCAATCTGGAGAAGGGGAGCGGCTGCGACCGCGCGAACATGCTAAGCAGGAGAACTGGCTCCCGGCTCGAGGGGCTCAACGATCCCCTCGGCCAGCTGCCGACTGTTCATCGGAGCGACATGAGAGCGCCAATGCCGGTCTGTGCTCGAGAGCGGCTTCCCTCTTCCGGCGGCTGATGGCGAGAACTATGGGCAATGAGGCCTGGGCCTGATCGTGATGATTACCTGCAGCTGGATGAGAGGGCCCACCCCCGACAACCGGGTGCAGGGAACTCCTCCCGCCGCAATCACCGGGGGCTCTGCGAAGGAGTTGTATGGCGCAGGCAGAGGTCAATGAACGTGCCGGGTATCGCCCTCTCCAGCTCAAAGCACTGCGGCGTCGAAAGATCGCGCACAACAAGCGGCCGATGCTCAGCTGATCTGTCGTGCAGATCTCTAGGGCGTCGTAGTCTACAGGGAGGAGCGCAACGACTGGTGACTGTGACATGATCACCGTCCGACGAAGTACTTGACAACCCGGAAACGGCGATCGCGGCTGGATGCAGCCGAAGTGATTCGTCACAAGCACCGCAACGGGCCTGTAGGCAACCGTGAAATTGCTGTTTCGCAGCAGTTCACCCGCTTCCGCAACCTTGGCGGCCCTTAAAACCAGGCGGCACGCCTGCTTCGAACGATCAGCTATCCTTTCATCGTCTCATGATTTCGGCTGTTTAGTGGGCGGGGTGTCTTTCTAAGCTTTGTGTCGAGGCGCCTGCCTTTGGTGGTGGAGATAACCAGTTCCGATGGTCCCGATCGCACAGGATCGGAATCACTGAAACAAGATCGAAACAACCTATCGAAACATGGACCCTTCCGTTCTTCGTACGGGGCGATCCACTCCATCGTGTTCTATCGGACTTTTTGTTGTCTTTCGAGTATTTAGTTGAGCCCGTTATTTTCTTGTTGGCCGGTGGATCCTGGTGGTGGCTCTATTGCCCGCAGCCCGGAAAACAATTCCCGCACCCACTCCCCAGCAGAGACATCGCAGCGCCGAGCGGCATCGCTGAGAACTGACATCGCCGCCGTCTGCGGTGTGCTACTCGCGGCTCGTGGTTCGCCCTGGCCACCGCCGCGGTGCTCATCCGCAATTCTATTGAGCCAGTGTGCTTACGCGCCTCTATTGCCTAAGCCCGACACTTGACTGCTGGTGGGTACGCTGGCCTGTGGACTACGGTACGCCATCGCTGATCTCTTCAACCACGCTCTTGTACTATCGCTCTATGCCATCGCCTCTTCCTAACCCACCGCTTGGTTTTATCGGCTGTGTCACCAACGGCTACCACCGCACCGCGCCAAACCCACCCCTGGAACCTCCTTCGCCTTCGATCCCCCCGAAGCCGTGTGTTTCGAAGTCTCGCTTGGTGCTTGGTGCTGCTAGGGTGATGGCTTGGTGCCACCTGTGCGCACCCAGAATCACCCGTAGTGTGGCAGGTCTGAGACCACCATGGGACGGTCTGGGGCGATAAACGTCAATCTCTTGCAAATGCCTCGATCACCTGCCCGCCGTTGTGTCCCCACACTGGCTGGGGGGCCTGCTGAAGGTGATTGGACCGCCGCCCCATCCATTCCTGCAACCATCGACACCCAGGGCGCTTGCATTTGCGGGGCTCTACTTCACCTTCTGGGACCGGATCGGCGGCACTGAGATCCCCGACTACGGCCGCCCGCCTGAGAGGCCCCAGAGCAGAAAGGTCGGGCGCGCACTACCATTTTTGAGAGACGTGAAACCTTCAGCGTCGAGCCCACCCGAAAACCTTTGAGCTGATCGTGGTCCCGAACGGTGCGGCCATTGCCGTGTCTGTGACGGCATGCGATCACCGCAGGCGCTGTGTGGGATTCTTCCAAGCGGCCCTGTTCAGGACTCCAAACATCGATTCGGATCAAAAGCCTGGCAAAGCCCTGGCATAGCCAGCGGTGGGACGGAACCGGCCAAAGATGCCAACCTCAACGTGGCACTGAGGTGGATGCCCTCGGGGGTGTGATCTGGCCGTCTCGAGGATGCCCCACGAAGCCCTGACAGAAGCGCGTGCTCAGAGTCGCCAAGGCCCGGCGGGCCCGGCGGTGATGCGGCCCTGCGCGCCCAGACGACAAGCGCACACGTACGCCCGTCAAAGATCTGCACGAGCTGCTGCAAGCACACCCCCAACCTGCAGCTGCGCGAGGGCGAGACTGTGGACGGGCCTCGGAAAGGTGCGAGGCTGTGAGGGCAACGACCCAACCACAACCAGGACGTGCAGCGGGCAAACTGTTGGCCGGCATCACCGGGCGTCCGGCACTTTTCTTTTGCAGAACGTCTATGTGCCGCGCCGAAGCCGTTTGAGCCTCACCACTCGGGCACCTTCACTCGGGGGGCAGTGATGCTGTGGTGTGCGCGAAGACAGTCGATGTCCCGAGCGTTCTCGGCACGCGCCGGCGAGCAGGGCCGCCGAAGGCCTCTCACCGGAAGCGCTGCAGGCCCCTCGGGTTCCGCACCGTTTCGCCTAACAACAACCGCAACCCCCGCCCGGGTGGACCCGCGCGCAGATGTGGCCTGGATAACAGCTCGAAGCAGCAGCAGCGACGCCGTGGAAGCCGCTACTTTTCTCCTTGTTGACCCAGTGCCTGCGCGTGAGAAGTGAGTTCCGATGACTGTCACCTCACCAAATGCGCACCCACCTCCGCCTCCACCCACCAAGCTTATCTCCGCGACAACCTCCATCTCACGCCGTCTACCGGTGCGGAACGTCGATCGACAGCAACCCAGGGCCCCGCTATATGAAGGCCCACGTATCGAAGAACAAGATCGTGCGCTTCGCGATAAGGAAAGCACCAGATCTTTCTGGAACCGGGAAGGCCGGGCGACACCCCCGAGCTCTATGTTCGAGGGGTTCTTCCACCGGCCTGCCGGGAGCGCGCTGGCCAGCTGGAGCTGCTTGTCGTACCCTGCCGGGGCTGGAGCGCTGCTATCATGCTGACGGGGCCGCCTATGCAAACGTCGACCTACGACTACCTACGGGACCACCACAGTTAGCCGTGCCCACTGCAGACCAAAACGGGTGGGCCGCGGACTGGTTCACGGCGGGCAACTCAATGGCTACCACCGTCCGCTACGACTGTGAGGCCGCCGTGCCAGGGATTTGGTGGCCGAGCCTGCAACGCCGCACCTGGGCTGGAATTCGCCACAGCCGCCGGTGCATTTGTCCGTGAGGGCAGGGCACATCGGCACCTGATCGACGATGCTGGTAATCAGCGAAAAAGATCTACGCGAGCTCCATATCTCGGAAGTGCTCACCAAGCCGTAGCGGAATAAACCGCCTTGGTTGCTGCGCGGCAAAGTATAAAACGCCGACCGGCGGCTGAGCCCCCTGGGCCGCGAGCTGGGCCTGATCGATGATCGCCAGCTGGCCAGAAATCTTCGTATCGGCAAAGCAGCAGGTCGTGGATCTGCGCAGGCAGCAGCGACTCTGCGCAACAACGGTGCGCATGACAGGTGAGTGATCTCGGGTGTCCGCAAGTGGAATGTCTCGAGAGACGAAGGGGCGCCGATCAAGGATCGACCTCACCGCTGAGAACCGACCTGCTGAACGCTCGCTCCGGCTTCCACAGCGCCGATCTGGCTCCGCCATGGCCTGCCGAGTCCAGCCGTGAGCCGCTCGAATGTGCGCGATAAGCCGCGCTCGATTATCAGACACCAAATCGAGCGCGGCTACCTGGACCCGCCAGGCAACAACAGAATCGACCAGCAGCAAAGCAGCAGCCAGCGGGCCCCATCCCCGCTGGCACCAATTTTCCACGCCATCCACCAGCCCTCTCCCAAGCGAGGCGCGCAAAAAACTCACGGCCGTACTGGGGCCCCTTCAGCTCGCGCCAGGCCGCCAAGCATCCCCGGAGTCAGCCCGCGACGTTCAATGCCCCATGTCTGTCCTTGGCTCGAGCTGCAGCGAGCGCAGAGGCCTCGGTATCTCTAATGAGCCACGAATCCATTAGGCTGAAAGCTCTCCGCAAGCTATGCCCATGACGGTGGGAAGAGCGCGTTTTCCCTTACAGCCCGGGCTGAGGGCTCGGCTTGCCGCGTTTCCTGCTCGCCGCAGCCCCTCTAGGGCCAATGCTAACCGGTAACGCAGGGCCCTGGCTGTGACCACCACCACGCCGAAACTCATGGACTGGTCCCTGGCGGCTTGCTGCTGTTCTGGTGATGGCGAGCCCCACCCTCACCTTGAGTCATTGACTCAACCGGCGCCCCAAGGTGTGATGGAGGTGGAGCTGAATCAAGCGAATGGCGCCGGGATTTAGGGCGGAATGGCGCGGCGGGGTTGCCGGCAGACAAGAAGTCGAGAAACTTGAGCCCCTCCCTTGTTGCGTCGACAGGACTGGCTGCGCTGCGGCCGCCGGCCCTGGCCTGGGCGAGAGCTGGTGGAACCAACGGAAGCGAACAAGTCTTTCGCGACGGCCAGCAACCGACTCTGGCGCAGGCCTCAGCGCCGATCGGGCTGAACTGTTCGCGAAGTGATGGGCTGGCACGGGTGCAAGCGGAGGCTGGCTGCAGCAGGGGTTCGCCGAGGAAGGGCCCCTACTTGGAGCCGCCATACCTTTGTGGCGGCAGGGAACTCACCGTGATCCGGGAGGGTTCTTCCCGGCTTCTCGAGCACTGGCTTGCCCCAGCAGCAGCTCCTAGGCCGAACCCAGGCGCAGGGCCTCGCCTGTTGACGGCTCTTTCGAGCCAGCTCGCGGCAGGCTGTCCTCGTCGCGTTGTGGCTGAGCTGAGTGCGCCAAAAGGCAGCTTGGCTGGGCGAGCGAAGCGGCGCAGGCGCTCGATCACCCGAGTCGGGGGATGGCGTCACGTACCAGCAGCAAAAGGGCCGGCATTTGCCCTTCGGCAGGGTTTTCGCCCACCTCACGCAGAAAAAGCCATCGTTGATGCCCAAGATCGCTGAGCGCCCGAAGCCAGACGGACGTCGCTCCACGCCTTTACCCGAGGCACCGAAGACAAAATCGGCCGCCGAGCAGGCGGATTCAGGAACGAGAAGCCAACCCAAGTGACCCCCGAAGCTAAACCACCAACCAAGGGGCCTCCAGCGCGGTGAGGTTCTACGGCCTTGCCGACGCAGGCTGCTACCTATCGTGGCCCTTGCTATACCGTCATTGCTCAGACGACCAACCGCATCTCCAGGGAAAAATCAGAGTTTCCTGCAGCGATGTTTGAGCCAATTGCACGGCGAAAAAACCTTATCGGCCTCATCAACCGTAGGGGACACCGCCACCAAATATCATGGATTGCTCATTCAGGGCTTGTTCCCAAACATCACGACCTGAAATCAAGCTAAGGCCTGACGACCGGCCCGGGCGATCAGGGCGGCGGCGCTGGAGAACAAGGGGAGAGGGCAGTGGCCTGGTCGAGAGAGCGTCGCCGTGGCGGCCTCAGAGGAGCTCTTCCCGTCGGGTAGATGCAATATCAGCAAAACGGCTGCTGCTGAGTAGGGCGGCGTAGGGGTCATGGTAACTGTGTGCGGGGGCAGGCGGGTCCGCTTGATCTGGTCTCGAGTTCGATCGGCCATTAGACACGGAGCGCAGGGCGTTCTGACCACTTTGTCCGCGGCCTGGTGGACCGAAAAGCCGGCTTAACTGGGATACTGGTCGCTGCCATGTGACTCCGCGGTGAGCGTGTGCGGACAGTTCTGTGTTTCACCCTCACGTTTATGATACGCGTTCGAGCTGGTTTTCCATCCAGCGCCCACCCCTGTGTAAAACTGGAGGTAGGTCACTGCGCGGTCGCTCAGCGCTGATCGCTCCATGCCTGCGTTGGCCACCCGCGGGGGCCTTTGCTAACCTGGAGCCCGGGCTCGCTTGCTCCGGTCCCTACCCCATCCACCATGCTGCCGCCGAAGCTAGTCCATCCCATGTATCAAGGGTGGATCCCGCTGCATCGTGCGCTTACCTCCGACGGGCCCAGGTCTAATCACCAGAACCGTGTTCATCGCGCTGCCCTTTGACAGGGCGTGCTCGATACGAAAGCTATGGGAGGTCAACGTTAGCGGCTGTGGCGCAAACGCCTTGCAGAACTGGCTTCAGCCAACGGGGAGGGGAACAAGGGACTTTTTTTTTGCCCCCGGGGGGGGCCGAAAGGCCCCCCCCGGCGGAAAAGGGACAGGGCACATCGGACACACCGCCGAACTCTGCAGCAAACCACAAGGAAGAAGGTTCAAAAGGCTAGAAGCAGAAGGACGAACCTTAAGGGGCGGTGTTCTCAGAACACCGGCTTTCGCAAAGATCAAAGCTGGCAGCTGGCGTTCCAAAGCAGCCGCCTGCAGGCACAAGGAGGTGTCGACAAGCAGAGGCGAGGTCAGGCCACGCGCCCCGGGTAAGGAACAATCGACACGGGGGTGGCGTGGGGTACGCGGCTGGTAGTGGAGCCGTGACCAACCGCAGGCACGGACAGCGCGCCACCGCCAGGCACAAGCCTTGGGAGTGGCAGGCTGGGCGGTTATGTGTGACGCATTCCTCAACCGTCGAAGTCGCTCTGCGCGCGTGTCCTTGTTTATCCTCAACGCCATAGCTGGGGCCCGGACAGAGAGGACCATGGCACCTCGACGCTACCCAGGACCGGTCGATCCAGGCATGGATCATTCTGTGTGAGTGCAGAGCGTGTGGCCGGAGGCTATGGCCCGTTCTGCCGCGGCAGGGAAGTCCAGCAGGGGCCGGGAAAGCACGAGTCTCGCAGAGATCGCTGCCATCGGCGGCGACCGCGACGTGCGGTTGAGAGGGCCGCGGTGGCGGCGCCATGCGGCGCGCGCTAACACTTCCCAGCGCAAGAAGTCCATCTCAAGAAACGGCCTACCCTGCCGGGGCCAGGGCGACCAGACCGATATGTAGGTTCTCCGATTCAAGGCGATGAGAAAAGGGGGAACCCATGGTTGTGTGCAAGAGGGGCATTGGCCGCTTTCGGTAAACTGTCGAAGTGCCGTTGCGTGTGCGCCGCCAGCTCTGGGCGGGGTCGTCGTCAGACTCGTGGTGTCCAGAACGCAGCGGCACACACGATGGTGATTTGGGGTCTGGCTCAGGACGGATCGGCACGAACTGTCTGTTGTCGGGTGGCCCGCCCAGCGCCCGCTGCTCATCTACTGCCGTGTTCAGGCGTTGTAAGTCTGGTGCTCCAGCGCCCGCGGGCACAACCCGCTGCTCAAGCAGTTTCTTCACCGCAGGGTGGACCTCCGGTTCAATCGAGCGCCTAGTCAGTACTCACCCACCGAAGAACTACGACCTCCACTGTGAGAACCGCAGGCAGTTTCATCCGCTTCGCTGGACCGGGCTGCAACTCAACAAGTACCGCAACCTTCAAGATTCCAGGCCAAGGCCCCTCGGCCTGCATGGATCAGTTCAGATTCTAATTCCAGCCCCTCGACGTGTTCAAGCAATGAGAGTCGGCAAGCCACGAAAGAAGAGCGTCTCCCAATGGATTTTGCACCTTTGTGAAGGTGGAGAAAGCCTGGCGGTTGGAGGCGAATCAGCCGGCCCGGCACGGCCTGAGCCGAAGACGTTCCGACCGTCCTTGCCACCGGCCGATTGGCCCGACCACCCCCCAGCAGCCAGGTGCGAGAAGCTGCACCTGTGCCTGCTTCCTGCTGACGCGGCCGGCCCGAGCGCGCTACTACGTGCGTCGAGCTGCTGCCGGAACTTGAAGACCGCGGTTTTTACGACCGGCTGTATCGGAGCTGCAGGAGATTGGACGCGTGCCGACAGTCCCACCCAGCGGGGTGGCGGGCCCGGGTCCGCGCGACGGCTTCTTGGCCGGTGTGTGGGGGAAAAACGCACTCCCACGAGGCCTGCTTCGTGGGAGAACGCCTTCTCAAGCGAAGAAGCTGCAGGCCTGGTTACTGGGGGGCTGGCTGAAGGTGCTCGATCGGCCCGCTGCCCCTCGGGGAAGCCGCCGCAGCCCGCTGCCGATGGTGTGCGAACTTAAGATCGACGGCAACGCCCTGGCCCTGAGCTACGAGCGGGCGTGCTGGTGCGGGGCCGCCAGCCGCGGCGACGGGCGAATCCGGCGAGGGAGATTTTCACCGCCAATGTTGCCGCACAATTCCAGAGCCTGCCCCTGCGCCTGCTGCTGGACGGATCCGCCGGAGTGGCTGGAGGTCGCGCTAGATGCCCGATCCCCGATAGCCAACCTTCGCGGCCATCAACGCCGAGCGCGCCAGCCCGCGAGAGCGCTGTTTGCCCAACCCGTCGCAATGCCTGCGCCGCCACCGCGCACCACCGGCCGTGGTGGCGGCACGGCGACTGGAGTTCTTTGCCTACACCCTGCACCTGCCGCGGCGACTGGCAGGCCTGCGGCCGGCGAGCCCTCCCGGCCTCCGCAGCCAGTGGGAGTGCCTCGCAGCTGGTGGCGGCCGCCGTCACCGCCAACCCCAACGCCGCGTCTCTTGCCCGATCTGGGCGTCGTGGTAGGCCTTCTCGCGGGCAGCGGAACAGCAGCGGCATCAGCGCCCTACCACTCTTGGTGGTCGTGTGGTGGTGAACCTATGTCTCCTGCGACCGTGGCAGCGATGGCCGTCCTCGACCAGCGAACGGCGTCGGCTGCCTAGCCACGGGTCGCGATTCGCCCGCGGGCGGCACCAGTGTGTTCCGCGTTTGGGGTTCACGTAGCAGAGCATTCGCCGTGCCGTTGCCAGCGCCAGCGCCGCGCCGGATGGCGCTTGGTTGATGTGGTCGTAGCCGGGGGCGATGTCGGTGACCCAGCGGACCCAACACATAGAAGGGAGCTTCGCGCACTCCCCATCTGCTTTTTGACGTGAAACTCGATCTGGTCCATCGGCACGGTGGCCCGGACCCTTCCACCCATCCTGGATGTCGTGTCCCAGGGGCGGCGGGTGAAGCTGGCCGAGGGTTTTTTCAGCTCAGCAAACTGGGCGGCATCAGAAAGGCATCGTGGCTGGCAGCCGGACGCAGCGAACACCAGCGAAAACTGCCAGTTGCGCTTGAAGAATCTCGATGATGTATTCGAAAGCGCGTGAAACAGCGGGTTCTGCTTGTGGTTGATACACATCCACTGGGGCCAGGATGCCGCCGCCGCGGCTCACAATGCCGGGTGAGGCGCCTTCACAGGCGGCAGGTGCTCGATTCAGCAGGCCGGATGGATGGTTGAATCAACTCCTGCTGGCAGTGCTTCTCGATGATGTGCAGGAAATCATCGGCGTCGAAGCTTCTCTCGAGCCGTGCACACTCTCGAGCGCCTGATTATACCGGCACGGTGCGATCGGCCGCTGGAGGCATGGATGATTCGCCGTGCTCACCTCATCGAGGTTTGACGCCGCCGGTGGAGAGGGTCCATCACCGTGTCGGCGCCATATTTCACGCCAGGCGCAGCTTGGCCACCTCTTCATCAAGTCGGAAGCGTTGGGAAGCGCCGATGTTGGCCATTCACTTGCACCTCGACGCGATGCCGATCGCCATCGGTCCAGGTTGGGGTGATTGATATTGGCCGGATGATCATGCGGCCCCGGGGCCACCTCTGCACACCAGTTGATTCGGGTAGGGTTCTCGCGCTTAGCCACGAAGGCCATCTCTTCGGTCACACGCCCCTGACGGGCGTAATGGCATCTTGCGGACACGTTGGCGTCACCACGACGCTTCTCAATCCAGGCGCTGCGGCATGATCGACTTCGAAAAAGGGGCGTTCGGACGGGGCCGCTGGAGGCGAGGCACAACTCGGATCCGGACGCCACCGGGGCCGATCGGCCTGCGGTTGCATTCGCGACACTTCCTGCGCCGATGACCCGGATCAGGTTCGGAGGGTGTGATCTCAAGCCGGGGCCGTGAAGCGCTCTTCTTGTGGAAGTGTGCTCGGGCCGCACCCTAGTGAACTGGGCAAAACCTAGCAAGATTTCAGGATTGCCAGTTCCGTTC
>Ga0163217_1081046_pt1 | contig 14257 bp, 10 predicted proteins | sample SynspAceP_FD_185933 | JGI IMG/M metagenome (GOLD analysis project Ga0163217, IMG submission 185933) | Saline lake microbial communities from Ace Lake in Antarctica - Synechococcus sp. Ace-P (PacBio error correction) | ecosystem: Environmental > Aquatic > Non-marine Saline and Alkaline > Saline ... | reverse complement strand
CGGCCACTCCGTTCCCGCATACATCCAATTGTGCTCAATGAAAGCCAAGCTTAATTTTTTGCCCAAAATGTAGCTGCCACCTAGGCTCCAGTCACTCACTATAGGTTCCAGCCCACCTGCCACGGCAAAAACTTGGCCCAAATATCTGCGATCGCTTGTCACCACATTGCAGGGTCGCCGTAAGCTGAGGTAAGCAAATACTTGGATTCCTCATGGATAATTTTCCACAAAATCCAAGAGCTGCCTTCTACTCGAGGAGTACTGTCCTCCTCTAGCACAGAGTTTCCGCTCATTTTTTTGTTTGATCCAAGGGTGCTGGCATTGAGCCAATCTTGCTCATCCATTTGTCCACTTTGAGCAAGCAGTTAATGCATTTTTTGATAGTAGTGCAAGCGGATATGTCCTTCCGGAAATCCCTGGATTTGCGCATCAAACAGCAGTTTTAGGAACTCTAAAGATCAGAATGCCCCAATCAGCGCAGAATTGAGCTATTTTTCGTTCTGGTCCGTATTGCTTCCACTATTTCTACCATTCGCGCCGAACCCCATTTTGGTGTTGGATAAATCGTAAATCCGGCTAATATCTACGATCAAAACCTCCTTTACAGTCTCTTCATTGTTAGATCCACGATCACCATTTTCGGAATCTAGTCCGTGCTACCTCAGCTACATCCATACTCGGATAGTACCTTTCGCTTATCCCGATGCGGCGTAATGGATCAGGACCAGGAGATCTTACTTCCTTAGCCAACTCCAATTGAAGTCATATAGAATCGATCCTCGGCTCAGTCTGATCATCACCGATTCTCACCAAATCGCCAACAACTCCTTCTTTCCCCACATATAGCGGGCAAATCTCCATTACCTGCTCAGCTAAGGGATATGTTTGCTTCCTTCGAATTCAACCCATGGTACAATAATGGACCAATCCCGATTGGCGGCACGGAATCGCTCCCAACCCACTAGGGTGCTAAGTATCTTTGAAGCTTCCGACTTTCGTCGCGGCTGACCCAGCCAAAAAGCAGGTTCGCGATGATGGCTACAATGCCTGCTGGTCGCATGGGCTTCTAATCATCAAGTGGTTCGGGGGGATACGACTGTGAAATGTGGATCTTATACATGGAGTTTGAATTTTAATTGAAAATTAAGGAATTTAATTAACACGAGTTGCGCTGGAAATGGCTGAACCGTGGATTCCAGTTATTTCGCCATTTGAATACCCTCGATCATTTCAGAGGTATTTTTATAGCTGTTTTTGCTGGACGCAAAGTTCGATTCATGAATCGCAGAATTGCTCTTTCATCTGAAGGTGTATCGTCGGTAGCCAAAAACCTTTTCTAAGTTCCTTTTGAAAGATGCATTCGACAATGGGGTAATAAGTTCGCAAAGCTCTGGCATCAATCACGTCCAGGCAGCCCATCGCTCATGTGCCAAATATCACCGTGCTATGCCGCCAATGCAAGATTACTTCGCTTCTCCCAATTCTGAATCGAAAGAGTGGCCTTTGCATTTTAAAAATTGCTTTCAGACCATCTGATTCCATTGCCTCTGAATACGTGGATTGGAAAAGGATTTATCAAGGCGATATGCATCAAAAAACACCGAGATATGTTGTCGCAATCCACGATGGCGCGGTTGGTATCAATTCATTTTTTGAAAGGGTAAAACCGGAAGTGCTGCAATAAGCCTGCTGCTCATAAAGTCACTGTCTCAAAACTGATTGATTGTCTTAAAACCACTTTCTTTCTCCAAGGGGTTTCATGACCAAAAGTTCTGGCGATTTGTAAGGAGGTTCCAATAGCTCACTTCAGATTGCATAATGTTTGAGTGAATTCTCGTTCCATATCTTCGGGAAGAGAAAATACTTACTTCTTGAAATATCGTGAAAGCTTGGCTAAAGAGATATACAAGAGTTGGAGTTCCAGACTTTTCAATCCTTCCCTTGAATTCGGATCCAATTGAGTGACTTTTCATCTTGCACCTGCTGCAAGCAATTGGTTAAAACATTTCGGATTTCTCATCGCTCTTTCATAAATCCAAGTCAAATTAAGTTGCCCATATTTAATGGATTAAGCCAAAAAGTATGAAATCAATTCAATTTATATGATTTCAATGAAATTTGATGAAGAGCGGGTTAGAAATTCAGTGGATCCTCACTTTGCTGTGACTTCTGAAAAAATCAGGATCTTTTAGTAAGATTTGACCTCTTTTAGAATAAAATCTCTATTTTTAAAACTCTTGTTTAATTATTGTATAAATAAGTGAATTAAGCCTTTTCAATCGTGAAAGGGGCTGTTCTTTCGAATAAAAAACTACTTGAATGGATATTTCTGCTGAAAAGATTGACTGGAAACATTTTTTTTCACCCACCACGATTGTGTATAACCTATGTCGGTGTTTGCGCTTGCAGCCATTGCTGTTAAGAGCTTTTATTGCTTCGAATAGTTTTTGGATGAGGAGTGACAGGTATTGCGATATTGATCAATCTTACAGTTTGGGATCATCTTTGAATTTACTTCTTTTCGTACTAACATTCCATTTTTTGTTCATTTGAGTACAAAATCGGGAAGATTTTGGCCCATTTCAGTCTACCATATCGGTCTTTTTGCTCATCGCTGTTTTGGAGGTGTTCACATGGAGCCCGGTTGACCAACGATAAGTTTTAATTGCGGTTTTTTGGTGGCATGCTAATGGGAACTGGATGGGTTTCATTATTCCGAGGCGGAGACTGATTTGATGTTTGAGGTGAATTTACCGATTTCAACTCAAGAAACTCAGGCCTTCTTCTGGAAGCGAATCACTTTGTTTTTAAACTCCTTGATTATGCCTTGCGGCAGCATTTTGCTTTGGTATTGAACCGGCGTATGTATTCCTTACTCACCTATTTCACGCGATCAAATGACGATATAGTAGTTGAGGATTTGAGATACACGCTCTGACGGTAATTTTCAAAAGAGCTGGTTGGTAAAAGAGTTGATTTGTGGGAAAAAATTTGGAAAAGCCATCTCTTGTAATAAAGGTGACGAGGCTACCCCTTACAGAGACTTTCATATCCATCATGATTGTGATATTATCATGGCTCTGTGTGGTCACTGGTTGAAGTACATCAATCGAAAAGGCGATTTACTGAAATCGATCCAAAGGGCATTTTTATACGTGCGACCATCAAAGAGTGAAAGGCCGGTATTCATAAAGCAGGTTTCGGAAAAAAAGATCTTTAATAGGCAAGCAACTTTTTCAATCCAATCATTTCTGATTCAATCCACAAACGGTTGAGAAAAAACTGTCTTGAAATTTCCTATTTTTAAAAAATAATGAAATAAGCTATGAAAAAACGTTTTACTTATTAGGCTTGGGGCCCTGTCTACTTTCTCACAAACAAAAGTACAAGCGCAGGATAGTCATCAATGACAATCATTCAAAGAAGCTCGCGAAAAGTCGCAGTTGAAAGGCAATCGGTCACGAATGATGGGACGGAATTGGTCTTCGATGTAGGGTCTCCTTCAAATGCAGCAAGCGCATGATTGGGGCGGTAGAGAAGTATAAAGGATGGGAATCAGGCTCGCAATGAAAAATGGGGCGAATGGAGAGCTGGGAGCGTGGCATTACGCACATCGATATGGTGCACCCGGGCTAAGATCATTGCCGGAACCCAACTCGCTTGGAGTCCTTCATCTCCAAAGGCGGAGCTGCGGTGAGGTTAGTCATGATTCCAATGCTTGAAAGATTGCTGCAGCATTAAAAATGGCTTTCCCTCGTAAAGGGAATACGTGATGATATCTTTCGCCCGCAGATCACAGGAAGACCAGATACAATTGGGAGGAGTTCGTACTCCGGAGTCTTTTCGCCAAAAGGAAAGCGGATCGCTCCGCGAATGAATGATGCTTGGATGTGAGCGATTAAGGAAATACTGGTGAAGGACAATCGAGAATTACCATTGTCTGGGAGGAAGCCGGAGCCATGGAAATTTACTTCCTATTGGTCTCAAGGCTTCGAGCAAAAACAAGATTTTCGTCTGCCTCCACTAAGGAAGTGCCCACTGTAGACATTTCACTAGAGATTTATGGCTTGCTTTTCAGATTGTGGAAAGCGGTTAAAAAACGAATGATCAACTTAAATGCGCATCCAAAGAAACTTGTGTAGTCCCTACCTTCAACACCATTGCTGAAATCTAGGAACAGAAAAGCTGACGAGCTATGTGATTGCATATCTTGCGCCACTTTGATTCTTGGATGGTGGTACTGGCGCTACAGACAACGGTACAGGAACCATCATGATGATGGAAGTGATGCGCGTGATTGAAAGGATCTATCCAAACAAAACGCACAATTATAGTTGGGACCTGGGTCAGGGAGCAAGGTCTCAATGGATCAAGAGCTTTCGTCGCAGATCATCCAGAGATGATGGACAAAAATTCAGGCGCTTTTCAAATCAGGGGATATGGAACAGGCAGAGTTGCGAATGTGTCCGGTCAGGGCTTTAGATAGCTACGAATACCTCGGTCGATGCATGAACAAAGGCCCTCCGAGCCGGAAAATATCAGCTAAGAGAATTGAAAACTACATTTCCTGGAAATCCAGGAGGTGGTGGATCTGACTATGCCTCGTTGTAAGCAGTGGCGTTCCGGCATTTTCCTTAAGCTCTTTGAACTGGGCTTACTTCAATTACAACTTCGATACCAACTTGGATACTTATGATAAAATTCGTTTTGGCGATGTCAGAACAAGTGATTCATGGCAGCCAATAAATGGTTACATGGCAGTGAAGAGCCTGAGCAAGTGAATCGGGGAAATCGGATTCCTTGACCGACGATTGGAATCCTACTGTTGCCGGCATTGCTCCCTACCCGTAAGGAGGATGGAGTGATAAACAGAAATTTCTACATTAAAAAAAGAGCCGGCGAAAGTCGGCTTTTTTTGTTGTGGCTTTAGTTTTTTTAACCTATGTTCACAACGGTTTAGCAGAGCCTAAGAGGTTTTCGTGGAAAATAAGGAATCATGAATGTAGAAGATTCCAATAGCACAAGGTGCGGCATCTTTATAGAAAAGAGATAATTAGGTTTATGGGTTTTGGCCGATATTGGCGTCAATCGTGAATTGTCGTCTGTCGCCAAACGGAAGGAGGTATCTTTTCAACACAGGAGACGCCGAAGCACGGATTTCAGAGAAGAATATTTATAGATAGCGGGCTGACACTTTTGGCAGAGTTCTTAACAAGTCATCTGATTGAGGGTAAAAAAAATTTTCGCCCTTATCGACCAGACAGAAAGGGACACAGTGTCGACTAAAATCCAGGCAGAGCCATCTTAAATGCCCGTAGAGCCCAAACTCCAAGCCCATTTTTAGCTCCCTGGATCCAAAACTTTCAACTTACCAACGGTAAATCTTGAAAGGAATTTTAACTCAGAATAAGCTAGCTCGTTTCGCCTATTTTAAGATAGTTATCACAGATCCCGTCTTGTCCAACTCGTCCATTTGGCATAAACTGATAGAAACCTTCTGTTGATTCCATCGGAAAGCCAAGTCAGATCCACCACTTCTTCCTGAATTTCCGCTTTTCAACTTGCCCAATGGATAACTCACCGATCATCGGTACGCCATCAATTCCCTAAGCGCCTAGTAATTGCGAGATTGTCTTTATTTCCATGAATCGGCTTCGTAGGTAATATTCACCAGGCAGGCTTTTCATTTTTGAAGTAATCCGTTTGGATTTTGAGCATTTGTGACGATCCAAGTTTCACGCTCACGATCAGATGAACCGCCATATCTTCCCAATCCCGAGGCTTCCTCCATGATCTGTTAGTGATAATAAATCATCCAGTCTTCGCCAATTTTTCTTCCCGGATGCGGATGCGTTATAGATTCGCCCCACTTGCTCATGCATGCCACTGCTGTGGATAAACGGGGCTATGCGCCATAGCGATGCCCCATATACATCTGTTTTACTCCAAATAAACCCAAGACGAAATCAGGTCCAGATTTTTTAAGTTGATAAGCCGCCTTCGTGCTGACAGATTGTCTATTTCTGAATGTTTATTGCGTCTCTGAATCATGTTGGATAGTCAGGGTATCAATTCAAAGCCATCAAAGGAAAAATCCATTTTCAAAAACCCAGTTTGGGCTAATCCTTCACCAATCAGTTTAGTTTCGATTGTCTTGCCAAGTCGAGAAAATCGCAGATATATTGAGAGTTGTACCTAGCTCTTTTAGAATCTAAAATATTCGGCCAGTATTGTAATTCATGGCTCTTGGATTCTCATCCCCCCAGACATTATGCTTATTGCCAGGTACTGTCAAAGATGTTGAAATTGTACCCAAACTTGCTGAGATTGGTGGGCGTTTCAGAATACCCCCTTTAATGCCTCCTGTTAAGCCCTTGAATAACCTCCCTTCTTTGCTATTTCATCGAGATTGAGGGTGTAGAAGTATTTTCTAAAACATCTGCAGAATTCCATCTAAATTATAAAAAAACTTTCTTTTGCCCAAAAACCAACAAAGGAATGACTTGCCTTAAAAATACGTCAGAATAAGAATCAGAAAAGATTAAGGGACATTTTCGCTAATAAAGATTATCCCTCAAATTAAGCTGTTTTTTTGTATCTTTTTCAAACCTAATGCCTCAACTATGGAAAAAACCTATTCCTACGCGCAAGCCCTCATTTTTGATTTATTGATTTTTAATTTTCGCCTTTTTTGTCAGGAGAGAATTTTAGATGAGGCTTTTGAACGAGGCAAGTCAACGAAGGCTTTTCAGGTGTTGTCCTTGTCGCTGATGATGGCAAAAGTCAGGTTGTGAAAAGGCCGTTGGATACAGAAATTTTGAAGATGGATTCCGTTTGAAAAGGATGATGGTTTTTCGAATTAGCTTTCTGTATCCCAAGCAGTCACAGCGATGCTTGGTGATTGATGTGCAAAGAAAAGGGCTTGCTCGAATTTGATGATCGCTAGAAAAATATCTGAAAAATACCTTACACAGGAAGTGAGTATAAGACATCTTCTGGACTACATTACCAGCGGATTGCCAGACTATCAGGCGAATGTTTTTTTGTTTTTTCATTGGATACTCATTGGATAAAAGCAAAGTGCTGGGAATTCCGAAATTTTGGAAATACTTAAGGACTTATGCTCCAACCCATTTTATGTGAGCCTGGGGAGAAAAATACGAATACGCAACACTGGTTACGTGCTGCTTGCAAGTATTGTGGAAAAGCCTCTGGAAAAGATTTCTGGCTCTTGCCCAATGAATGGATTTTTCAACGCTGGGAATGGAAAAGATACCGCTATTTCGCTCCCTGAGAAAAGGCTAAAAGTGAGCAACTTGCCGCGGACATTCTGCAGGATGAAGCAGGGAAATCTATGTGAATGCTAATAAATTACACGCTGTCAGATTTACACGTGTGGGCTGGGCAAATCGAAAAAGGTCCCGAGAAGAGATTAAGTGGTGAGTACTGCTTCAGAATTTATTAAAATGGATCAAAGCTCTTTATACTGAAAAGCTGCTTTCCTTCAAAAACTCTCGAGAGCATTCACCCCATAGTCGAATTGAATGATGGGAACGCGAATTATTATGGGTTTGGGATGGGAGCTCGACCCCAGAGTCCCTTTGGGAAAATGGGAGCCATTACAGGTGATAACCCCGGCTAAAAACCATCATAGTACTTATGTTTTGGAAGGAAATAAAACCATCATCATACTGAATAATAATGCACAAAAAGATATGATCAAGCTCGTAGAAGCAGCACACTTTTTTTTTTTTTCCCCCTTTTTTGTTATAATTTTTAAAAATGGTAACAAAATTCAATTGTATAAAATATTATTTAATACCCAATGCAGGCATTTGAAAGCGTTCAAGAAACACTTTTGAATTGCCTCTTGCTAAAGATTTCTTCCATTTCTTGAGATAATATCCACATTTGAAGAAAGCTAGATTCACTTGTTCTTGGGGATCATTTTTCCAAATTCATACAGCTCGATTTCAAGGAATTACCTATTCCACAATGCTTCATGCCCGAATCGCTTTTCCATTTCCACCCATTCGAATCGCTTGCTGACCACCATATTTTCAGGATATTCCCAATAGAGGTTTTTTACTCATGCGCTATTTGAGAATTTTCCAAAAAATCGACAGCAAGGAAATCTCCCCAATCCATATCTCTTGGAATTGGAATTCCTACCAGTTTCCAGATGTAGGAGCCAATCATAAAAGATCGAAATGTTGATCATTTTCAGCTTCCTGCTTCTACTTTTCTGGCCAGTTAACCAGCATTGGACACTCGAATTCCCCCCTCATAGACAAGCCTTGGTTCTGCCATGCCCATTGGTTAAAGGTTTAGAACTTTCAAAAAATAAATCAACCCTCCATATACGGTAGACCATTGTCTGACGGTAATTACAATAATGGTCTTTTTCTACAAACCTAGAATTCATCTAGTTTTGCCTTGATTCGCCGATTTGCTCATCAAGCTTGGTAACATTGCAGCATAGGGGCAGCTCGAGGCTTTTTGATTTGGGAAATAACCTTGCGAACCGTCATAAGGAAGTCTTCTCCAAATCAATTTATATTCTTACACAGATCTTAGCTGGAATCGTGTCAGCGGTACATGCGAAGGGGAGAAGCATAATACAGAAAGAATGGCTCATCCTTATTTGATTCTATAAATTGCTCAATGCTTTTGATGATCAAATCAGGGCATAATCCTGCTGCTCATTACTTGAATAACTCTTAGGATTTCATTGGGGTCAGCTAAGGAATCTAATAAAGTACGAGGAAAACAATTATTTCATTTTCAAGTGGAATCTTATTTTCATTTTCCCAGAGATGTGAGGGGTAAGAAGATATGGCCTGACGCTGACAAATTGTAGCCGTAGGAATTAATCGAAGCCCATTTTGTGGGAATCTTTCTGCTTAAGGGTGCTTCCCAGCCCCATTTACCCACAATTCCAGTCTTAATAACCTGACACTCTGAAGTAATTTTGCCAGGTCTGCCGTATTGGGCTGGAGAGGCGCTTGACTTCAAGGCTGGGGTCTTGCGCTCTTTCGGCATAGTCCCCAAACTTTCACCCTTCGTTCACGCTTACGTCATTTTCCTCGAATGTATGCATGGCCGCATGCTTTCCGTCAACAACATGCAACGGGCCGGGAGCGGAGACTGGAGCCGCTGTATAGTGATTGTAAAAACTTCCCTGTTGCAGCCAAGCATCGATAGTTGGAGTATTGATCTTTTTCCTTGTCCCTTGATAGCCTACTTCTCCATAACCAAGATCACTCGGCTAGACATGAAAACGATTATTAGGTCGAGAAAACCTTTGACTTTCCTTTTTTTCACTGCATGAAAAAAGGACTTATCCAACACTATTTGAAGCTAAAGAAGAATCTCATCAGGTTAATTTACTTTGAATCTTGCAGCGTAAGCTATTGCTTTTTGAAGTCGCTGCTTCACGTGATCCGCTTAATGGATTTCAGATGAAATCCACTTGATTAGCTAATTCCAAATACTTTTGGAAAAGATGTAAAATCTTCATTTCAGGTTCTGGCGATGCTCGCGCAAAGGCATCAGGTTCCACAATCCATATCAATATCCGTTCAACAAGATTAAATTCATGATACCCCCTATCTTCGGATTTCTTCAATATCCAAGGGGCTGTTTTCCAAAAACGATGCGCTGACCAAATGTGGATAACTCTTCAAGTCAGTGTCGCAGAAGAGTAAATTCTTTTGGCAGCCAGTTCCACAGTTTTGCGACCCGCATATCCTCCGCTCTTTAATTGACCTTTAGCAACTGTGCGATAAAGTCTCAAAATCATAGGTCATTTCCCAATTTTTTCAAAGATATTCTTCTAGAAAAACTCTGGAGCATGGCTCTGAAAATGAGTGGCATAAGTCTTTGCAAGTGTTTGCTTCTTTCCCTCGATTCGGGTTCCTAGGATTAAGTATTTTTTTAATTGGCATAATGCTTTGCGCTTTGATCCAAAGCGATCAGTCCAAGTAGCCAAAACGGCTGAAAAAGAGAATGAAAGGGAGGTTAAGATTAATCCTTATGTAGAAATTTAAAGTGGAACCGAAACCAAATCAGTAATTAATCCAGGCCAATCCAATTTTCCACTTTCTTTATTGGCCATTCAACACATTCCTACAAAGGCAGAAGCAGTGGTAAATGAATCCCAATAAGGGACGTCTGAATCGTAATCTTGAAAGCACAAGATATAAAACGACATAGGAAAGCAAAAAAAATACCATTGATATCAGCCAACCTGATGCTTGAGCCCAAGTGACGGGCAGGACCTCTCACCGCTTTCGATGCGTCCAAACAGACCAACCAAAAATCGACATGCCAAAAATAATAGGCATTTTGATCCCCATATTCCGCATAGAGCTTATTACTGAAGCAGATCCAGACTTAAAATAGCGGTGGGAACAGATCCCGTGGATACACCCCATATATGACTCACGCATAGAGGAGAAAACTGACGCTATCCAAATACCACGCCACAGCTTCCAAACCAGGTCATTGTTGCATTACCTCTCGCATTCCGTTCTAGGAGAACACTGGAAAATCCATTGGCAAATAAGCAAATAAGCTTTGAAAATGCAGGGGCATAGAGCTAATTACAAATGAATGAATTATGCACCTCAACAAGTCATCAGATTTTTGAGATTTTCTAACTAACCTTGTATGCCCCTTCTTTGGCGAAAAGCGATGCTATTTCAGACTTGACTTTTAAATAGATTTCAGAAACAGTAAAAAGATTAAGGTTACGGAACACTCAACTAGCCCATGTCTAAAGATCATCCAACTGGAGAAAGGCTTGAGCCTTTACCCCAGTATCACTTTGCGTCCTTTGAGAAAAAACCTTAGTGTCCTTAGCGTTAAAAGATTTTTGCTTTTTACCGCGTATTCGATCTGGCCTTGATCGCAAACTAGAAGCGGATTAGCACCTGAGGCGTTTTGTAACATAAACTGCAAACATTGAATTGCTCGCCCATGTCCCTGTTGTTGGGAATCTCCGGCAATGGACGCCGCTTGCCTCGATTCCTCCTAGAATTTACCCTGCCAATACTTCTCTCCTACTTGGTAGTTCGATTCTCATTCTGACTATACCCTCTCAGTCGTTTTGACCCTGAATTCAAATAAAGATCGTTCCCGCTGAAATGTGATACTTGAACCCAGTAGCCTATTTCCCAGGATTGGTTTTGAGTTGATATATCGGAATACACCCGCATCAGCAGATGCTGTGGAACGTGACTATATCTGCCACGAAAGGAATTCCCATCATTTCTGCCTGGAGAAGTGGGCAAAGATCATAAAATTCTTTTTTGCCTTCCGTGAGTCTGAGAATAATAGTTACAATCCGATTCCACCAACCATGTTAATACATAGATTTGGTAGCAGATTGATCATCATAGATCGAGATGACAGGACATCATACTGACTGAATTTCTGATGAACATCCTTTTGACTACTGGACTTTGAGGGCCTGTGATATAAACGGGGGTAATCATAGCCACCGATGATCCCCGGAAGAAAAACACTCCAAAGCTGTAAATTCGATCCCTTCCAGTAAACTGGAATCAATATCTTCCAATATCGTCCCATCTCTCCGATGAAAGTCGTCCTGGATCAGCCGTTTGGCTAGCTCCAAGCTTAGATATCCAAGAAACCAGACTTGCAGTGTGAATCATGGTCTGATTTCCTCCGTATACTTCTGAGTAAAATCTGCTGCTCCAAATGCCTCTGTATGGTTCCATCAATCGCTGCCGAAAACCAGGTAAAATTACGTTTCAAATTGAATAATTCTCCTCCCGTGACGGCCACCCTATCATCTGTCACCCAAACTCCATTTAAACTTGATAATTTGGACTTTCCGAAGCTTCCACTTTTATCGCTTGCCGTGAGGGTTCAACTTTGAAAACGGATTGATTCGTCCCAAATGTCTTCATATCGAACCCGCGGCTTTCCAACCGTACGCCGACTATGTAACATTCGTCTGATCAGCCAGGTCATGGTAGCCTTGAGATTATTGGATTGCAACGGAGCAGAAGCTCATCAGGGAGACACATTTAGATCAAAAAGACCAAAAATCACTGAAGCAGGATTATAACAAAATGAAGATAGTGCACTATCTGAAGGAATTATCCGCTCGGACGCTGGCATGAAAGTATGTAGGCCTTTGCTTTCGGCCTCCTCACTTAAAAAATCTCACCGGCTTTGTTGACTGCTTGGTTATAGGATTGCAGACCGGAAGCGCTTTTACTCTTAAAAACTGCTCGACAAAATTCAATTAGTATATGGCAAAAACGGATAGCTGGTTGAGACATTCGGATCCATCGGTGTCATTTACTTCTACCCACTTCCACCTCACACGATGTCTTCCTCCGACCGCTTCGGATTAGCGTTTTTAGTTTCGTGCGGGTGGGTGAGTGTTCAGAATTGTCCGCACTGCCGATAAAAAGCCCAAACTTACCTGCAAAAGGAATAGATATTGGAGCTATTATTGTAATTTTTTTCATGATGGGATTTAGAGTGTAGATTCTGGGAACCCCCCCCCCCCGCGCCCCACCCCCCGCCAGGCTTCTCTGAATTTTTAATGTAATGCAAAAATGGTTTTAGGTTAGCTGCTTCTCAGGAGACCATCATCTCGAGTCACCGGCAACTCGTATTACTGTATCGTTTGAATCTACTGAGTCATAAAAAAAACCCAATGGCCCCGCTAGCGATACGAGCGGTCCTGGACCTACTCCATAGAATCCCAAGGGGATTTTTTTTGCAAAAACTTCAAAGATTTAATATCGATCAAATTGATCTTTCAGTCATTCCGGGAAAGAGCTTGACCATAGCCAGAAAGCAAGTTTCAATTTCTTCGGAAAGCCGGTTATTATAGAAGACCAAAACCAGACAGGAAATTATCGCTGCTTGAGAAAAATCAGTTGGGCTTCGCGATTAGGATCCCAAAAGTTGAATTAAAACAGTTGACCATCGGAAGCTGAGGAGTTCAAAGCCTGGAATTTTTTTAATTACTTCCAGATATTTACTATTGCAAATCCATTGGGCATCTGTTTCCGTGATTATTGCAATTTTGAGTGGCCCCGTCTGCTTGTGGTGTGTTTCCTGGGATTGGAAGAGGAACTTGCTTCCCGGAGTTATCGCCTATGAACAGAAATTACTTCAAAAGCCAAACTGAGTTCCCGCAAGAGGATATCCCCCATTTTACTGACAAAAACTCGCGTCTGACCGTCTTGGTGGTGCAGGTGGCCCGGTCATTCGAATGAGTCGAATCCAAACTTCTATATTTTACCGTCTTTCCGTTGCTTCTTTAAATACTTTCCTGATCTCCAATATCAGTTTCGTGAATTGTACAAACTGATCCATTGCTCTCCACCAGGAATAATTTTGCTCATCAGTCAGAGGGATCTCAGCGGATCTGGGAATTATTTTCTCCCGCTGAACTTCTGGAATAATCCACTTCACCCAGCTCTACCCCGGTTGATTGGGAATATTTGAACTTTGGCTATCAGAGTCCGAGAATCCCACCGGTTCCGTCCACCAGCAGTTTTGTCTACAGGATATCATTTTGCAGAGATCTATACCAGAAGGTTTTTCGTCACGGTCAATAACAAATGGACATTTGAAAAAAACGCATCGCACATCGCCACCCCAAGGGTCAGTTTTTGAACCCTTTGTGGCCCTTCTACCTACAAATCAGCGCCAAAACGGACACCACAGGCATCGCATCATTTTACTCTGAGGGCCTTTCTGACTTTTCGCGCCCGATCAGCGGGCCCCGTTCCATTGATTAATTTTTGTCCTTCAGGGAACATTGCGATAGCCATCTAACGACCAAATCGTAGGCGAGAAGTTAAAATAAGCACCATTTTTCCTAAACAAGGGTTTTGGGGCACGACTCAATTCCTTATCTATCCAAACTCACTCCAGTGGCAGGTGAAAGCTCCCACTGTGGCCAAAGCCGACTCTTCCACCGAATGGGGACTTGAATTTGGTTACCCACTTCCCGCAAGCATTTTCATACTTCTCCTTCCAAAGCTGTATATACCATAGGTCAGGAGGGTCCGGCTCCAACTTCGAGTAGCTAAAGGAAACCGGGAAAAAGCCACCAAAAATATGATTTTCAGGAAACAGGGGGGGGCCGGGGGATCTTTTTTACGGGTGGGGCCTTTTTAAACAAAAAGGGAGCTGGGCCCCATGTGTGTTTTTTTACCCCAAATTTTTGGGGGGGGGAAATTTTCCCAAAATTTCTCTCCTC
>Ga0163217_1061408_pt1 | contig 14257 bp, 7 predicted proteins | sample SynspAceP_FD_185933 | JGI IMG/M metagenome (GOLD analysis project Ga0163217, IMG submission 185933) | Saline lake microbial communities from Ace Lake in Antarctica - Synechococcus sp. Ace-P (PacBio error correction) | ecosystem: Environmental > Aquatic > Non-marine Saline and Alkaline > Saline ... | reverse complement strand
TACGCACTTTGGCGCTGCATAGTTACGATTTCTTAAAAAAGAACGTTTGACCTGATGCTAAAGGCCGATATTGTTTTACGAAATTATTTCCTGAGTCCAAGATCTTAAGGTCCAACAAGACTTGGAAAAGTTGAAAAGAATTATGAAGTATATATTCCAAATAAAATACCTTTTATAGTTGAATATAACGATCTTAAAAAACTCGAAAGCTCCTGTTTCCACGGTTAAAACTATTCAATAAAATGATTTTGATAGCCCAAGACTGCGGAATATCTTTAACGAGGCTATTCTATAACTGCCAAACAGCAGGCTGTCAGTATAAATCTGAATCTAAAACAAAGAGCTTTTGAGAAGTGTTAGAGGAGTTATGCAACCTATAGTGATAGTTGGAGGAGGTTTTTGAAACCAAGGAACAGATCCGAGGTTTCTAATTCTACGAAAAATTGGCCTAAACCCTCAGCATTGGTCGGTAAAGGAATGGTTAGGTGATAAAATTTTATCACAGAATACAGAGAAGACGCTTAAAGCATGTATGACGTAAGATATACTTTTAGGCATTACTGGGGAATAAGCTGGCTTAATAAACTACCTTTTTGGTTCTTTAGTTATACAAAAGCTGGCCTAACGTTAAGTTATTATAACGGTAAGCGCTACTTTTTTTACCCTTAAAGCCTTAAGCTGACCCTTTCTAAGATGCCGGTGCTTTATCTCAATTTATAAGATGAGGGAAAACGAAGCGGTTTCAATGGAGACAACACTGTAGAACGGGACTTATGGGCGGACAAATTGTTCTAATTGCGCCCGCACGCCAAATACCCTGTCGAAAAAATGGCGATGGAGCTGCCGAATAATTTATTGGATGGCAGCCTACCTTCTGCCTAAATGTCCAGTTTTATTTTGCTCTAGCATGGATCTGAGATATGTTTAGGACATCCTCTTCTACTAAAGCAATTTTTAAAAAAAGCTTATCCTTTGGCGAATACAATGATTCCGTACTTCGGGCGAGCTTGGCAAGTGGCATTTATGAGAGGCCGCTATGACGAACCTGAGCATATGTTCCGATTTTTTGCAATGATCACCTTAGGAAGGGATGCCGTTGAGCGGTAAAAAAATATGCATTACGGCGGGCCACTTATGAGCCATTCACCTCGGTAAGTTATATTGGGATCACTACTACCAGCGAATTAATGGGTACAGAATTGCCCAGCAAATGCCGGCTAAACTTGGGGCTTATGCGATATATGTGTTCAAGTGCCTTCGCATCTAACGTTCAGCATTCGATAATACTTCACCTTATTAAATAACAATTCAGCGATGAAATCGATATACAAAAACCATTGCCTGTACAAGACATGGACTGTGGATTATTTGCTGCAGCAGTAGCGGATTAAACCAAAAAACGTGGCGCTAACAGAAATAAAGAGAAATCTTCTGAACGATGTGTTTAGTATTTAACCTTGGTGAAAAAACAAGGATATCCTATATTCCTGGGGAATGAAGAAGGAGCAGTATTTGTGGTGGGATTTGCACCTGGAACAACGGAAAATAAGTGAAAGAATATGCCATTGGACAATGAGAAAGGAAAAAAATTTGGACGCCATTGTATTAAATTCCCTGAACGATAAAGGGCTGGTTTTTGGCAGCCCTCAACCAATAGAGTATCGTTTAATAGATAGATTGTGGATATAAAACGTTGAGTTTCAAACCAAGCAGATGATAGCCTCGGATATTTACATGAAATCCCAATAAAGGATCCATGCCGTGATCTACTTTTGTACATAATTTGTTTCTATTAGCTTCCTCTCGGTAGCGGCCAGGGACATTAATTCTGTTTGTTCCATAAAATTCGGGATCAGGTTGGGCAGACCAAATCACGCAGATATTTATAAGACATTGGAGCGTTCCTTGACCGAGTTTTGTCAATAAAATAGATGGTCCCAATAGGGTTACAGAAAAATGAACGCCAGATGAACTGCCCAAATGTTTATACACTATTACCGAGATGAATCCAATAGGTTTAAGGGAAATATTTCAGATCCAATCCTTCAGCACCGGTCTTTAACTTAGCTTCCTATTACAAGTCCAATTTTTATTATATAAGGACATCAATTGAGCTTAACTCATTGAGTTTCAACCTTATGTTTTCAAATGGAAAAACAACCAACACTAGAATCCAATTTGGTAGAGTAGTATCTTCTATACTTAATCCTACTTTTAGGATGGATGCCGATACCATTTTCTTTAGAAGGTGAAGATGACCTTTTATAAAAACAGCGCAGCAGATTGTTCACTTTGCTCCAACAAAGTGTCCGGGTTTTGCTGGATGGGCACAGACATCCAGGCGACAGAAAGTAGGTTCCGAGTTGCATGGACACATCTTTGTCCAACTCTCCTATAGGGAAATATAGAAATCCATGATACACATTAACCATATGAAAAGGATTGGATGTATTGCAGATAATATAGTACGGGAAAACCAAGTGGTAAGCTGCACCATGCGCCTGTTCGAAACTATGATAGGTAGACATCCCAATGCTTTTTTGATATTCAACTTTTTTTTGATCGCCAGAGGGGGAGGAGATCCAAAATGTATTTTATCCGATGGTTCCTACGAAGTGATATTGTCCAGCTAAAGCGACATTGAACTAAAAATTGCACCTCCTCATTCTTCCACTTGGGAATGAAATAATTCTAGGCAGAGTCTCCTGCCCAAATATTTTTTTTGATCGGCATCATTAAGTTATTAGAAACTGGTGTTAGAAATTTTTTATCTACGATTATGTTCTTCCAAAGCGAATATAAATCTATGCTTCTAGCCGGTATATTAGAACAATACTTGCTGAACAAATGCTCGTCCATAAAAAATAGCAGCACGTTAATAGACCATTTAAACGTTCACAGTTTACGAAAATCTGGTTTTACAGTTAAGCATAAACGCGGTGAACACACGGTGCGCCGGTAAATCCATTTTATTGAGGTGGAATATGATCCTGGTACTCGGAGGAAGCAGTCGTCTTCATCACTAAGAGAAAAAGGATGCAATAAATGTATAAGTAGGAAGACAGAATTTCGTAAATTTAAATCTTGGTTTGGGAACCTCTTTTCTGAATGTACAACGGATCAATGGAATTACGAGAAAAAGACCATTAATTAGAAGGGAGAGCTTTTACCTAGCGGTAAAGTCTTAGGGCCGTTTATTCAATGATTGCTCCTGATAACAACCTTGCGAGCATCCTTTCCAAATTGGGATCAATATACAGACGTGCAACTCAACAGCATCAAAGACTTTTACGCCCTTTGCGCGATAAATCGAATTTTCAGTCTAAAAGTGATAGATGCGTTGGGACAGACAATGGAAAAAGTGCGATTAAAGAGTACCTATCACAGTTGGTTGAAGTATCAAGTTACATTAAAGGATCTAAATTCTGGCCAAAGAGTTTCAGCAAGAGTGACCACCAGGAGCAAGAGATATATAGTTTTTGTTAACAGGAAATTAAATCGGCCCCCTTGAAAGAGGAATATTGGAAGAGTTGGAGGAAGCAATACGAACAGAACTCACACACGTGAATATCTTGGAGCAATTGTCCCGATGGTCCAAACAATTTGCTAAATGACGAGCAGATCGGGGTGGTTACCTTCTTACGGAATTGAAAACAGGTATCCAGTAAATTAGCAAGTTATTGGCAGCAATATTCTGATATAAATGAGCGTAGTAAAATCGGTTATTTATTGAGTTGGATGATGTCTCAATGAACTTAACTGCTGCTTGAAAATGTTGACGGCCGTCGCAAATCGTTGGAGGAGGTAATACAAAAATTGAAATTGCTATATGACCTTCAAAAAGAAACATAAGGCACAGAGCATAACCGAGTTGTTGCGGAGATTAGGAATAAGTGGACGAAAAGGTTAAGGGGGCTACGGGAGAATGTGGCCGTGGTACTAGACCGATAACAAAAAGAAGAGCTACAGCTTTATGGAGGTTACTTTAAATACTGAAAGCTTCCAATATAGTAAAGAAAAAAAAAAGGCGGTTATTCCAAAATTTTGAAAAAAACAATTGGAAGGATACCTTGATCGACTTGGATGCGGCGAGTGCTACGGTTTAAAATAGAAAATCGACCTTCAAAAAGAATTCAAGCCAACTTGGTAAGTGACTCTAACCTTTCTCTATTTCTGCAGCAATTAAGGATCTGCTACGGTGATCTTAAAAAAGTCGCCTCGGGAGGCGAGCGGTCTAGGATTATGATGACCCATTAAGGCTGATTTTGCAAAATTATGAACAAACTGCCAACCATGATGTTCCGATGAAATAGTTACCGGAGTTCTGGGAAATCTCTAATAAGATGGGAACATTATGCAGGCTAGAGTATGACGATGCAAATTATTTTCCCATTACCCATCTACCACAAGTGGCCGGCCAAGGAGTGATCATTTTAAAGTTTATAAAAGAGGCGGAATTATGGGGACCAATACTTAAAATGAAAAAAAACTTTCTGCGGAGAGCGGAATTTAGAGCTGGCGCGAAACGTTGGGGGCAAAAGCACCCTTGTCGATTCAGCTTTGCCCATTGCTAAGCAGTTGTTGGATTGAAAATGTTCTGACGATTATATTGCTGATCTACAGACCGTTTATATAGCACTAACATTTTTCTGTAAAGCGGATTAATGCTATTCTGCCGTTTAATTTTTTAATATCTTTGACGATCTGAAAATTCACTAAGAAATAGGCTAATGTCGTTTTAATTTATTAAAAGGAAGAAGGAATTATTTTTTGGGGCATTGGGATTTCGCTAATTCAATAGCTTGAAAAGCTTGCTGAAACGTATACATGCGAAGGGGGAACCTTCGTGCTTTTACCAATGCACTATTAACCAATGCGCATGGACAAATAGAATGAAGCTTTGCCAAAAAAACAAGGTTCGGAAATTGGTCCCCTGCCGATGCACTTAGCGAAGAAGCATCTGGATTATTAGTAACAAAATCCATGAAGAATTTTGGGAAGGCAAAATAGATTTTGTACTTCATTGCCATAGGAATGGTCCTGTCAACGGTGCGTAAGGCAGGGCGTTGTGGATGAGAATACGATTTTATTACAAAAGGTTTGGATGTCTTCTGCCCTTTCCTTTCAAAAAAGTAATGCAGAGCCTTTACAAGGCGGGACGCTATGAAGGAATTGGGGAAGTATTGTAGCTTTACCGTCACAATTGGCGGTTCCCCAACCGTACCTTACCTGATGCTAGAATAGATATGGCGGAACAATAAGGCCTGATTTGGAATCGCGTGCGCCCAGTAGTTTTGGATACTTAAATATGCAGTAAGAGAGAAGGTAAGGGTAAACCACTAATTTCCCATATTCCCCAACACCTACTTACGGCGGGACAAGGAGTTAAAAGGTTTTTTAATAAACTTTATTTCTTTGGCGATAAGAGTCGCCTATTAGGAAAGTGCAACTGCACAAGGATTGTGCAGTCATAAAAAATATATACCAGTTACCCTGTTTTCGGATCTGACCAAAAAAGGTACAATTGCAAAAATTTATTTCATCGCCATGGTGGTTTTTCCAAATACAGGGAGATTAGTCAGGAGTGAATAGATAGGTTTGGTCGGAATAATACTTTAGCGGTGAAAAAAGGAATCCCTTTAAACGAGATAATTACGTATTTAAAAAAGGTGGAACGTCTTGGGTCTGCACAGTTAATAATTAAATGAGGTAATTGCTTGCAACCGTATACACCCACACCTATACGATTGCTTCTACCGCCTTATTTTATAAGTAACGATACATGAATTTTTCTTTTGCCTTGTAGCAGTTACCTGTTGTATAACAGACCCAATAGAGATAAATGATTACTGTTGGAAAGCCTTTCCTTACTGGACTACGACAAAGCTGTTGAGGTAGTTCTATTGTGGAAAGATGGCTTTTCTACGGAAAGTTCATGAGGTTTGTGGAAAAGTATAAGACAAATAGCTATAACTTATTTAAGAACACAATTCTGGTCAGGGGATTTCCCGTAATTATGGAATGAAACGAGCAAGGGGCAATTATGTTATAGTGTTTGGAATTCCGATTGTATAATTCCATCGCAGTATTTATCCGTATGGAGCAATTTTCTGACCAATTAATCAGTGGATTGTATATGGTAGAGACCTGATCTGCCACACATTACGTTCCACCAATGTACAACAAAGGCTATAAAACTATGCCAATGGACGCCTCCGTTACTGTACTACCGGTGGGATAAGAGGGATATAAAGACGGCTGTAGGTAAATTTCAACCAGGAGTTTTAATTTGATTGGTATTCAAAAGCTTGCTGTTGGGAAAACTCAGCGGTGAGGGAATATTCATCCCGGAGAAGACAACGGACCTTACTTTTAGTATATGGGAGCCGGATTTTAACAAAATTAATTGAAGATGCCTATGTTTACCATAAGAGAAGGATAGATTGAATAAATTATTATATTACAGGTTCAATTAAATTTTGGAATGTACGGCCTATTTAAATCAATGGCATCGGCTGGCCAAATCAAAAATCTACTTATTTGGTTTTTCCACTTTATTCTGCTGGGATTTATGTGTGGCATTGTTTTTGGTTGGCCTAGGGGTTTTTCTTGGCCGATAATGTTTTATATTCTTTATTTGTTTTACTTTTTGTACATTCTTTAATGGTAACAAAAAAAATTTTAAGGTCGCTTTTTACTGCTCCTTAGTCGGTCGGTAATCCAATTTTGTGGGATATGGTTGGATTTTTGAAAAATTCAAACGCTATTGCCCTAAGTAATAAGACGGGCAGAGAGTATTTCCAAAGCTTTTTCTTTAAACGATGTAGATTGATAAGAAAAAATAAAAAACGGAACCCTTCATAAAAGAAAGGTTAAGCTGTTTTCTAGTCTTACTTTTATGTTCAAGCCTCGCGTTTGGGTTTATAAGTAATTTGGGAGGAGGATTATACAATGAAGCCACCTTTGATATTTTATATATATCGGCAGCACTCCTGGATAGCTTATTGGCTCAACAGTGTCTCAAAAAGGAACATTAAGGTAAGGCTAGGCAGTTGGCTTTCAATTCTTAATGTTCGATTTTAAAAACAAAACAGTGGCTGAGGACTTGCAGACTGGAAAACAGAGGTCTAAGTTTCTTTGATTCCCCAATAGCCTATAGAAGTCAAATAGAAAAATCAACTTTCTAAATTTATCACCGTGTTTGACCATGATAGGTGATACCTTGTTTTTTGATTATTCAAAGACTCTTATTTAAAAAGAAGGTTCCCGTGGATAACTAATGTTACTATGATTTGCGAACAAAATAATTTAATGGACAAAGGTTTATTATCTTACATGGCCCACTCCATTACGGTAATTAGGACTAAAAAGGAAATAGATACTTAAAGGGGATATCTACCCAGGCCATGATTCTGTTCAATTACGCAAGTGATGTGTCAAAGGAATTAAAATAGTAGGCTCCCTCTAACCTAAGAACACCAAGTACTCCAATAGGAGCAGTTACCTATCGGCCAAAAGTATTTAGATTTTCCGAAAAGATTTTCAAGGTTGCCGTTTGAGGTGGGTCAAGGTACCTAGGCTGTCGAGATAAGAACATTTCCAGGAAATTGGGCTTCATGTACTGTGGCAGGGGTGGATTGAATGTAATAAAGGAATTGAGCAGTTTCGATTTTTGTAGTGGCAGCCGATTACTTGAGTCTAAGGATAAAGACAACATGAAGAATATTTTTTGGAGTTAGAAAATTTGGTTAAAAGCCGAACACGACCCAATTCTGGTTCAATTAAAGCAGGATAGGTAGAATTTATCTAAAGGGCAGCAATGATGATCGTAGGGTTGACCGGGGTATAGGCTAGTGGACAAATCTTACGGTCGGCGGCAAATGTTCCGAAGAATTGGAGGTACCAGGTATATTAATTCCGATGTTGAGGCAAAAAAAATTAAGATGGCTCCCGTTTCAAAAAAGATTAAAAAAAGGACATTGAAAGCCTTGTTTGGGGAAAGCACGGTTTATTTGGAAGGGAGCTGAGACAGGGATATATAAGCGGAAATTAGTGTTCAAGGATAACCATTTTCACTTACAGGCCTTGACGATTATTGTGCATCCCGCTGTAAGACGTCATTTTGTTAGTTGGATCCAGAAAACAACCAGAAAGCAACCTTATGTATACAGGCAAGCACCATACATTCTTGAAAAATGGGAAACAACCGAATTTATATTAGATAAGAGGTTGTTGTTGATTACCACCCATCGAAATTGTAGAATTTACAAAGGTTGTTGATAGGGATGGGATTGCCCCTGCGGAAGGTGAAAGGAACGCATAAGTAATCAATGGCCAGATAGTACAAAAGGAAAAGGCTTGCAGATTTCATAAATTTGAAAACATCAATCGTGGAAAATACGGAAAAAAAGTCCAGATTCACTATTAAGACTACTTAAAATAAGTGCTTAAGAGCATAATTTGAACATTTTGTTAAAGGTTAGGTTAAAACGTACAATCCGCTACAATGTTACATGTATTAATATTGTAGAATAAAAATGAATAAGAGGTTATTTGGTCTTGGTAGTCTTAATGAGCCTTTCCCTAATTGAATCATCTTTGTTCAGAGCTATTGGATAAATAAGGTCAGTAGCATGGATAAGGAGGAACAATTTTCAAATAGCGTCAACCAAATTTTAGTAGGTTGTAGCATATTGAAAACTGGGAAGTTGCAAATTACCTTAACGAATTTTACAAGTTAAAGGATAAAGTATAGGAAAGCCAAGCAACCCGATCTTAAAGAATTTTTTTTTTGATCGCCGATATTCGATTCCAATGGAAATTACGGTTTTGCTATCCCATGGTATTTGGAGTGAGGATTACAATATTGGCGATTCTCGTTCTTTGATATAGGCTTGACCAACACTTTAGAAACTATTACGAGTCTAGAAAAACCGAAAATTACAAGAGAGTTTTTGGTCTGGATGGTAGGCAATCATTCCTTGACCACCCGGTCCAAAAAGCTCGAGAAAATCGTGGGCTTCATCTATTGATAAAAGCTGCATTGGATGATGTATATTAGCGGACAAGCGGAATCTAGCGTCTATCACAAAACGAGTATCCAAAACAGGAGGATAGAGTTGTTACTTAGTAGGAACTTGAGAATAGGGGAATAGATATAAGACTACGAATACGGAGTTTATAGGCAAAGGACTGCGCAACAAAGTAATCTAAAAATTTAGTTTACACAAAACACTTACAAGGCACCATTATTTAAGGTAGTGAAGGAAATTACCAATTGTTTCCCTTCTTGCTCCCCTTTCCAAAAAGAAAAGGTTCCTTAATTCAGTCAATTCTCGGAATAGAGCAAATATTGTCCTTGGCATTTACCTTGGTTATTTAGGTAGTGCGTCAATTCCAATGCTATCTATCAGTTGATAAAACAAAAGCAGATTCGAGGATAAAATCGACTTTTATCATATAATATGACGCGATCTTGAGTTTAAAACGCAATAGCACATAAATTTGCTGTTGAAAGCTATAAAAAATCCAAAGATAATGTAGATGATAGGAAGAAAGTGTTGCGCGATTACAAATGTCCGGGAAGAAAACAAAAAGGAAATGCATGCGGCAGGCTGGAAAATTGCTTGTTTGCGGATATCCAAGTTGGAAAAATCAGTTGGAATTAGTAAGGATAGGGCAGATGGTGCACGACATAAATTGGAAACGATGCTACTTAGCCCATGTTGAGCTTATTTGTGGCGGATAGGGGAGGATATATTAAGCCAATTTGAAGGCGGAACGCACTGAGGTGATTGGGCCACATGAGATGCATTTTTACCAATGTTAATTGTGAATATATTGGATAATGCAGGTTTAAATATTCCCAGAGTACCAAAGATTTGATTTGTTTTCTGAAGGTGTCGGTATTCTATTCATATGTGAAAATTACGAGGTCAAGGGTGCGCGGAATGAGCAAGGGCAGTGCAAAGAAGGTTTTTTGACAAAAGTTCTTAGGGAACATACGGAGGATTATACAAATGTAAGGGGCATGGTTTAGGGACTTCATTACGTAAAAAAATAGGTTGTGGATCACCCAAGTGATGGTTTATGCAGAAAGTGAAAAAAGGTAAAGGAAGCATTTCAATAAAAACTGCCTTAATTTAAAACATAATGGAAAAACAGCAGATAAGAAATATGTACTCGTTAGAGGATGATCCTAATTTTGGTTGTACTTAAGATTATTGCAGCATGAACGCACTTTTGACGTTAACGTTGGCAAAAAAACCGGAAGGGGAAGGTTTTGAAAAAGTTTAAGAAAGACAATTTGACGTCTGTATCTTGGGATGTTTTTGATGCCTTACAAAGATGGATTATTTACCTTGCCAAGGAATTTCGTTGAAAGAACGAAAGACGTACCTAATTGTTTTTCTCACCGCTAAGGACTATGAAAGAAAGAGTTGTCCTGAAAGGATATTAAGGCAGGTGCCGACGCATTATTTTGAACAAAGCCTTTTAGATTCAGAAGTCCTACTGATTTGAAACCTTAGCTATAATTCAAAGAAAGGTTCGAGTTCTTTAGCGTGGATAGTAAGCAATTTGAAATTTACCATTGGTGGTTATTCAACTGAAATCCAAGCTCGGTTCTTAAATATAAGGAGGAAGAGAGCTTCTAAATTGTCACCGTTAAGGAAATGGAACTGCTTAGATTGTTGGCTTTGCACGGGAAGAGCTTCATGCACAAGAGAATGGCCATATGACAAAAAATCTGGAGGGACGATAATTATCTTATACTTCGCGAAGTATGGGACGTATACATTGCGGAAATTGCGTAAATACCCTTAAAAAAGATGAAAATGTGGAGATTTTAAATATCCGGTGAAGGTTTAGAGTGGTATAAAACGAGTAAGTCTTTGTATCTAAAATATTTTACAAAACACCAGTTGGAAGGACTTTGTGTTTTTTATTCGTGAGACGCATTTCAAAAGCTGCAGGTACAACAGTTCGAATACGAAACCCGCCTTTTTTTTGGTGGGGTTTCTGGTTAAATACCCATACCCTTAGGGGCCCATATCTCTAAGGCGCTAAGGGATTCTCTAGCGTTTAATATTATTGATTCTGGAATATTCCTTTAATATTGTATCGACAATTTCTTGGGACTCGGCTCAAGGTTATTTGTATAGCCCTTGATTAGGAGCTTCAAAAGTGTCTAGTGACGATCGCAGTCAATCTGTGGCATAAAATGGCCCTTCCGCTTTTGTAAACGGTCCAACAGGACAATTCAAAAGAAACCTTCTAGGGATGATCCATAGATCAACCTTTGTCTCAATTTGCTTTTCGAGTATTTTCTATAGGATTCCTTTAAAGGCGGAACATACTATTACGGGCACCGGTTCATTTATTGTTTACGGCAGTTTATTTAAGTTAGAAGCCAGTAGATCTATCTCGTCGGTTCAAGGATTTTTGATTGGCCGATTTTTGTACATTGGATTCTGAGTGGAAGTCGTCGCCATCAAAAAAGCTAGGTTCAATTTTTCAGCCCAACAACTTACAACGGTGACTTACCGGTACGGAAACACCATTACAAAAAGAATATTTTTTTTGCGCGTCTGTCATTTTCCACTGTTTCTAGTAGTTACTTTTTGTAGAAGTTCCTCTAGGTCAAGTATTCGTAATCTACCCAGGATATCTTCTTTTTTCCTCAGCCATTGTTTAATTTCCGTTTGCAAACCTCGGGTATTCTTCTTTATTTCTGCAATAGCGGTTATCAAATATAGTCTCATTCAAAATAGACTAAATAGCTCTCTTATAAGCCTACGGTTTGCAGTGCATTAGGTGCTGGTTGTTTTTTTTAGGATTGCACTTCTGTCCAACAGGCCTATGTTCCAATATTATAGCTACATCTTTTGGTTATTTTCGATCGTAAATAGTCTTCCTCTTCCGCGGTTATGCCTAGGGTATCGAATTAAATTTCTAGAAACTTTTCTGGGTTAAGGAAGGAGCTGTTGGGAGGCAGAGCCAATAAGATCTCTAGAAGCTCTAATAAGGCCTATGTGGTTGTTAATCTACTTTGTTGTTAAATTCGAATCTAAAGATTAAGCTTCGCCCTGGAGGCTTAAAAATTCCTTCGTCTCTTAAAGGTACTGTCGGTTTTCGCGCGACTTCCGGGTCTAGTTGTGGGAAAAAATTATCCAGCCGTTTTTAATGCATAACATATTAATCCACTGCCACGACCATTTACAACAAAGTATCGGGTTGCTTCAAGAGGTATTTCTAGCTTTTTTAGGACCTCCCTTTCATAATGACGACGGTGATGTATTCTTCAAATATACTTTTATGCTGTGAATAAAATGATGGGGAACGGTGATGTAATTTCATTCCATGCATGAGTACCCGGTCCCAATGACAATTGCTTTAAGAAGCTGCGGAACTCGGCCGAAAATGATCTCTGTTACCGTAAATTGTGTTGCTATTTGCCATGCCCAAGGGATGTCTTTCATATTGCAGTTGGTCCGAGAAACAACGCTAATAAGATTTTTTCCCTTCATTAATTCTTCACTTTAAATCTATGGCCCACATTGGCCTACATAAAATGGGCATCTATACGCATTAATTTCCGTGCGCACAAATCCGGCAGGTTCTCCCAGTGTCAATATTTTTTTATTGAGTTGCGGCAGAAAGTTATTCGGCAGATACAATTCCTGTGGTACTGCAATTAACCCCGTAACAAATGATCATAAATCAGGTGGCGATAAAATTGCCCAAGGGGGTTTTGGAGAAATAGTTCCATAGCAACTGTTGTAAGTAAACAAAATGGTCCCAATACACATGTGTGGCGATACTAGAGAACCATGGGTAGCCCTTCAACGATGTACATCACCGGTTCCCCAAAGTTAAAACAGATATACAATAACAGAAGAAAAACAAAGAATTTTGGTTCTACTGCATGTTAGTTGCTTCATATTAGATTATTGGGATGCTCTACAAACGTACCAACTTTAATATTCTAAAAAACACTTAACTAATATCTTTAGAAATAGCGAAAAAGCGGTAATGTATTGGGAACGATTAGAAAAAGGAAAGGTATTTGGTATGGTGGATAGCAAATCTACAATACCGAAAAAAACTAAAAATTATATTTTTTGGCCGAGGTTGATAGGAAACCAATTTCGCAATAGTATTCCAATGGAAAAGAATTGTCACAATCCATTCCGAAAAAAGTTTTAGAAACCTAGTTGATGCTTTTCCGTTCAACGGTGGGGACTTGTTGTCCGAGCATGTACGATTGATAACACTATAAACTATTAAAAACTAGTTAAAGGATGTAAAGAGTTTTTCCGGCAGGGTAATGTGTCCCGTGATTACGTTCGTGTATCTTCTGTTTCCAACTTCTTTTTAGTTTTCAAAAGTTTAGTATTTCAGTTCTTAGAAATTTAAAGACCTTTTTTTTCTAAAGCTAGGATGAAAATAATTGTGAGGTTCTGCTTTTCATTTTTCCTTCCATAGGCGGTTGATTATGGATTCCAAGATATGAATATTATTTATTGATGGTTTAAAGATTAAAAGTTCCCCAAAGCCTTTAAAACACAGCCATCCTTGATTTCATTTCCCAAACGTTCGCCCGAATTTCCCGCCTTTATCAATAAGCAAGATTCTTGCTCTTTTTTGAAAAAACTGTATCTTATCAATCGCCTGCCTTGCATCTTTCACTTGTAGGCTTCCGCTGGCTTCTTGATTTAAGATGCAGGTCCCCCCAGCAACTCGACGGCTCCTCCATAATGGAACAGTTGACATTCTAGGCTGAGGACAGTCCATTCATTTTTATTGCCACGAATATATGAAAATCCTCTCTAATTTTATTGAAGGGAAATTCTCAGGCACCCCTTGCCTGCAGAAGCTGTTTAAAGGTTAAGCCCACCGGGTTTTTTTTTAGAGGTCTAGTTTGCTGCTACCGGGCAGCGCGTACTAGAACCATTCTTTCGTTTTATGGGATTGGTAACCAAGCCGATTGCCGAAAAAAAACAGGCGTTTTTTTGGTACAAGGGAATTTGTAATTTTTAGGTTTGTTTCCGAAATAGCTCTGCATTTTTCCTTTTAGCAAAAGGCGGCCAATTCGGTTGCCAGTTTTTCATAAGGAAAACGCACTTTTGGTTTCTTCTTTTGATTTTTTCTGGCTTTTTTTGCACTATTCTGTTCGTAAAAATGCCTATTTACTTACTTTTTTTTATGAGTTTGCTCCACTTTTGCCAATAACTAAGATAATAATCTCTTTCTTTTT
>Ga0163217_1010919_pt1 | contig 14258 bp, 18 predicted proteins | sample SynspAceP_FD_185933 | JGI IMG/M metagenome (GOLD analysis project Ga0163217, IMG submission 185933) | Saline lake microbial communities from Ace Lake in Antarctica - Synechococcus sp. Ace-P (PacBio error correction) | ecosystem: Environmental > Aquatic > Non-marine Saline and Alkaline > Saline ... | reverse complement strand
ACGCGACCGATACGTTCACGCAGATCTCGTTTATACGATAACGAGGGCAACCGGATTGCTGAAATCATGGCGCCGCGAGTTCCAACGGTTGACCGAAAAAACGCTCCGAAACGAAACGCCATCCCGAAGATCTACTCTACGCGATCCAGTTGGAAACCGGCACCGATTTGCGATCCTTCCAATCCGAACTCGAAACCCCAACGCGCCCACTGGCTTTTGTTCGACCGACGCCGGCGGATTGGCCGGATGAAACTCGCCGCACAATTCCAGCAACGCGCGTGATGAGCGACTCTGATTCACTTCCGGCGAAAATTGCCTTACCCAATCGAGCATACGAGCAAGCTGTTTCGTCGGACACAAATCCGCGAGGGCACACTCGGCGATTATGAACGGTTTTACTGATCGACACGGCTTTCGGAATCCATCGTTCGTCATCGTTTGGCGTCATCATCCGTTTCAGTTGTCGACCTTCGCAGGCTTGACGAGAGGGATCCCGGAACCAAGAGAGATCGATCAAGCGATCTCGCCGGTACGCTTTGCCGGCTTTGCTGCTGTTACTCCGCAGCGTCCGAAGTCCACGAAGCTAAAAATCGGACAGCACACGATCGTGACCGAGGTGCAAAATCCGTCATCGGGATGACGACCTCGTCGCCGCCGGGCAAACGGGCATTATGTGGGGCATGGGCCGCACCGGCCATGACCGAAATGCCGCACTTGGCCTGTTCGCCTGATCGACCTCGATCCGTCCCGATTGTCCCACGCGTCGATGGATGTGTTGCCTTGACAGGAACTGACGAAGCCAACGGAACCCGATTCACAAAAAATCGACCCGACACGCATTCGCGAAGATCACGTTCGCCTGCGTGGCGGCGATCGTATATCGCCGATGGAACCCGCCGCCGATCGGTTGCACCTTTCCCAGACAACAGACGCGAAAAAATTTTGCCGGCGTCGATCGGTTCAGCTGCGACTGGGCGTGATCGTCGAGTTTCGACGACTGCATTTACGATCCCCGTTGGCGCGAAAACACTCGCACCGCACGAGGTCGGAAAATTTGCTGTTGGCCAGTACCGGTTGAACTTCAGCGACGTGTCAAAGCCTCGGTTGGTACCCCGGTATCCCAAGACGAGATTGTGCCGTTGGGGATCCGAGTGTGCTGGCGGGTTTCGGGAATCGGTGAATCGGTCCAAGGTTCCACATCGGCCAACGGGTGATGGGCGTGGCCCGTACAGTTTCGCATCGCACCCCACGGGGACGGACGGCGGACTACGCGATCGTCGCGATACCGGGACAACGTCAAAGTTTTTTGGGGGGGACGACGAAGCGGCGGACGATTTCGATCGCGTTTCTGACGCGCATTACGCGTTCTGACGTTGGCCGATTGCGCAGGCCGGAACGCGTGTTGATTCACGCCGGTGCCGCTGGCGTGGGGCTCGCCGCAAATCCAAACGCTTCAATTCCGTCGGCGGCTGAAATTTTTGCCACCGCCGGCAGTGACACGAAAACGCGACTACCTCCGTTCGCTCGGTGTCGGAGCATGTAATGGATTCCCGTTTCGCTCGATTTTCGCCGACGAGATTCTCGCGGATCACCTTCGTGCGGGCATCGACGTGGTTTTGAACAGTCTGCCGGGTGAGGCGATCACGAAGAGTTCTATCGGTGTTTGGCCGCGTTACGGACGTTTTTGGAAATCGGGAAAACCGACATCTATCAAAAACCGCCGCATCGGTTTATGGGCCGTCCAAGACAACCTGTCCTACCCACGCGATCGATTCTGGATCGGATGCTTGCGACAACGGCCCGCCGAGATCACGCGATTGTACGACGAAATTGGTCCGCTGTTCGAAACGCGGCGTCTTATCGTCCGTTGCGTGGACGCCGTTCGCGGAGTAGGAAATTGTCGACGCGTTTCGCTAATGTCGCAGCGGAAGACATCGGCAAAGTCGTTCGTGTCTCTCGCTCGCGGCGACGCACCGGGTAACCAAACTCGCTGCACCGGATTCTGACGTTTGCGAAATCGGGAACAGTTTGATCACCGGCGGACCGGTGCGATCGGTCGCCGCGTCGCTCAATACGCGATCGGGCAGCGCCGGCATTTTGGCGATCCTTTTCACGCGCCGCCCCGAACCGAATGAGAACTGTTCGATAATTCTCCGTGCGACCGGCGCCCACGTCAACGGATCCAAGGCGACGGTTGCGATGCGGCGAGTTTAGTCGCTGCGGATCGAACAAACTGCCGCCGGAGTATCCGCCCGTTTGTGGTGTTTTTCATGCCGCCGGAGTGCGACGGACGGTTGGATGCAAACCATGCGACAATGAGCAACTTCGCGCCGCGATTGTCCCCGAAGACCGTGGGTGCTTGGAATCTTGCATGGGTTGTTGCGGATTCCTTGGATTGCTTCGTGTTGTCTCTTCCGTTGCCGGCACGATCGGATCGCCAGGGCCAGGGGGAACTACGCGCCGGCAACGGTTCTCGACGGGACTCGCGACCATGCGCGTACCTCGGTTTGCCGCCAACGTCGATCGCATGGGGAACCGTGGGATTTTCCGAAGTTTCTTTCGAAAAGATGCAGTCGCGGTAACGGGGATGGCGGACCAAGAAGAAAGTGCGGCGACAACTCGGGCGAACGCGGCATGACGCCTTTGCCCCCCGGATACCGCGATCGCCTTGCTCGGACCAAAGCTCCGAAACAGCGTCAACCCTGTCGCCGTGATGGATGTTGGACTGGAACAAACTGCTCGGCAAATGAACGGCGGCGGTTCGAGTCTACTGCGTGATTTCCACCGAAACACGAGCGGACGTGGACCAACGCAGCAGCGCGGTCGAATCGTGACGGGCAACTCACGCTAATGAAGGCAACGGCCGGCGCCAGCGCGATTGGTTGAATTCAATCCATCGTGACCCGCTCTGAGTGAGTGATGGGCGTCGAGAGGTGGTTTTGATCCGAACCGGAACAACCGCTCGCGACGCTCGGTTGGATTCACTTCATGGGCATGGAACTGGCGTGCGAAACCTCGAAGGCAAAACTCGGAATCGGAAAATTCCGATTGGCGAGTCTGTTCGACAACCAAGGTGTGATTCGCTAGCGAAATCTCCAAGCGCCGCGTTCGATGATCTCCATCATCCGCATCACCTCCGATCCCCACTTGCTGCCTCGAATTCGAACTCGGTGACGCGAGGCGACGGGCCGAAAACCATCACCGTAGCAACGGGCGTTGTGTGCGCGATCGGGGTGCAAACGGCGACGGAGTCCGTTGTTTCTGTTTGGCATCCCTGTGGTGGTGATTTGCGTTGCTACGGACACGCTCGCCCGTTCGATCAGATCGTATGGTGTATGGACTCCGCGACGGTGGGTTGCAGGCGGGTCGCAGGCGCACGAAACGATGGACCGACCTCGTTTAGTGGATACACCGACAGCATTCGCAGCGTTTGCCCGGACGGTCCGTATGCTTGGCCGGTTTGGTTCGACGGGGCGGAATCTTTCGCTTATGAGATCCGCTCGTCGTTGCACCTGGATTCCTTGCCGGTGGCATTCTTTGATCAGATCGATCGCCGCTACCGATCGTGTTCGAGAACGTCGACCAAAGCGGACGATGCGCGGTTCCTCGTCGGATTTTGATCGAATTTTGCGAACTACTTTTGCCGCGTACGTCGATGAAGATCGAGTACGACAATTTGCATCGATTGAGGACGACAGGGGCGGATGGAGCATGTGCTTCGCATTATCGATCGAACACGGAGTGCTACCCGCGAAAACAAACACCGGAATACTTGCGGCGGATCGTCAATGATTTGCAAAACAACACGTCCAATATTTTTGCAGAGAGTTACCAAATCATCCCGTCGGATTTGTCGGCGACATGCTTGCGGTCCTGAATCGACCGATTTGCTCGCCCACGCCACCGGTCAAAAACGCTCTCCGAGGACTCGGATGGAGCCGGTTCGTGACCTGGCATTTGCACCAAGTCCCCGGTCATATTTCACCATGATGGACACCGCCGCACGCGACTACCTTGGCCGAAACGTATTCACGAGTTACTCGCCCAACCTCGCCTGTTACCAAACCGTGCGAATTAAGGCTTTCTAAGCCTGGTCAAACCGACCGTACGAAGGCTTCAGCCTCGTCCGACGGTCAGGTTCCAGCTGACCCACATACTGTCAGGCCATAGAAAAAAGCTTAACGTATATTCACGATAGGCTTTCAGCCTGACGTGGATGTGGGCTGTCAGGCCTGGAAAGGCTGGACGTACGACCTCCCCACCGGCATTCCTCACCGGTCCTCATCCATGAACGCACGTTGGGCATATATCCGATTGCATCGTTTGCCACGTTTTCGCGAATGATGTCCGATACACGGCGGTCACGAGCGATTCCAGCCACGGGGTTGCAAAAGAAGATCGCTTTGTGTGCAGACCAAGCCGTTTCGGTCGCGATCATCCCATCTCAGTTCCGATCCGAACGGTGCGATTTCCAACGTCAAATCCCGTCACGGATTTTGAATTACGTCCGCCCCTACGTCGAGATGTTACAGAACGGCGACACCCAAGGCCTTGTTCGGCCCCCGTACTCGATTGCTGATGTTTTTGCGATGACCTCGGGCACAAACCGAGAAAACCGAAACACATCCCGTGACGACGATTTCGTACGCGGTTACAAACCGGTGGAAGGATTTGGGGTTCTGAAAAAACGCACCGATCACATCGACCTGGCGAAGAAAAGATTACGTCCATCTCGCGGGCGATTGGCAGGAGAGGTCGCACACCGTCGGAGTGTCTGGTGCGGCAGCATCAGTGGCCTCGCCGCCGAGGACCCGTCCGCGATCGTGCGGACTCTTCTGCAATCGCCCGCGAGATGGGACGTATCTTTTCTCGCCAGGTCGATTTGTTGATCGGTGTTTGCGTTTTCAGACCCCAAATCTTACCAACCGCGTTTGTAACCGCGTACGAATCGTTCGGTCACGAATGTGTTCGGTTTTCTCGGGTTTGGCCCGAGTCATCGCAAACATCAGCATCGAGTACGGGGGCCGAAACAAGGCTTGGGTTGTCGCCGTTCTGTACATCCTCGGACGTTGGGCGGACGTATTCAAAATTTCCGTGATCGGGTTGATTGACGTTGGAATCGGCAAACCGTTCGGGATCGAACTGAAGATGATGATCGCGACCGAAAACGGCTGTTCTGGCACACCAAAGCCGATCTTCTTTGCAACACCTCGTGCTGGATCGCTCGTGAACCGCCGTGTATCGGAATCATTCGCCGGAAAACGTGCAACGATTGCAATCGGATATATGGCCCAACGTGCGTTCATGGAATGCAGGACCGGGGGATGCGGGTGGGGAGGTCGTACCGTCAGCCTTTCCAGGCTACAGCCAACATCCACGTCAGGCTAAAGCCTATCGTGAATTGTACTTAGCTTTTCTAAGGCTAATGTATTGGGTCAGGGCTGGAAAGGCCTGACGTACGGACGAGGCTGGAAAGGCCTGTTCCGACGGTCGGTTGACAGGCCTAGAAAAGCCTAATCGCACGGTTCGGTAACAGGCGAAGGTTTGGGCGAGTAAACTCGCGTGATAGTTTCGGCCAGGTAGTCGGCGTGCGGCGGTTCATCATGGTGAAAATGATGACCGGGGACTTGGTGCAAATGCAGGTCCACGAACGGCTCCATCCGAGATCTCTCGGAGAGGTTGACCGGTGGCGTGGGCGAGCAATCGGTTTCGATTCAGGACGCAGCATGTCGACGACAAATCCGACGGGATGATTTGGTAACTCTGCAAAATATTGGAACGTGTTGTTGCAAACAATGACGAGTTCGCCGCAAAGTTATTTCCGTCGGTGTTTGTTTTCCCGCGGGGTAGCACTTTCCGTGTTCGATCGATAATGCGAGCACATGCTCCATCGCCTTGTCGTCGCTCAAATCGATGCAAATGTCGTACTCGATCTTCATCACGTACCGCAAAGTAGTTCGCAAATCGATCAAATCGGACGAGGAAACCCGCGCATCGTCGCTGTTGGGTCGACGTTCTCGACCGATCGGTACGGCGAATCGATTCATGATCAAAGATGCCACCGGCAAGGAATCCAGGTGCAAACGACGAGCGATCTCATTAAGCGAGATTTCCGCCGTCGACCAACCGGCCAAGCAGTACGGACCGTCCGGGCAAACGCTGCGAATTGCTGTCAGGTGTAGTCCACCAAACGAGGTCGTCCATCGTTTCGTGCGCCTGGGACCCGGCCTGCAACCCGGTGCGCGGAGATCCATACACCATACGATTCCTGATCGAACGGGTGCGAGCGTGTCGTAGCAACGCAAATCACCACCCAACGGGATGCAAAAACAGAACAACGGGAAATCCGTCGCCGTTGGCACCCCCGATCGCGGACAACGCCGGTTTGCTACGGTGGACTGTTTCGGCTGGTCGCCTCGCGTCACCGAGTTCGAATTCGAGGCGCAGTGATCGGAGGTGATGCGGATGTGAGGATCACGAACGCGGGCGCTGGAGTTTTTCGGCTAGCGACATTCCACACTTGGTTCGTCGAACAGACCGCCATCGGAATTTTTCGATTCCGAGTTTTGCTTCGGAGTTTTCGCACGCCAGTTCCATGCCATGAGTTGAATCCAAACCGAGACGTCGCGAGCGGTTGTTCCGGTCGATCAAACCACTCTCGACGCCATCACCTACTCAGAGCGAGAGTCACGATGGATTGAATTTCAACCATCCGCTTGCGCCGGGGCCGGTTGCCTTCAATTTAGCGTTGGAGTGCCCGTCACGATTCGACGCGCTTGCTGCGTTGGTCCACGTCGGCTGTGTTTCGGTTGGAAATCCACGCAGTAGACTCGAACCGCCGCGCCGATTCATTTTTGCCGAGCAGTTAAACAACTTTGTTCCAGTTCCACATCCCATCACGGCCGACAGGGTTTGAGTGTTTGGATGCTTTGTTCGAGCAGGCGGATCGCGGTATTCGGGGGGCAAAGGCGTCATGCCGCGTTCGCCGAGTTTGTCGCCGCACTTCTTCGTTGTCCGCCATCCCGTTACCGCGACTGCATCTTTTTCGAAGGGAAAAACTTCGGAATCCCCCGGTCCCCATGCGATTCGACGTTGCGGGCAAACCGAGGTACCGCCGATTGGTCGGCGAGGTCGTCGAGAAACCTGTTTGCCGGCTGCGTAGTTTCCCCTGGCCCGGCATCGCGATCGTGCCCGGCCAACGGAAGAGAACAACACGAAGCAATCCAAGGAATCCGCAAACAAACCTATGCAGATTCAAGCACCCACGGTCTTCCGGGGACATCGCGGCGCGAACGTTGCTCATTGGTCCATGGTTGCATCCAAAACGTCGTGCAGCACTCCGGCGGCCATGAAAAACACCACAAAACGGCGGATACTCCGGCGCAGTTGTTCGATTTCGCGCGAATAAATCGCCGCATCGCAAAACGTCGCCTTGTGATCACGGTGACGGGGCGCCGCGTCGCACGGAAGATTATCGAAAACAGTTCGTCATTCGGGTTCGGGGCGGCGGCGTGAAAAGGATCGCCAAATGCCGGCGCCATGCCGATCGCGTATGAGCGACGCGGCGTCCGACGCACCGAGTCCGCGGTGATCAAAACTGTTTCCCGATTCGCAACGTCGGAATCCGGTGCAGCGAGTGGTTACCCGGTGGCGTCGTCGCGAAGCGAGGAGACACGACGCTTTGCCGATGTTTTCCGCTGCGACATTGTAGACGGAACGCGTCGAAATTTTCCTCTGCCGCGGAACGGCGCAACGGGCAACGGACGATAGGACGCCCGCGTTCGAAAACCAAGCGGGACCAATTTCGTCGTACATCGCGTGATCCGGCGGGCCGTTGTCGCAAGCATCCGATCCAGATCGATCGCGTTTGGTAGGACAGGGTTTGTCTTGGAACGGCCATAAACCGATGCGGCGGTGTTGATAGATGTCCGCTGATTCTCCCGCGCCGCCCCTCTTGCGCAAAAACAAGCACACGTCACCCGTAGCGGCCGAGCACAACCTCGATGGACTCTTGGCTCGAACGTGAGATCGGCGCCGTCACCCGGGACAGAGAACGCTCGGTATGCCTGCCAAGCGTCGAGCGTCCGTGCACTGCCTCGCTCAACACGCAAGGTTTCGAACGCTCTCTCGGCTCTCGCGCAGAGATCCTCTGGTCGCGCTGAAAATCGGAATGGCGAAACTCGCATGCAAGTGCTTCGTGGCAACGTGAAGCTGCGGAAACGGTCGGAGTAGTGTCTGGGCAGCTCCTGTGCTCTGTGTCCGCGACTGGAGCGTGGTCAATTTATTTCCGGGGTTTGGCAACACGTAATTGTCACGCACAGCGAACCACCGTGACGAGATGTATGAAGCTCTTTGTGAATTGCCGCACGCGCGAAGCCGCGCGAAGTCGCGGCACCCCGCGGATGGCTTGACCCGCAAACCGTGAAATCGAACACGCGTTCGCCTGCGTGATTCACGTTCTCTGCTTGGGGACGCGCCACTACGGACCGTTTCAGCACGAGACTGCTTCTGAACTGCTCCGCTGCGAGTCAACGAGAAACGGCGCTCTACTCAATCCGGGATCAGGAGATCTCGTGCGCCTGGCATATAACGGCTAGTCCCTGACAGTCTCTCGGGCAACCTCGTGACCGAATACAGGTTGATTATCCGACCGTATGTGTATCCGCGCTTAGACCGACCGTCGTCGTTGTCGCCGCGCCTCGCGCACAACCTATGTCGCGCGGCCACGCCCCATCACGTTCGCCGATGTCGGGATAGCAAACGACTCATTTATCAGATTTGCGGAACGTTGCCGTCACACACCATCATTGCCACCTCGACGCCACCAATGCGCGTGCGCGCCGTGCAGCTGATACCTCGATCCTCCTGCACAGCATCGCTACCAGATATCGATTCTCTTGCTACGTCACGCGCGCCCGTGCGCTTAGCAGACAACGCCCTGCTTTTGAAGCAACGCTGCGCTGACAGTCTCTCCCGCGAACGATTTCCCGTCCGACGCCTTCAAGGGTACTGCCAACAGCAATTTCGACTCGTGCGCGTTGGCGTAGTTCGTGTGCTGTTTACGCTCCGCCACAATCCCCGGGAGTCCGGTTAAGCAGGTCTCGTCGGAAATCGGTGGACGAGCCGAACGACGCGTATCGACGCGGCGTGAACCGGATTGCGGACGCTCGAACCACGCGCCACATATTCTTGTCTCCGTCGCTGTGTGCTGGGAAAGGCGAACATATGCGTTGATTACTCTCTCGCGCGCGCGACGGGTCCAATCGAGGCGATTATACACGATCGACACAACACCACGCGAAGGTCGACGTCGAGTCTTCGCGGAATTGTCGTGTCGGGTGGATTGTGTGAATTCGGGTTCCAGTTGGCTCGATCCTCCTAGTTCTGTCGGAGCAACACCATCCTCGACGCGGTGGGACATCGGGACGGCATCGAGGTCGATCAGGCACAGGCCCAAGTGCGGCATATACTGCGCTCACAACTCGCGCGGTTTGCGGCCCGCATGCACTACACAAATTGTGGGCGCGTGCTACCCGGCGCCGGGCTCTCGACGCGGGTCCGTCATACTCGATGTCGAGATGACGCTTTGCGCACCTCAGAGGCGTCCACGAATCCGTGCGGTTCGTCCAGGTTCGCGTGCTCCCGATATATCACTCAGCGCTTCCCTCGCGCCTTGGTCGCAGACCGCGCTGCGACGACAAACAAGTAACAGGCAGCAGGCCGAGCAAACACCCGTACCGCGAATGATTCGCTGATGCTAATCTCCGGTTAATCGAGGTTCGGGAAACTGCTCCTCCTCGTCGAATGCTGCGAAGGTCCGACACCTGAAACGGGATTGATGACGCCACGATGACGACGATGATTTCGCAAGCAGGTGTCGATGCAGTAGCCGCTTTCAATAATCGCCGAGTGTGCCTCGGACGGTTTTGTGGCCGACGAAACAGGCTTGCTCGGTTATCGCTCGATTGGTAAGCATATTTGTCGCCGGAGTGAATCAGAGTCGCGTCATTCACCCGCGTTGCTGGAATTTGGCGGCGAGTTCCACGGCCAATCCGCCGGCCCTCGTCGAGCGACAAAAGCCAGTGGCGTGGGTTTCGAAGTTGCGGATTTGGCGAAGAATCGCATCGGTGCCGGTTTCCACTGGATCGCGTTAGAGTAGATCTTCGGTTGGCGTTTCGTTCGGAGCGTTTTTTCGCAACCCGTTGGACTCGCGCGCCATCGATATCAGCAATCCGGTGCCTCGTTATCGTAATAAAACGAGATCTGCGGTGAACGTTATCGGTGCGGTCGGCTGAGTTCGTCCGCGGGTATTGCACCCACTCGGACGCTGGGCGTCGGGACAGACGCGGGACCGCTCGGCGTGAGTCGTAGGAATCAAAATCCGGTCGCGTCTTCGTTCCCGGATTCGATGGGACGGACGCCCGCGATCGATTGCAAACAACCGTCGAGGATTTTGCCGGATGCAGAACGTAACGATGGAGATCGTTGGTGCAAGCGATTCAGGAACCTGGCATTTTCGCGATACATTTCGTCTGCACCGGAGTTCAGTTCGGTGATGATCGGAACGCGGGTCCTAGCGAGTCCCACACGAGCGATTTCGTTGGTAAAACATTCGCCATCGATTGTGGTAGCGTCACCGATCGAGGATGGTGTCTTGTTATGAACTCGGTTTTGGCTTCGGAGTCGGCTTGGATGAGGGCGTCGCTGAACCTGGTTTGGATTGTCGACCGTGGATTGTGACGTGTGAATTCGTCGCGAGGCGTGGCAGTTGTCCAGGCGGCGTCGTCGGTGTCCGCTCGACTGTTGGATTTCGAACGACGTTCACCGCGTTTGTTTCCGGGCGACGTTGCAATTGAACCAGCGCGGTCGGTTTTCACCAGGCAAACGAGCGGTTTGGTCGATCGAAGGTTGCTGATGCGAGACGCTTATGAATTCGTTTTCGGATGGTGGCTTCGATCGGATTAACTTCCGTGCGACCGCGAGCTGGGCCTGTTCCATGTAAGCGGCTGCGGGGAGGACGGGCGTTTGCATCGAGGCAGTGATCGGCGAGAACGGGGGATGACGGGCGCGATGGTTTGTTTCGAAACCTTTTGACCACCGGCCATTCGCGACTCGTTGCCGACGAGGCGGATTTTGCCGTGTCCGGCTGAGACGACGTCAGGGGGACTGACGTGATGCGTCCGGGCCCGTGATATCGTACCAGTGAGATGAGCGTCGAAGGCGTACGTCGGCAACACCACTCGTCGGCGTTTGGAACGCTGTGCGTCGTAGGGATTTCCAGTCGATCGGAACACCACGGACGAAACAATTCAGCGCGCTCTCGTGACACGTCCCAATCGTCACGAGCGTTGGACGCAGCGACGGCAGCCATTGCGATCGGTTCGGCTATTTCCACATGCGTCCGGCGAGTTCCGGCACAACGTCGTTGCCGGGGCCCGATTTCGATTGCCGCTTCCAACGAAACCGTGGCAGCGTTTGCCACCGCGTCGACAAAGCTAACGTATGACGAAGATGGTCACGCAATACGACGGGCGACAAAACGCGGTTTCGTCGAGCCGGCGGTCCGTCTCGGCTGGAGATCAACGGGATCTTGGGCGAATGAAAGGTTCACTCGCTGGGTGACGTTCGAAATTCATTTCGAGGATCGGAATCGGAGCAAACGAGAGTGCATCGCGTGGGAGACTTCCACACACGCGTTTTCACGCCGACGGATTCGATTGATTGAGCAGGGTCGAGACGAACTTTCTTTGAGTCCCGAGATGACGACGGCATTGCGGGCCGTTGTTTGAGCGGCGAGTTGCGACGTCGCTTTTCATAGGGTGCAATTGATATCGCGACGGTAATCCCGATCGGCGAAACACCACAGGCCATCGATCCGTTGAGCGGCAGACTTTTGCACGAGGGCCCGTCCGCGATGGGCGACCAGTTTTAATCCGTCTTCGAGTGAGAAGACCCCCGATTCACAGGCGGCGACATAATCACCGAATGCTGTGGCCGAGCATCACGGCCGGCTCGAGCCGAACGGAACGCCACAAACCGCGACATTGGCGGTACTCGATCGTGAACAATGCGGCCTGAGTGGTACTGCCGCTTGATGGATCGAGGCGTGTGGGGTTTGCCGTTCGAACCGAGTAACGTTTCGCGATGGTAGAGCACGTGCCGGATCGGCTCGGGCAACAGATCAGCGAGGATTTCATCACACGTATTGACGCCTCTCGCGAAGACACGGTGGGTGTTTGTCATTGAAGCTGTCGTCCCTGGCAGGCGATGGGCACCCTGGCCGGGATAGGAACGCGATTCTGCGGCGCCCTTCGCCTTTGATTGACGCCGTGTTTTGAGGTTGCCTGGTGTTTCATTTCGGCTGTGACGCGGGCGAGCGATTGTTTTAAATCGGCTTGCGTTTGGTTATTGAGATTGCGATCGGTGTTTTGGAACGTGGCGCGTCTCGGGTCGCGGCGGTTGAAGCAGTGTCCGGCGAGTGGGTAGTACCGGATCGGCGACGACTCGTTCAACCGCGCCGGCCATCTCGGCGCGAGTCGTGCAGGATGTCTTGGGCCGACAAACGTCATCACGTTGGCGCGGGTCGGGTCCGGGCTGAGATGCCAGTCGACGGTACCAGTCGAGCGGGATCGTTTTCAGAAGGACCGTTTGTCGGTGCGGTGACGGGTGCTCCTTCGAGCACGAGGTGCGAGTTGTGCCGAGCCGAAATCGAAACTGCTGATTACCGGCGATCGGGTTTGTTAGCGGTATTTGATTCCAGGGCGTCGATTTGCGGCGACTCGCAAAGCCGGGTGCCATCGATTCGGCGTATTCGTTGAGTTGTTCGAAAATGGTTTGGCCGGGGGATCGTGCTCACGTGTTGCATCATCAACACAGTTTTGAATCAACGAGGCGATTCCCGGCGGGCGGTTTCGGTGTGCCCAGATGTTGGCTTTGACCGAACCGAGGTAACACGACGCGGAGGCGTTTTTGTGGCTTTGCTTGTTGGTCGATTCGCGGAAACACTTCGGCGAGCTAACTCAGTTCGATTCGGATCGCCGAGGGGCGTTCGGCCGACCCGGTGTGCTTCGATTGTAAGGAGATCTCCTTCGGGTTGGCAACGGCCATCCCTTTAGCGCGCCCCCGTCGGATCACGGTCGACTTGGGCGGTACCGCGCGGGGCGGGTATCCGGGACGTTTTAACCGTCTTGATTGACGGCGCTGCACGGATCGTGGCTAGCACCATGCCCGGTCACGGGGACGGCGTCGGACAGTCGTTTCAAAACACGACCGCGCCGCAAGCCTTCGCCGCGAACTAACGTTTGGCTCGGGATCGAAACGGGCGGCACGTTCCGGTCGGGCGGACAGCATGTGGGCCTTGGGGAAAACGCGAGCGTGGTTTCCGGGGGCAGGATTTCGCGTTGACCCCGCCGACGGATTTCGCCGATTTGTGTCGCACCTCCTTCGCCCGCAGGGGATGCGGACGGCGGCTAAATGGGCGGCCGACGAGTGAGGACGAAACACGCCGTGTCGATTGCGAGACTCGGGCCACGCAAAATCCGAGCGTGTAGGAGATCCGGTGCCGCGAGACTGAGCGCGTTTGCCCGGTCCCGGAAGTAAGCGGTTTGATTTGTTCGAAATAATTATCGAGTTGGACGGGTACTCGTGAGTAATCCGTTGGCACCGATTTAACCGACGAAAACGCCTGTTGCGATTGTCACCAAACTTGTCGGCGGCGATTTTGCCGCCTATTCGAGTGCCTCCCAACGACCTGCAATAGCAAACGGATTGCTTGCGGGTCATCTTTCAGCCTCGCGAGGCGAGATGCCGAAGAACGATGCGTCGAAGCGATCGATAATCGTCGAGGAAGCGCCCCACCGGATATTCATCTTTGCCCGGGTGTTTCGCCGGCAGGTCGTTTAGAAACGATCGAGATCCCATCGTGATTGCCGGGATTCTCGCCGGTCATGTCACGACGTTCGCGATCAAAATCCCAATACTGCGAATCGAATTCGCACCGGCGAAACCGGCATTTCCCCAATGCCGACGATGCGATCGGTTCGACGATGCTCGAATCACCCATCGCGTTGCGCAGGAGCGCGAGTTTTTTCCGGTGAGAGTTTCGCCATTCGCTCCGACGTCGAAACTCATTGCCGCGACTCGGGATGGTCTTGGCGGCCAGCATCGCGGTGGCGTTCAATGTCGGGCATCGATTCGAGTTCGGCGAGCAATTCGTCGAATGGAGTCGTTCGTCGATTTTTCAGACAATCTCGTCAGTC
>Ga0163217_1026788_pt1 | contig 14259 bp, 10 predicted proteins | sample SynspAceP_FD_185933 | JGI IMG/M metagenome (GOLD analysis project Ga0163217, IMG submission 185933) | Saline lake microbial communities from Ace Lake in Antarctica - Synechococcus sp. Ace-P (PacBio error correction) | ecosystem: Environmental > Aquatic > Non-marine Saline and Alkaline > Saline ... | reverse complement strand
TGGAAAGTAGTGCTATCGATGGGGCAATTAAAGCAGACCCGATGCGCGAACACATTTCTCTCCGTAAATTTCCCCAAAGGAAATCTGCATAGCAACTAGGTTATTTTCAAAAAGGAACGCGTGAATTTCGCCCTTCTTGAAGCCAACCAGCTTTGAGATTTACTGCATTCCAAGGACTGCTGGAAAGGTGTCTTTAATAGCGCGCGAACTTCTTCCGTCTTATAGTTTCATCATTGTGAAAGTATTATGCTTTGCAATCCTTTGATTCAGTTGGTGATGAAGATATGCGTCCGAAGTAAAACTTTAACTCGTCAAATACTTTCCATCGGGTATCGTCTGTAGCTCTCCCCTCCAGACGGCGAAGATTTAGGAACACAAATTTTTCGGGCGAAATTCCCGAAAACCCATTGGAGTCAAGCTTGGTCAACAAAGTCCATTATTTCGCTGACAATGGATCATCTTGAGCCCAATTTTGTAGGGGCACCCATTCGGGCAAATCACCAATAGCCGAGCCTTACGAGCATGCCCAAGATTTTTATCATGCCAATTCGCTTTCTGGAGTCCGCTGATTTTAAGTTTGTGTTATGCGAAGTTCTTCCGTTTCACTACAGAAGAAAAGCTAGATGAAAAATGAAGGACTATAGTAATTTTTTGTTATAAGACTAAGCCAATTGACTGGAAGGCGCAAATAGGAAGTTGTCTTTCTCTGAATAGGCTAAGCTTTTACGGGTAGTTTGAGCAAATAATAATACCCAATAATCTCGCATGGAATTTCGAAGCTTCATATTGGTTGATTTTTTGCTTCTGAATAGCTGTTTTGTATTACTTTTTCAAAAAAGGTTGATTTTTAAGAATCTTGCTGTTCTACTCTAATTTGAAATGGGCAAAAAGGTACTCCAAGGGTCAAATTCTTGGATCGCCATAAACCAAAACTCTGGATCTAATGATTCTGATTCTTCACGGAATTGAAGCATTGAGAGTAGGGTAGAAGTCACCATGAACAAGGTTTTTTCCCAGCGTAAATATTGCGTTGGCCCAAGTTTTGAATAGATTTTTTCAATTCCACTATTTCCGCTTGGTATGTTAAACTTAATGGCTTGCAAACCAGCATGACTGTGTTCAATTCAAAGCCAGTTATCTTCTTCAAAATGGGAGTTAAAAAATATGGATATGATGAGTTTCTTTCATTTCCAGATTTTTCTGGAAAGCTTTGAGACTTCGTAGCTTTGAAGCGGAATTAGAGATATGCTGCTAGTTGAACAATGATTGATTCTGAAAGCGAAAATCCTTTGCGTGAGATTCCATGAAAATCAATTGCCTTGCTCAAAGGATTCCTTCTGTCAAAAGAATATAAGTTTCTGGATCAAGTGATAAACTTTCGGGTGAAAAAGAAGCAATGTATCGGGATCAGATCATTAAAGTATAAACCCTTTTCTACATAATTCTATCGATCGGGAGGGATTTTGTTGGAAATTTCCGAACGTATGTTTTAAGATTGCTTTAAAGATGATTTTTTCGATGATTAGTAGTGATTCTGATGGAACTAGATTCATATTAACTTTCTCCAGCTATTTCCACCTTTTAGTTGGCTTTTCTCCTGAATTCCATATTGGAAGATTTTGCTAAGGGGTCACCGTACTTTTTCAGATAAATCGATCATTTTACGTCGTTTTTTTTGGGGTGATTAAGCTACTAATCTTTTCCATCCGTGGTAGTTTCATTTTGAGAGAATCTATTTGGAATAGCTGGGTAATGTACAAACGTGCGGAAAGTCCTTAGAAAAATATGCTAACTTTTGAGAAGAATTAAAAACGCGATTTAAAAATCATTGTTTGGACTACCACGAAACGATCTTTACTGAAGAGCATGACCTTTTTAGGCAAGCCGTGTAAAGGACATTATAGCAAAAGGAAATCACGCGAAAATCATGAGTGGGAGAATCAAGAAAATGGTTTCCGAGAGAGTTGGTTAAAAAACTAGGTGAAAATTGGATTTTGGGCCTTCAAGTCTTGAGAATTTAGGAGAATGGATATTTTCTGATTTCCGATTTAATGCGGATTTGATTGGGAATTGGGTCGGTAGTGGCTGCTCAGGCCAGCACATTGGGATATCCCCGTACATTCGGATATTTGTGATGCCTACATTTTGCATACTTGGCAGTCAGGAAGTTCAGGAAAAATATTATCCACGAAAATGGTTGCTGGCGGACTATATCGGAGCATAGCATTGACCGAACAGGTGCAGGATCAGATTTGCAGGGAATGCGCACATTCCGCCATAGGATCAAGGAGGATATTACTTAGTGAATGGTTTCGGAAGACCTTTATCACGAATGGATATTTTATCCGATGTGGTTGGGGTCGCTGTCAAACAGATTCCCAGCAAAAGGAGCAAAAGGGATTAGTGCTAATGGTGATGGATATTCGATGGAAGGATTATACGAAAGGATTTCCCTTTCGGAAAAAGTTGGGGACTTCCACGCACAGGATACTGTGAAACTTTTCTTGAGGATGTAAGTTCGAAAGTAAACATTTATTAGGAAAAGAAGGGCGAGGAGATTCAATTATTAATTGAGGAGGCTGGCCGAAGAGCGACTAGTGGTGGCATGGCAGCGTAGATTTAGGGGAATATATGTCCAAGCAACGTTCTGGACTATGTGGAGCGAAAAAAGCATTCAAGAAGCACCTTTCTGAATTTCAAAATACCCGAGATTCAGAATTGGCAGAGATGAACCGCTCAATTTGGAGCAGGGAGAATCTACTGTGATCAGCTTTCCGGTAGTGCGCCAAAACGATAGAAAAGTGGATACGGCAAATGGCTTTCCGTGCCAAATATAATATGACAGAACGTCCAATTGTTAAAGTTGCCGATGAGGTGTGGCAGCTTCATGGAGCGATATGGCTATATGTGGGAATTATGGTGTTAGCAAGAGCCTTTAATGCAGATGCGAGGTTCAGCGGATCTATGCAGGTACTTAATGAGATCATGAAAGAATTGAGTTGCAGAAAATTTCTGAATGACGGCTTAAGTTGATCTTAACTGAGATTTTTTTACTAATTTCAAGAAAATAGTTGGGACACGCCAAAAATAACCAACTCTATTGGCGGATTCCATTGGTTCAAATATTATTCTGCGACGTTGAAAAAAATGTAAAATGTCACAGCCTATTCAAACATTCTCTGAATTTCGATGAATGGTTACCCGAAATATGGGTTCTGGATGTTGCTATGAAGCATGGTAAAAACCATTTCATTGAGAATTTTGGGCCGGTTAAGTGCAAAATTTTGCGACTTATTTGACCGAAGTGGCTCAATTTGAAAAAGGCACTCGATCGCTATTCAAATGCCAAATTCTGCAATAATCCCGTGGTGTGCATGTGTTGGTGCTTTGAGAGCGGAATGATGTATTCAATGACAAATCCGCTCTAACGTCCGCGGAGATGAAGCATTCAATTCGATGAATCAGGAGCAGATGTGCAGTGGGATTGTAGCCAATTCGCGATAACTAGAGGAAAATACTCATGAAATCAAGCAAGCAAATTATTAGTCCACCGAACTTTGCGGAAGATTTTAACTGGGTGGCTTAAAATGTACAATTGTCAAGTTTGGTCGTAAAGCATCGTGAAAAATAGGTTACTGCTTTCTCGATTCCAACATGTGTCACACTGTGCTCTTCTCTCTCTCACATCGAGATCAGCCACAGTTGCAAGCATTCAATTTAATTCAGGAGTAAACGGTCACATGGCAGATACAAAAGCTTTTTCTATACAATATACAGGGAACTAACAGGAGTTTCAAAAGGGCTGAATGCTTTACCATGGGAAATATTATTGGCAAAAATGCAGCGATCTTTTCTTGGAGAAGCCTAAGCTGGAAGAGCGTAAAGAGGATCGTAGGTTACCGCCTACCACCTCTACCTATTTTTTGCATTGACGGTTAACTGGCTAGACGATTGTTGGGAAAACATCGAGAGCACACATATCCGATCACCAATCCTGAGAATGCCTGGCTTATTTAAAGGAGCTTTCGAAGCATAAATTTTCTCTGTTTTACAGGAGCGTTAATACCCTATTTATGGTTTGATGAATCAGGCATTATTTTAAAAGCTTGATTTCAGGTTTGGGATTGAAAATACGTTAGGGAGGGGGAATGGCAGTTCAGAAGCAACTGCAGGAAAATGGAGAAAATAACTGGTACTCCACTTGCAAGGCTACGGATGACAGAACTTCTCGGTTGCTTCCTGTAATCCAATTGATGAACAGACGATGTGGGTACTAATTGGAGTTCACTTTCCTAATACTGAAATGATTGATTGTGGTGATGCAAAGAAGGAATATTCTGCAAATGGAGAACGTGGTGAGATCTGCTTCAAAGTCCGAGTCATGAAGGGTTATGGAATAAGGACCTGCCGGATTTACTTGCTGAGGGTAATTGATGGCTGGAGAATCGGGTTTAGTCAGGCGATTCGTGATAATAGTATGATGAGGGATATCCCAAATCCGTGGACCGAAAGGAAAGAAATGATTTGGGTGTCGGATCAATGTCTATCCAAATGGAGGTGGAGAATATGTGAATCGCCTTTGTCCGGTGAGTTTGGAGTCGGGGAGTGATCGGGAATGCTCTGACCAAATCTACTGAATAGTTAGTAGTATGTAGTGACCAAAGAAAATTCAGCTTACAGAAAAGTTGATTAATCGCCAATTGTCCACGAATCATTGACAATTATAAGTGCCCAAAGGGAGTTTATTTCATCGTGAGCTGCCAATCAAATTGTGGGTAAATCTTGAGGCGAAAAATCAAGGAAGCTAATATCGAAAGATAGGGGCTTAACACAATTCTCCAAAATAAAGGTCCGAATCAAATGATTCGACCTTTTTGTTTAACCAATTAGCGGCAAAGTATTCGATTTTGCTTTCCCAGACTTTGACTAGTATTATATATGGTCCAAACTTAGTATGAAACATCGAAGCTTTCCCTCTTAGTCAGCAATTCGATTTCAAAACTAACCCCAGATTTAAGCCAAGCTATAGAGTATAGCTATAGGGGTTCGGACCACCCATAAATTGGCCGATTAGCGGTTTTACCATAATTCATTTATACCTGTTTTGGAAATAAGGGAGTAGTGAATAGCAAAGTTTTCATAGGCTGGTTTCTAATCCTAGTGGTCATTTTTTAATACTTGAGCCAATAGAATTATAATATCCTTTTATTATTAATTTCAATAATCTGGATTTAAACAGAAGATCCAGCTACAAGTTTAGTTTTTTTTACCAATTTGGTAATTTATAATTGATACCATAGAAAAACTCCAACGTATATTTAAATCACTTCGAAAAGGAATAAGGATTATCAATTGGACCAGCGCCATTGGACTAATCCTTTTTTCTTCAGACTTTTGATTGATTATCAACGTCCATAAACAAAGCTTAATTTATTATTCTTGGTTGAATCGTTGGTATTTAAGGTATTAATCAAGCAATGAGGAGTTTGACTACAAGGTTAAACTTCAATGCATGAAGTCGAAAGAATATAGGATCTTGGTAAATTCTTAGCTTTTTGCACTCGCCATTAAAAGATTATTCGGACTGGCTCTTTTTTGAGGCATATTGCAGATCCGTACAATAGGCAAAATATCAGCGCGGTAAGACAGAACTTTTTCATATCTTTTAATTTAATTGGTGAATAAAAAAAGGCAAGTATAGAGGCTTGGACCAGAGGTTACACTTTATTAGGGATTGGCATTCCTTTAAATTCACTTCTCAAAATATGAAATTGGTCTTTATCAGACCTTCGCGAAGGCGCAATTATAGGCTCCCAATCAAATTCTGTTTTGCTAGATCAATCACGGTCTGCGCTGGCATGGGACATCCGTGGTTACGAGAGGAAAATCATTTTGCTCTTTACTATTTGTAAGTTCGATGACCATTTCTGCCAATGTCAAGCATGGGTGAATTCCACCGGATTACCAGAATATTTACTGGTCGCAGTAAATCCGTCTATTGCTGTTTCATCAAGCAGGTTACATTTCCTTCGATATTATCATTCTACATAGCAGAGATGAACGAGTCTGCTTTCCATGCATACATGGTAATGTCCTGACCTGTCAAAGCTGCACGATAATTACTAATAACTCGACCATCGTTTTGGTGCATTCGCGGGGTCCGTAAGATATTGAAGATTCGCATCACCTTGATCGCCACTTTATGCTGGCGATTGATAGTCGAAAAACAAGGTTTCTGCACATCGCTTTCCCTCGTCCATAGCAGGCTCTTGGTCCCAAGGTATTTGACACTCCTTTGATAGCTTTCAGGCGTGAGGATTGCACTTCAGGATCACCGTAGATTTCCGAAGTAATCTGGCCTGAAGATTTGATTTTTAATTCTTTTAGCTAAAGAAAGCAATTATTCATGCACAATTACGAAGAAAGTTTAGTAGTTTGAATGGATCAAACTTGATATGACTTGGAGGAAGTGGGGCAAGCGAAGATTGTAAATCTCATCTACTTCAAATAAAGAGATGAGTTGACATTCATGCCGATGTAACTCAAAGTTCTTTATCAAGAAGGATGATGGATTTTTTCGGTTTCCGGTGAAAAAATTATCTACACACAAACCTCATTTCTTCATTTTAAAGACGGTCGCAAGGATGACTTTTCCTAAAAAACAAACTCCTCGCTTTACTAAATATTCTTTTCATGTTTCAAATCAATCTGTTAAAATCAACTCATCAAAAATAGGGAATTGTTTCATTAAAAGAAGGGTTCTAAATTTAGTTAAGTAAAAACCAATCCTTCTTTCTGTACTATTGTGGGGTAATTACTTTGAATTCAATCGCTCAGCTAGCTATTTGATTTTACCAGTTCATATTCCATGAAGTAGTTTAGCTGTTTCCTTTTTCCCCAGATAGAAATTCTGATATGACTCTACCATAAGCCATTCTTTCTCGTAGCTGATCGGCTTGATTTTCAACCAATCACCATCGCTAAAAGCCCGCAAAGTTCTAAGAAAAGCATTGCATCTGCAGAAGAATATGACTGGCATTCTTTTGATTTCTGAAGCACTATGTTTGCGGTAGCATTGTAGTGGCTAGATAGCTTCTAAAGGTGGAGCGCCAAAGCTTCACACCCAAAGTCAATTTTGCCTTGGAGATGCTTTTAAGATTTCTGATTTGAACATTTTCCACCCAAAACCCATCATGAAGTTAGGACTTTTCTTTGCCTATAAATCATTCCGTTGATTCCTGCTAGTTTCCTTCGTTGGGACTCGGATAAGGATTCTCGCTTTCCAAAGACGTAAATATTGCAATCTACCGGAAAATCTGTCGAAATAGTAACCAGCTCGCCAAAACGTTGAACAGCTTGCCGAGGTACTTTGAAGCCAATTCGACGGGTAGCTTTTTTGCGATGGGCGTCAAAGATTCTAAAAGTGTTATTGCTGGCTTTTTGATTCCTATCTTGCTATGGCTGATCTCATCCGTCAGCATGGGCAGTAGAAGTAGATGCCATGGAAGCCTTCAGTGATGCTTTTTTGAAAAAAAGTAAGCTCCTTTTCATCTGCGTGGCAATGATCGGGACTTGGGTTTTGCTGAGAAATCTTTTTCATCAATATTTCTGCCTCTGGGTCGTTTCCTTCGCATAAGCAGCGAAGCTTGATATCTGCCGTAGCATGGCTACTGCAATTCATCCCACTCCAGACGCGCTTTCATTCATCATCTGAAACATATTATTTCAAAACCTAGGATTTGGGCTCTCCAACAAGGCTGACCTTCGCAAGCCATCATTTGGGACGATTCATCAAATGTGCGATCGGTGCACCCTTGTGCCCATTTTATGATAATCCCTTCGGTCACACATGCGTTGGAATTCTCCTGAATCGGACTTCTTTTTTGATGGCATACGAATAAGAAAACCTTAGTTTGCCAGCCCGGTGTCCTGAGATTTCTTGCGAGCATGAGGTGAATTACTTATCTACTGCGTCGTGGTCGCCACAGGAAAATAAATTTCTGGCCTTGATTAAATAAAGACTCCTCTTGATCCGTTGGGCTCGGCACTTGACTCAAGTCAAGAAAGGAATCTTCCGCCATCGGGTCGGGTCAGCCATTTGTTCCCGTGCCATTCTCCGGATAACATTTTAGAGTGGGGGGGGGGGAAAAAAAAATTGTTGCTCTACACCCACAAGGCTTTTCGAGCCAAATTGTCCGCATCAGATTGCAGCGCCTGTAGTTCAAAAAGGGAAAAACACTTCGCAGGAAATAATTAGCCGCTTGAAGGATTAAAACCGGCGGCTAAATGGATTGATCAAGGAGTTGCTGGCCTCCTTTCGGCGTAAGAGAAGAAAGTCGCATTGGATCCATCCATCCTCACCAAAACTGCTTACATTAGCTTTCATTTCTGGATGGATTTTTATCTTTCCTTGCTTCCAAAGTGGGGGTCTTTCCGGATCATTTCTGTAAGTAGGGGCGATAGAGTTTTTATGTGCGATCTGATCTGCTGAATCCAAATCAGTTTGAAAGGTCTTCGTTATGATCTGGCGATAGGCGTATCTGGGGTTATGAAGGCAGTCCAGATTTCAAAAAGTTGAAACCAACTCCGTTCGTGAAATAGATTTGGGGCATGATTACGATCTGGTTATCCAAATATCGGATAATTTTGGCAGGATTTACCTGAATAACTTACATTCTTTTGGAAGCTTATGGTTACCATGAGCTGCACGATGACTACTCGATTTCAATAGTCACTCCGGGGACAGATCACGCTGGAACCTCGATCCATTACATTCATTCCAATAGTGATCGATTTCCAAACTCCCAAAATTCTCCTCTTGGCTTTGCCTTCAATCGGGATGCGTCGCAGCATAGAATGAACGTTTTTTGGCTTTGACAACCAAAAACCCGATTCGCCAGAGTCACTTGTTGACATCGAGAAAACTACACATGAAAGGGTAAAAAACACATTCATCTCCACATGGATATGATCCGTAGTCGCATAAAAGGAGCTCAATCCAAAAGTTTTTTTCACTGGAACCATAATTTTCTTAACCCGAATCTACTCGTTAATTCACCTCGCTTGGATCGGGAATCATTGAGTGCTTTGGTGGATTTTTTCTAGCTTGCAGGACGCTCATTGACAATTACTGGATCTCCAGCTTGTACCATTTCACCTGAAAGCATTTTTTTCTTTTTCAGTCATTGTTTTTTGACGAAAATCAACGCGGCTTCCACTCTCGGATTTCTGCAAGGGACCCTTGAGTCTTCCGATTGCGGGAAATAGCCTGGTTCGTTTTTTTGGTCAAAATCATTCCAAAGCATCTGGTGGACCATGATCTGGGCGAGTTTGCGGATGCTTTTCCTCTAGCGGCTTGTACGTTGATGATTTCATTGATCAGCGTGATCATTGGCAACCCTTCGAGGTGATTTTCCTCGTAGAAGTTTGCGCCTCAGTATTTCTCGTTGGTGCTTCGCAAATGAATAAAAATGGATTTTCAACCAAACTCAGCAAACATAAGCAGGAAGGATCGTTGCTTTGCTACTTCACTCTTTCGGTGGCAGAAAGTAAGTCACTTGAACGGGCTAGGTTGATCTTTTAGGTTCTTCGAGAGCATTCAGCGCGGTACTTCATGATTGGGGTAAACCAAGAGCGAGATGGAGGATCATCAGGGTGAATAGCCATGGATACGCACAGAGATTCTTTTGGTTTCATGCCACAGGGGACGATCGATCTAGAAAAGGCGTAGGTTGATCGGCAAGGTTGGCGGCAAATGCCCTTTTATACGTCGCTTAGTAGCTTGAACTCTTCCCATCGGTGTAGCCGATCTCTGATCCAGGAAGTCCCTTTGAGGTATTGTTCAATTAATCTTTGGATGCTTACGGGCGTTCAATGAATTGTAATAGTTTTCAGCTCATCGTATTCTTTCTCACTTATTCTTCATTTTTGCTCCAGGGTCGCTTTAGGATAAAGAGCCTCAAAGACTGGACGCTTTTTTTCTCAAAAAAGCATGCTTTTACGCCAATTTGGAAGCTCATGTTCAAGGTCTGTCGGGTCAATCCAAGATCGGAATGGAATTTGTAGCAAATGGTAAATTTATGCCTCAGCAGCTAAGTTTCGGATGGTTTTGTGATAGTTTTCAATTTGCTTTTGGTAATTGCAGAGCGGGTTTTTGATTTCTTCGTGTACGGGTACAGATTCCACTACTGACAAGTGAGGCATGAAGCTTCGGATTGATCTCTTTCGTCGGCTTTAATTTTCGTTGGCTCATATTCACCATTTGGTACATGGGTGTTAAGGCAGTACGATTCCAGTTTGCGCAGCTGCTTATGTCGCGAAGGCTACCGGGTTCTTTAGGGCAATACCACGCATAGGTTTGTGCATTTTAATCATTTTTTTGGTGATAAGAGATTAAGAGATAAAGAGAATAAGAGATTGGAGAATTAAGAGATTGCTGAGAATAAGAGATAAGAGACTAAGAGAATAAGAGATTGGAGAATAAGAGATTTGGAGACACTACGTTAAGAGAGTGGAGATAGAGAAATAGGGAACTAGAAATTTATCATAATTAGCTTGAGTTATACGCAGAATAAGCGCTGATCCACAGCTCCGCTATGACGTTCCAGTGACAAATGCGATGCGTCTTGGCACAGCAGGGGGTGTAATGTTCCAGCAATCTTCTGGGCACTCTGCACGGACAGAATATAGTGGCCCGCCGTGGTGGCGTCTATACTTATGATTTCTCGGGGGATACTCTACTGGTTGCTGTGAGGCTTCGTCAGATCGGTTAGCAAGCTTCTGTTTTGGGTCGTTAGGAAAAAACCGGGGGCAAAAGCATTGACACGAAAACAGCCCCATCTTTGATGGCCAATTCTACTGCCAAAAATTAGTAGAATTATCAATTTGGCAGCTTTTGCCGCAGCATTAGTCCCATGACTGCGGTATCATTGGTTCTAGAAGCTTGCATCGAAGAAATGTGATGATGTTTCCTATTTTCCTGATTCAAGCATCAAAGAAGTAGTGGCTTGGTTGGAGGTAGTCCTAAGGAAATTGAGATCTACGACTTTTCTCAAAGCATCTGAATCTAAGTCCAAAAATGTCTGGTCAGGTCGAATCCACAGCCCAGCATGTTTTCACGCAACATTGATCAAAATGTCGATTCACGCCAAATTTTGAATGCTAGCATATCGTAGTTGACCCAAAAGCTTTCATCCGTCACGTCAATAGCGACGCTTTCAGCCTTCCCACAGCTCAATAATTTCAGCTTCAATGAATCGATTTTGGATGCCGTTCGCGCCAAGTAAAAAATTGTGTTGCTCCATGAGTAGCTAAATACTTACACATGGCAGTACCTAGATACCCAGGGCACACGGTGAAGACTAATAGTTTTTTCCTTTTAGAGAATAAAGGAATTTCAAGCATAATATTTTTAAATTTGAAGGTGTAAAGTCAAAATAGTTTTTGGCATTAGTTTATAGCAAATGGGTCTGTAATTAGCTTGCCAAGCCATTTCTCCAAGGTAGCCAAACATTGGCGACATCTTGCCAAATAATTGCAAGAGAATTCCGTCTGAAATATTCATGTCTAGGAAGGATAGAAAACTCACTTGAATCGGTGAGCATTCCGTATAAACAGTAACCATCCATTGTTGAAAGTGTGTTAGTTGGTTTTCCATGCGTCTTTCTTGGATCATATACACAGCCGGACAAATTGAATTTTTCCTTTGAAAAGGAACCATTCATGAGTTGCCTATCATTGTGCCAGACCTCATTGTCTCGTGGTTCAAGTGTAAAGACAGTTTGTGAGTTGAGCAGTTAGAGTCAGATCGTTTAAAAGAATTCCAGCGAGGGCTTTGCTTGATCAATCTTGCCAATCGAGTCAAATCCGGTGGTCTGGACCTAGGATTTTCAAAGGCTGGCCGTTTAAGTTTATTGTCGTAGCGCTCCCAAGATGAAATCGTTGCACCCAGCCCTTTGATTGGTAAAGCTTACATAGGCAGGCGATTTTAAATTTAAAGAACTTCACTTCAAGTTAGATTCAGGGTTTGCCTATGCAACAAAGTTGTGGAATAAGGTATCGATGTTAAATTTCATTTCTTTGAAAACAGTATAGCTGCTCCAATCCATGATCAGGAGAGTCTTACAGCCGACGGCTGATGGAAATAGTCTATTCGATTAGCAGGCTTTCCAAAAGCGTGTCCGAAAGATTAATGGATTACACCACTGCAGCAGTGGTTAATTCAGTCGCAAAGTAGGCCCGATACAACTTCTGGCTGTTCTTACTGTGTAAGCCTGTCAGCATGAACGCAGGATGGATGAGTTTATTCTGTTTTGCCTACAAAAAGAGACATGGCTCAGCCAATCATTCTGGTAGGGTCATCTGTGGTAGCAGCGGTTTATACCATTCATTTGTTCGAGTAATCCCAGGGGTAGAAAACTCATTCCAGTTGTTAATCTTAAATTTACACGCATCATAAATTTCTTTTGCAGAAGCTTCATTCAGGAGTCCTCAATGCCACAATAGCCTTCAGTTCTAAAGGTCGAGGACCAATGATAGAGTGGATTCACTCATCGTAAAAGGAACGTCTTCCCCATTTCAGAGAATTTTTTCTTCATCTGAAGCTGTGTGTCCAGTGATAAAATGATTGATTTCAGACGCTCTCGCTGTCGCACTTGTAGTGATAGCCTGCAACCTCCAAACGTGCAGAAAGGTTTTCATTTTTTATTTTTTATTAATGCTGCAGGTTGGAGAGAAGGTGATTGTTATAGATACGATTATTCTGCGGAAGATGTTTTGCGGGATGAGTTATGATACAGGGGTTCGTGGTAGTTCTCATTTTGCAAAAAGAAAATCTTTCTGATAAAAAGTCGTGTGGATTGCCAGCTAAAAGGACATGTGTTGTTTTAGAAGTGCGTTAATTTGGGCTTTCGATACTTTAATTTAAGCTGATTATAAGCACTTAATATATTAAATTACGAAACGATGCGAAATAAGAATTTCCATTTCGGGTAATTCTTAATAAGGTTTTGTACTTTCAAATACCAAAAAACCTAAAACAACCATGGGCTGCAGGAATAAACTTCAAGAATTAAGCGCTGAACTTAAAATTAAGCGCCGTCAAGTTTCTCGTGACCAGCTGAGAATGATAGCTACGAGATTAAGCGAAGAGACCAAAAAAGAAAGGATTCAGTATGGCTGGAAGTTGATTTACCATCCAAATCGTTTGCTGAAGGTTTGTGAAAATAAACAGTAAAACTATTGCATGTAATCATTCTGAGCGGATTAATAATTTTCTTTCGCCCAAGTGATGGATGGGATCGATAAGATATAGCTCAGGAACATGGCTATCATTTATTGGTAGTTACAACCATGAAGATGTGGAGTTCTGCGAAAAGAAATAATCGTAAAAAATTCATTTAAACGGAAGAAAAGCTGATTGCTTGTAGAATGTCAGTTTTCAGTGAACAGTGATGTTTCCCATCTTCAAAAACTATATGGACCGTGGGCTTCCACTTACTTTTTTTTCGATCGAATCTGTCAGGAGATTCCTACTACAAAATTCAATTACCAATGATTATGAAAAAGTGCCTTCGACAGGAACGAACAGTCTTATCGGGCAGGGTTGCAAAAAATGCTTTTCTTATGATGTCAGTAAAGAGCTTTTTCAATCAAGCAAAAGAACGCTATAGGAGGTATTGCGATTGCTATAAAAGAAAGATGGACTTACCGGCGGAACCTACTTTTAGCTTGGAATTGTCTGATGTCAGAGAAGAAAATATAAAAATGAATACCAGGACATTGGCTTTGGGTCAGCCAACGAACCAGATGGTATTTTGTCAACCGTAGAAAAATTGGGCATTGGACTTATCATGCAGTGGAACGAACAAAAATCCGGATTTCGGAAGATTTGAAAATTCAGGTTAGGCTTCGCAAATAACTTACCATGGCTGGACCTTGCTTTTCAAAACCCTTTCCTTGACGGGGGGACTATTAACACCTGCTTCATAGCCGATCGGCCAAGAAGGTTGCCAAAGTTAATTATAGGGGAAAAACTTAAAAAAAAACAAGCCTAAAAAAAACCACTTGATTGATTTGGTATTGTTTTTGTTTGTGTTCATGCGGGTTGTATTATCATATTCCTTGCTAGCTATATGTTTAAGCTGTATGTCTCCGTCTACGTGTGCTCTGTTTTAAAAGAAAAAATAATTATATACTATATTAGAGAGGAATTAAAAAAAAAAAAAAAAAATATTCATCTTCTTCCCTTTGTGTGGGGGG
>Ga0163217_1007244_pt1 | contig 14259 bp, 9 predicted proteins | sample SynspAceP_FD_185933 | JGI IMG/M metagenome (GOLD analysis project Ga0163217, IMG submission 185933) | Saline lake microbial communities from Ace Lake in Antarctica - Synechococcus sp. Ace-P (PacBio error correction) | ecosystem: Environmental > Aquatic > Non-marine Saline and Alkaline > Saline ... | reverse complement strand
AGGCGGGAGTGGACAATTTTAAAACATGATATTTCGCAAAAGTTTAGCTATTTGGCAATTCAGCTAGTGGCGTGGGATGTTGATTTTAGATTGCTGTGCTGTGAACCCTATGTATTCGTAAATCCTGAAGGGCGTGGGTTTAATGCCTGTTAGATGTGGTACAGAAAACTTATCGATGCCCGGGAATTCGGCTCAATCTAACGGGTCAGGCAACATCAGTAACATAATTTTACCCAATGGTGTTCAGTTTGGCTTAGCCATGCAGATGAAAAATACTTTCGGTCATAATGCCACCACGAATTTAAACGGTGGGTTGAGCAGTTATTGCTCGATGTTGCAAATTATCACGAAATGATTGTTCGAATAGGACACATTACAAGCTTGGAGTGATGTTTGGTAATGTCGACTTTTATGGCCCTTTTTGACGCCGGGGTTTTTGCTTTGAAAGCAAAATCTTTACTGCGGGGCATGCCCTTCATGCTTTGGTTATTGATACTTCGGGCGCAAGCGCTGAATAAAGGTTTATATTAGCGGAGTATCCCTTTTCAGGTTTTGAGTGAAAAGGGCGATACAGCGCGTTTTTCCATAGAGCTGTTTTAAAGAAATAGTTAAATAACCTTCAACTCTGAGGTGGAATAAGGTATACCCAGTGCCATTGGGTAAGGGCACAGGCCTTGTCGCTGAGCAGGCCAATAGTGCTTATTACTAGGCAAGAACACTGAAAGAGGAGAAAGTTTATATACATGGGTCGCAACCATTTACCGGGTCTTACATGAAGGGGTTGTTGTGCCTTAAATCTTTAGAACGGATATCCAGTGTTCTAAGGCTTTAGACGTGTTCATCATTACTCTATAGGCCTTGCTCGAGCGGATGGTGTCGATAAAAACCGTTGCATATTTTCCCGACCAACCAGAGTGTTTATATCGGTAGGGAACACCAAGAGCAGTGTATTCAAAATGCCTCATTTTTAGGGCAGGGTTGAGTTAAATTATAACAATGATTGTGGTTTTTTTATTGCGCTCGATGTTGATTTACTCCGGACCATTTTCACTCAAGTTGTTTTGTTTACGGGACAGACTGAAATGGGCATTGCTGCTAATTAAAAAATAGCAATCCTGAAAGTTATGCGCGAAAATCGCCAGGCCATCACAGCCTTAAGCAAAATGGGGTTATATGACCAACTTTCAGGCTAAGTGGTTTTGCTTGAACTTAGGACCTTACTAGTTTAAGTAGACTAAGTGAAATGGGCTGTAATTGCCATCATCAGGTTAACTTTGCGCGGGTGTTTTAGTCTCTATTATAACAAAAAGAAAACGCTTTTCAGCGCGTTTTTTTATTTAGATAAGGGCAAGTGTTATGCAAGTTTTTTTCTTGGCTTTCATTGCCTGTCGCAATAGCCGGGAATATTTTCTTCCGCATTCGTTTAATACTGTGGTTCTTTCTGCCGTTGGATTGCTTGTTCATATGCGTAGGCATAAGCCGGAATATTAGCATTCAGGCGTTTTTTTAGTACCGATAAAAGACAAGTGACGATAGTGAACGGATTTCCCATGGGGTACCGTCGCGTGAGGGAAACTGTTTGATTTGCAGGCATGGAGCCATACCAGGCCAACCTTTGCGGCCAGATGTCGCCATTGAATAGGATCTTACTCTGGGTAAACGGGACCTGTTGAGCGCAATCAATACACTTACATATATCTGTAACAGTTTATCATACCATCTTGCGCGTTTGCTTGTTGTACTGTTTGATACCGCTGTCTGGTTAGGCCTCCTTCTCGGGACTCCATTGCCTGTGAAGCAACTAAATACTTTGATCAAACAGCCAATTCGACATCAGCGTTGGTTATTGATTGGAAGTTATTTAGCTCTTGCAATTGGTGCGAGTTTTGACTTGTTCTGCTGAGGCTTGAAGGCAAGATCGCATTTAAGCCTTTTCTATTGAACTCATATTTATATTGTCATAGCCCATCTTACCTAACCTTCGGGCGCTGTTGGGGCGTTCATCGATGTGACTAAAAATGCACGGCCGCTTCCAAATCGAGTCGGGGCTGTGTCGAAATCTGCTATAATTTGACTTGAGCTTCCCGTGGCATTAAGAACACGCAATACGAATACCCTTAATGTCGCTTTACTTAGCCCGCGGTGTAGTCGGTTCAGGCCGTAGTAGTAGCCATGGCATTCATCCATCATTGCGGCACTTTGAGTTTTTTGTCATTGGTCCCAGCCTGTCCTGTTGAGGCCGAGATTGGAATTAATAACGCTTGCGGCACGATACTACGGTTGGCTTGAAACCCACCAATACCATTGGCATTCGACGGGCATGTAAGAACCATTGGTTTTCTGTGCCACCGTACGGCTGCTAATGATTGCGCAGCGCTGCTCCTTGAAACCGATATGAACCACAAGGGTTACGATCTAACATTTGTGCGGGTTTTCTTAATTTGGCCAGCCCAATGCTGACCAGCCACTCATTGATCTTCAGAACGAAAATTTCGCCCATTGACTCAGTTGGTTTTTACCTTAAAATAATTGCACCTTGGGCACGATAGGCCCGGCAACAGGAGGACTGTCTCGATGGGTGATGTTGTTCTTTAAGGGCTAGCGCCCCTGCAGGTGGTGGCAATATTTATCCATGGTTTCTTATTGTCCCTTAAGCAAGATAGGAATACCTGGTGTTAAGGAGCCTTTAATTACACCGTACGCAGCATTCACATCTAAGGCTTGGGCTTGCTTTTTATTCCCAAAGGGGGGGGGGGGGGGGAATCTGGATTAAGGTTTACACCGCTGTAAACCGGTGGGCCCTGTTTATTATTGCCTTGATTCGTCAAGATAAAGCCTTACCTAGTTCTTCAGAACTAATCTCACCATTATCGAGGGCCTGGGCTATTTCAGGCAGATTTTGGCAATTAAGGCAGTGGCCTCATAATTAGCAGCGACCCCACAGATGTTGTCGCGCTTTTTGCGGTGTTCTCACTGGATGTAGTGAACAACCGGCAACTGCAAGCCCTACGGCTTAAGGCTAGTATATGATGTTTTTTCTATTTGTTTTTTCATTTCACATTTAAATCGCTTAAGCGATTGATTAAATTCATTAAAATTATTGCCTTCTTTAGCAACAGATTCATTATTTTTTAAGTAACAAAGACTTATTTTTTATTAAGCCAGTTAATGGTTCAAGGCAAGTGAGCAATAGTAGGCATATACTAGGCTGTTCATAAGGGACATTTTTCTTTACTCCCGTTTTTTAGAAGTAGGGGGACGTAATAGTTTAAGCAAATAAACGCTGAGGCCTGGTGACTAAACCTGACGGTGACAACTGCCAAAGTGATCTCAATGACAATATCCATATTAGGAAAAACGGATTTTATTCCACTGTTGTACTATTGGGCGATTTTTAGCGCCGTTCCGCCGGCTGAACATATCATTACATCGGGCTGAATACCTTGCTTGTTTAAATCGCATCCCAGTCATTAAAGCTTTCAATTTTCGAGTTCATCGGCGATGCATCGCTGAGTTTGTATTTGGCGGCAGATAAGGCAATGCTTAAGTCAAGTTTCAAATGTAGTTCAAAGTCTATTCAATTGCTGGCTGTTCGACAATTAATATCTTGGGCTTGCATTTCTGCGCTGCGGCTAACTCTCAAACCATATTTTTCCATTCACGTAATCGGTTTTTAATCTTTGTTAAGGCTGAGTTCCTTTAGTCAATTTGCTTAGTAGCGTTTCTATTTTTCTTGGCTTCGGTTCGACGGGCATAAAAATCATTTTGCTGTGCGCTCACATCATTCAAAGGTTACCTTGTTTGAACAGATGATTTGGGCACAGGTAAGCCGCTTATTTTAAAAATCACGCGTTTTACCGAAGTGCGGCATTCATTGGCCATCAGGGCGCAGTTTATTGTCCGATTCAATACCACCCAATTACGTTGGACCGGTATGACTCAAATACAGTGCACCGGTCCATTAATTTCGATTAAACTGGCGGCCAATTTTATCAATGGAACATCCGTATGTACCTCCACCTAAATCACGCAGGATAAGCACTAGCGGTCTTGCTCAAGTTGCCGTTCATAATCATAGGCGGCAGCCACCGGTTTTCATTAAAAAACTCAACATGTTTTAGGACCAGATATTTTTAGCTGCGGTTATCAAATTACTCAAGGCCTTGTTGAGTTTACCATCCATTTATCCCAATAACCATGAAAATTAAACCGGTCTACCCAATAACCATTGCGCTAAGTTTGTTGTTTTAAAGGCCTCGCGTTTATCTTGTTGATTAGGCCAACATTTCTTTTCCACAATCAGGCGTAAATAAAACCATACCGCTGGGCGCTATGATATCAGCACCTAAAAAAGGATTTAGGTACTTGATATAGAATTTCCATTTATCCCAGGAGACTCGTTTAATATGCTATGTGCTGCAGCTTCACCAAAAATAACATCATGTTGGCATTTAGTTTGATTCACATACTTTTCTGCTCGGCTGGGTGTAACCGCGCGCACTCAATCTTGCTGGGTCTAATTTGCTGACGGGCCATATGCATTAAAGCCATTCATCTGCATAGATCTGTGTTCAACGCCGAGCCTGATTATTCAAATTGCTTAATGACTGGCGACTTATCTGAAGCTGGCTTAAATCTGAGGGAGGTGCGAAAACCAATCTTTGTCATATAGAGCAAGAGGGGCGGCGAGGTTTGCCATTTCTAATGGGGAATAAGTGTTAGGTGCTCTTTTGCATTACGCCAATTAAAACAATTAGAGGGTGCAAAATCGAGGCCTTGCATTACATAGCATTGATCCTTAGGATTTAAAAGTAACCAAAGCGGCGGGAGTTCTAATCTAAATTGGCATATTAAATGGCTGGGGATTAATTGGATCTGTTTTTGGTTCTTATTCGTATAGTTCACTGTGACTTTGGATAAGTAAATAAAATGAAAAATGATTACCACTAAAATTGCTGTGTTTTGCCAAAGACCATTTAGCTGGTCGCAAAAATGGAGCGTGCTGTCAGAAGTAAAATTTTTATTGCTCAAAAAACGCTGCGCGGCTAACAAGAGTGCAGCGTTTATAAGCCCATAGATGAAATTCCCTAATTAGACCCAATAGGAGAGCGCCAACAGCTATAATGATAAACAAGTCAAAGTAGCATTGAAACCAGCCCATTGGTTTTTGTCAGCGTGTGGCATAAGGTTGGACCTTAAAGCTTAGGCCATTTTAATAAAACGCGCATTATTACATGCGCGACAGCGTTTTTTGGACGCAAATGGCCAGTCTAAACATTCGTTAACATCGGTTTCCATAAAATATTTTTTAAACGAATCATTGTTAATGGCCTTGCCATGATAGATAAGCTGAGTGTTTTCCAACAAAGCTCTGCCTGCCCAAAAGTAATCATCTTTGTTTTTGTTGTCTTGGCGCGGTAAAACAAAGGGACGAGCCACCAGTCAGCCGATGAAGATAACAGGCAATAAATGAGGTTCGTCTAGTAGTTCATGCTGAGTTCATGTTTTATTTTCACCTTATACAAGCGCTTAATTTTAAAGCAAAAAAAAGCCCCGCATTTTGCGGAGCTTATCTATTAATTTTGGAACTTTAAACTTATTCGTCTAGAAGCTTTTATTTCGCTCTGAACGACTAGGGGATGACGAAGTTTACGTAAGGCCTTGGTTCAATTTGGACCGAATTACGTTCCACGTGTTACATCAATTGTTTACTACTTCTTCCAAAAGTATGGTCGGTATTTCATGTCGCGTTTACCAAAAGCGCATTCTAGTACTTTAAGCTTCACGAGCCGTTTAGACAGCAAGCACTTCTTGCGTCGCCTTTCAAACAACTTACCACCGCGTTGCCTGAATAGCGGTTGATGATGGTGCTATCTTCAATAAAGTCGCCTAAGTGTGAATCTTCATGATCACCATTGGCAGTGTCATAGAATTGGCTCTTTGGATTCTTCAGCCGTTCGAAATTTATCTCTCTTGGCATCATCATGCGTTTCTGACAATTCTTCAGGTGTCGGTTTCGCGGCCCATTTCTTGTAACATTTGACGGCTGATTTCGCGGTTAAGTTTGTTGATTGTTTTCAATCATAGTGCACCAGGAATAGAATAGTTGCGCGTTGGTCAGCAATCGACGGGGTGATAGCTTGGCGAATCCAACCAGTGTAGCATAAGTTGAAAATTTATAGGCCACGGACGTATTTCAATTTATCAACCGCTTTCATTAAACCGATATTACCTTCCTGAATTAAATCCAAGAACTGTTAAACCACGGTTGGTGTATTTTTTTTCGCAAATTGAAATAACTAAACTTAAGTTAGCTTCAACCATTTCTTTTTTAGCACGACGTTGGCTGCTCACCAATTAGACATACGTCTGTTAATGTCTTTAATATCAGCGATTATTCAAACCAGTTTTCGATCTTTAACTTGGTTCATTTTACTTGATACTGCGCTCTATCTTCTTTGATGAAACGGCGCATTCTGCGCGTAGGTAATGCAGAATCTAGAATTATGACAACCATTTAGTACTTGGTTTACATTGCCAGAAAAGCTTTTATTAAAATCTTTTTTTCGGCATTTTGCAGTAATAACACAAGTGTTTCATCACAATACGCTTCTTGCAACTCGCCACGCGTCATATTCCGCGCATTGTTTTACCATGCCGCGTCAAACTGTCTTGAGGCGTTTAATCTGAATTCTTTGGAATATTTCACTGAGTTTTTCAAATATCTCGCTGCACGTGCGTTCTTTGTCGTGAACGGCCTTTTTTGGCACATTACATCACGAGTTTTTTCGTATTGAGATGCGCAAAGAATAGTGAATTTCTCACGGGCCAGTTCGGGAATCAGGACCGGTATCTTCTTTCTTCCTTCGTTTCCTCATCTTCGTCATCGTTCTTCATTTCGTCTTCATCATCTTAATTCTTTTTCAGATTAATTCCAGAGCCCAATGATGAGTAGCGGTAGGTTGCAATATCTTTGCTCGTTAGGGTCGAACAAACAAACCGATGTAATATCGCTCGGCGAATTTCTTCTGCTTCCAAATTGAATCCCATTGGTCGAGAGGTAAGTTAATCGCTTCATGGTATTTCAGCAACTGAGCACTGAACCTGATTATACCTCTTCTATTCGTTGGCGATTGACAATTTCGCCTTCACGAGTCAATGTATCTACTGTTACCCATTTTCACCGCATGTACATGCGCACCAGGATCAGTTGTTCGACCAATCTTCGCTTTCGACAGTGGCTAGGGCTTGGGCTGCTGCTTCTGCAACTCATCATCGTGTCACTTTCTTGCATTATAAGCTCATCGGATCAGGAGACTTTCAAAACCTTAATACCATGTCATTTATCATGCGTATTTATGTTCTTCTTATTTGGTTCTGGAATTCAACTATGTCTTTGAGCGAAGGTGACTTCATTAACTCGCAAAAAGTCAAATAGCCTTGCTCTTACCTTTAGCAATTTGGAGGAGATTTTTATCTGCGGACTGCTTGCTTTGCACCCATATACCTCTACCACTTTTTTGAATTTGATGTTTAAAGCACACACATCAATAGTGAATTGGACTTCGGGTACCAGTAAATTAGCTGATTTTGCTCTTAGGGGCGTTAAGCGAATTACCAGTATAGCAGGGACTTCGCACTATCTCCTGCTAGATATGGGCTATTTTTGTCTTTTACAAGAGGTTAAGCTCTTGTTTTTCTTCATTAGTTAATTTTCTTACGTCTGGACCGTTTGCATCAGCTCGTCCATTCACTTTTGTAATTTGGCAATTCTAACCACTTAGCAAAGCTATCCTGGAACACCTTTAGCGGATTCTGTTTCGGTAAATCAGTATTCAACAGTTTGCCAAATGATGACTTTGAGGGTGATGACGAAATTGCTCTAGACGCTAGCCTTGTGTTGGGCTGTTGGGGCGACTATGACAAAAACTAAAAAAACGTCGTTGAGTAAATCATTGCCGCGATTTCAGTGAAGTAAGAGGGCGCGGGGTCGCGTCAGTGCACGTCTGTCGCTATAGCAGGTTATCTACAATAGATCTTATCATCATGCGCATTACAGGTTGACATTTACTGCTATTTTATTCGGGGTTGAAAAGTCGACTTTTTTTCACCCGCCATGGAGAAGTCGCTTTAGGCTTATGTCACGCTCTAAGCGGTGGCGGTTTTGTCTCACCATATGAGCACTTAAGTCATTGTGAGTATAGCTCGTTGATTTCGTCCGACTTATTTGTTACGATTAAGCGGCATGGGGTGAAGCTTTAAGCCGCCTTACCTTCAGCACTGCTGACATGATTGACGTTGCAATAAATTATCAAAAAGAAACGTGACAAAGGCATCCGCTTTCTTGCTGATTTTATCTTCAAAAGGCTTCTTTTTCCAATTTTTGGCGCACTAATTGTATCGGGTCTTACCAATCGGGTAGAAATAGAAACTTATTTCTACTCCATCTTTTAAAACGGGCATGGGCTTTTACTAGAGCTACGCCCAGCAGCATTTCGCCCTGCTCGGCTCGCATTTAAAACAGCAGATTAACTTCTGATGTTGCTACTAAACAACATTTGAATATGTTTGCGTAGTGGCTGTACTAAGAGACGCTTAAGCGTAATTTCAATACACAAATTGGGCCAAGGCGACAACATCAGTAACCTTCAACGATCATTACTTCGCTAAATTTCGATGGGTTGTTTGGCTTGATAAAAACCACATATACTCATGAGCCTTATGAAAATTCGGGTTTCAGGTGAGTTAAATTTTCGGCCACCGTCCTCAGCACACGACACCAAAACCAATTCACCTCGACCGCGTTTATTCACGGATAGAAACTGATGCGATCACGGAAAAAACAAAACGGCGGCGATTTGTCGTTTTTCAGTGATAAGTTTTAAGTCTAATAGTTGCTGGGTGGGATGGGGTGGTTAAACCAACAACGTTCCTTAGTTATGCTGGTGCCTTCGGGTGGGCATAGCCTTTTATGCCAAAGGCCTTAACAATATCACCACTTAAACCAACGACCTTTTTAAGATAAGAAATCGGCTTTTCTTTGTCAGCATGAACTTTACGTTGCTGAGCAAAAAAAACTTTTGGCCGGCCTTTTTTACCATTAACCCATATTTCGTCTTGCTCTGTTTTTTTTGTGAGCAGAGGGAGCGGGCGAACCACATTCTTCCCGAGGAACCTCAATTACTGTGGTATATTGGGCTAATTCTTCCAATGGCTTCAGGAAAAATTCAAGCGGTTCATGTTCCATTAAACAAGGATAACATTTACCGTGTGGCGCCAAACAAAACAGTTGATAAAACTGCTTATCTTGAACTTACCGTAAACGAAGGACTTTTTTTCATTGTGGAAAAGGAACAACAGGTTGGTATTCACGTCCGGCTATTTTTAGGCGAACACGGCTATCTATCAGTTCGACATATCGGTGCAGTGCCGATCATGTCATCATAAATAACGACGCGGGATACGACCAGCCATTTTAACTACGTTCTTAATTACTTAAATAGGTTTTTTATCATGCCACAGATGAGACAAACATTTCAGCGCCATCTATAAAACAAACAAAACCGCAAATAAAACACTAGGCTTAATGTGCGGTCTACTCTATAATTCTTGGTAAAACAATTAAGCGTTAAGAGACTGCTTTAATTTTAACTACTTACTTTGACCCATTACAGCCGCGACCTTGAACTTGGTTTTAACCCAGGCCATCACTTTCCCCTTGTCTTGCATGTGGGAGGCTTAGTTTCGCTAATTCGCTTGAGCTAAACAAAAGAAGATAACTCTTCTTCGGTCAATGCTTGGGCAAAAAAGTTTTGATAGAATTTGGACTATTTCAGCTAATTCAACGTTCAAACTAAATCTTGCGCGATTTGGCTTGCTCAAAACTGTGCTTGCCCGCGTCTTTTCTTTGTTTTTACCATTTTGTAGTAAAGCACAGCACGTAGCATCGTTAAGCTCTCCGCCATTCAATTTTCACGTTGTATTTTTACCCCAGCAAAGCTACGATAGCGAATAGTACCAGACGAATTTTGTCCTTGGCGGCATAGCGTCTTTCTTGGGCATCTTTATATGTATTTACAAAACATGGTATGACTTCAAAGCAATCTTACATCACAGGGCGCTTAACGCAGCCATGGAGAGATAATATAAATCTGATACGACCGTGCGTCTTTTCGCGAGACAACTCTTCAATAAACGTTTTTTAGCAGCTGCTTTTTTTACGTTTTACGTTTCCCACCGTAGCTTTTCAAAAAACTTCCACGACGGGGACAGAACTCAGAAAAGTACACCTGCTTTTTCACATGAACGTTTTTAAAAACGACGCAACGCATAACACAAAAGGTTCGTTCTCTCTAAACTTTAACGAATTGGCAATTAAAATCTCACCTCAAAATTAAAAAACTTGATTTGCCAAGCTCATAAGTTAGCTAGCGCCGGTTAAAAATGGTGCCGGAATTCTAAATCCATATCGTCGATTGAGTAAAGGGCTTGATAGCTTACAATATTGAATATGACTAAGAAACTTAAGTTAAATTTGTGGATCTTAGCAAATAAAGTACAATGCGGACCAATTATTAAGAGGATTAGAACGGGTGTGAAATATATGCGAATATTTGGGTATTGAGGAAACCTCATGTGATTGAAACCGGTGGTCGCAAATTTCATATTGATTGTAAATTAGGCCCTGCTTGCTCATGAATTGTACAGCCAAGTAAATTGATTTGCAGCTTATGGTGGTGTGGTGCACCGAAATTGCATTCCCCGCGATCATGTTAAGAAAGCTATTCCACTGATTAAAAAAGGACCATGTTAGCAGGCCACATTGCCAGCCCCACGATTCTGATGGTATTCGCGTTTACTAAGGGGCCTGGTTTAGTTGGCGCTTGTTGGTGGGGTCCTCACGTTGTAGCGCGGCAGTTATAGGCTTATGCTTGGCAGGTTCCCGCGGTGGAGTGCATCATTATTGGAAGGGCATATACTGGCACCTAGTTGGATGAGCCTGCCCCAGACTTTCCTTCGTCGCATTTACTCGTCTCTGTGGGTCATTCGATGTGACCGTGAATGATTGCAGGGTATGGTCAATATGAAATCCTCGGGTGAGATCGGTGGATTTGATTGCCGCCGGTGGAAGCCTTTTGATATAAAACTGCCAAAAATTACTTGGTTTTAAGATTATCCAGGGGGACCATTATTGGGGCAAGTTGGCGGAACAGCGGCAAAACCAGTCACTACAAAATTTCCGCGCCCGGATGGAACCTGACGACGGAACTGGATTTTTTTTAGTTTAGTGGTAAAAAACCTTGCGGCTTAATTACGAATCAGGCGCGGCCGATGGACGAGCCTTCAACTTCGTGCGACAATTGCTTTTGCTTTTTCAAGAAGCGGTGGTTGATACTTTGAACTTATTCAAATGTCGTGCGTTGCATGAAGCAAACGGTTTAAAACGCTTGGTTATTGCTGTGGTGTGAGGCGCCAATCGTCACTGCGCGTTGCTTTACAAGGAGATTGATTGAGCAAAATGAAGGGAGGGTTATTTTATCCTCTATGAATTTGTGTACCGACAATGGCGCGTATGATTTGCCTATGCAGGCACTGCACGTTTAAAAGCAGGAGAAATTGAAGTTTGTCGACCAAAGCCACCGAGGTTGGTCACTAGACTCTTGCCTTCCCATCTAGAAGGGCTAATCTAGTGTTTTTTGATTTTCGGCTCTTGGCCCCTTCATTAGTCGAGCAGATTATCTTTGTGCCGAAAAATAATTAAGCACAGATAAACATCGCCACGGGAAGGCGTACTCGGCTTTTATAAACCAAGTTATAAAGGGCTAAGCTTACATGGTTAAACAAACTGCTGCTACGACGAATAACGGCTATAAATAATACGCTAAGCCAAATATAGCACGAAGTATGCCAGGATAAGATCTAAGCCGATTGGGCAGTAAAAGGCACAAAGGGCGTTGCACGGCTTTACCACAGAAAATCCAAAACAATAACGGGAAAGCCTACTGGCCTAAACAAAACGGCCACCGGCAAACCAAGCACCTAAACTGCAGGCAGGTTCGGAGATCCTAAAAAATAGGCACCCCACACCCATAATGGTACCTTTCAGTCACATTCGAAAATTAATACTAATAAGAGCTGGAAGTATTACCTGCGATTCTATAATACATTGGTGGCGGCCGGGGATATGGCGGAGACCTAAGGTGCGTGGTCGTCGAAAGTGAAATAAACGGCACACAATCACGGGCCACTCGAATTGAAACGATAAGTAGGCACAAGCAATAATTAAAAATCACTAATCCTGTCAATATTTTATCTTGCGCAAAAAAGGTTACAATTTTGCCAAGGGAATATATCAAAGTTAAGCAAACAAAACAGCGCGGATTCCTTATGGGACAAAATTTTTTATTGAGGGCTTTAGGAGGTATTCTCGTTAATTAGGCGTGTATGCTGGGAGAGAGTGGCTCTCAACGATTTGCATGGTTGATGTCACACTGTATACCGAGTTTATTCGCAAGCCGGCAAATCGGACAATGTCAACGATACTTCTTAACCTACGCAGAGGTTTGCCAATTGCATCGGAATTAGCAGGAAAACCAGTGAGTTTGAAAACTCATTGAGGGCCTTGGCGGAGTGCGATTGATTAACACGCTATTCTTTTGCACAGTTCTCAGTTGCTAAAATAACCCTTTAAATTAAGTAAACCCGATATATTGACCAACGCAGTGACGTTGCCGTTGAAACTTACCGGAAATGCAGGATTGAATAAGGTTTAAGCCAAAAAAAAAACATATACGATTCTACAATCAGCGTTGGTAGCAATATTGGAAAGAAGAAAAAATATACCAAAGGCTGGCCTGCAGGGCTTGGACTTGAAATCTATGGTGAATTAGTGCTTTTTCGCGGGGTAATAGAAAGCTGTCTCAGTGGGGCATTTCAAGGCAGCCACTTTATAATCTTGGCTGGTTAAAAGCCTTTACCGGATAACGAATCGACGAAGTCTGTCAAACACTGAAGTTTATATTGAAACAACAACAAGCGGGAGGCAAGTTGCCAAAAGGTTTTTCTTTCCTCCGTTTACCCTTGATTTAGATCTTTGCCTTTTACGACGGCGGTGATTAGCCATGATTTCCGGTTGAATTACCACGACCCAGAACATTCTCTTATAATTGCCTTTGTTTGCAACTCTTGCGGAAAATAGCCCCACAAGGAATTAAACATCTATTGCAGGAAAAACCTTATGGCTGATTTATGGCAGGAATATGATAAAACAACAGCCAACTCTTGCCGATTGATTTACCTGGAGACCACTTTAAACATCGACTTTTTTTTGAATTATTTATTTCTTGGGCGATAATTCAAGGCTTAAACAGATTTCTTACCCTATTTCGGAGCTCCTGCACCATTTAATTTTACCTTCCGCTGTATTTGGCTGGCATAACCAAGGCCATATGCCATATTTGATGTTTGCAGTTCATGTTGGGAAGTTTGTTAGCGGCTGATTGATTTATTTTCGGTCAGGACATCAATAAAGATTTGGTCGGGCTGCGTGTTTTCAATATGGTTTTAGTCAGGCAAGCCAATAATATGATAGTAAATTTAGCTGGTGGCGTCTATGGCGACCTTATTTTTCGGCAGGTCTATTTTGGGCTTTTTACTCAAAAGATTTTGTTGAAGTTTTTACGGCCGTAGCGCATTGGTTATTGCCAACAACAACCATTCGTCTTTGGTTTATTTGCTGTGGTTACGCGACAAAAAAAGCGAGGCATGCCAAAAAAAAACTATTGGGAACATAAAAATCACTTTGGGAAAAAACGGCCCTATTTTTATCGGATCTAGCTCAAGCGATTCTATTATTCCCAGGTTACATCTCGCTTTCACGGTTTTATCACACTGACAGCGGGTATGTAATGGGTTGGGTTTTTAAAATTAGAGGCAAAGTTTGCCGGCCCGCTTTTTCTTTCTTATTGTTTTCTATACCCCTTCATTTTAGGGCGGGCTGGTTTATTAAAGCGGGACCGTTGGACTTTGGTTGCAAAAAAAGCCCCTGGCCCTGTGCAAATTGGCTGGAAATGTTGCTTGGAGCGGCGATTTTTTTTTTTCCAATTTGTGTTGTTTGCTTTACGGCGTGTTAATTTTATTTTATTTTTCTACAGCATGGGGGGGGATTAATATCCCCCGCGTATATTGCGGATATTTTTGGGCTTTTACCTTTTTTTTGGGGTTATTAAAACTTTTCCTTCTTTTTTTTCTTTTTTTCCC
>Ga0163217_1015017_pt1 | contig 14260 bp, 8 predicted proteins | sample SynspAceP_FD_185933 | JGI IMG/M metagenome (GOLD analysis project Ga0163217, IMG submission 185933) | Saline lake microbial communities from Ace Lake in Antarctica - Synechococcus sp. Ace-P (PacBio error correction) | ecosystem: Environmental > Aquatic > Non-marine Saline and Alkaline > Saline ... | reverse complement strand
TAACCATTTTGATTGTTCAACAACTTTCCACGCACTCCGCATTAAACAAAATAGGAATATATATTATCGCTTCCATTTCAAATAATTGGGGAAAAAAAATCTCCAGATTAAAGGCGCTGAGTGCCTTCATAATTTTGGAATTAATTCGCTCGCCATATCTAAGATAAGCTCGGAGAGAAAAATTAAGATTCGGCTCTTGAGCGCATTATTGGGAAAAAGCTTTGATCTGAATCTCGGTCATACGCATCACATGATCCTCCAACTTTCGCTTTTGCGCTTTCAGCAACCCTTTTCTTCCAAATGTCCAATCCCTGCAATTGCTTTTAACCTCTTGAGCTTTTACGGCCACCTAAGAAAAGATGCATCGGTTTGTTGAAGCAGCTCGTACATATCTTTAAACTGCTCCTCCAAAATTTTTCTGTGGGGTAAAATCTATATCAATATTTAGAAATGTCATCCCTAATCTTCTTATTGATAAGACTACTTTGCTTTTAGAAAATATATTCCGTTAAGGAAATACTTCATTTCCGTTGTAATTTCTCCATTCTGTTTCCCTGTAATTTACCAATGCCGAATACGAAGTAATAAGACCAGGGAACGGCACTTTCATTTCTTCAAAACATTGGCTTTCAACTGCAACCAATACGCCAATTCCCTCGCCACCTATATAACAGAGTTGGGCAAAATAACTTCTTGGTACAGAGGTCGGGCAATTACATTGGGTGAAAAACGTTCGCGGGTAGTTCTCCAGTTCGGCCAATATTCCCGCCTGACTAAATTCGATTTTTAGTGTCATTTACCATAAAATTTGCCATTCGCGCTCTACTATCCCTTTCACGGGACCACCAATCGATCAAATTAAAAATAATTTATCCCCTTGGATTAAACCGAATACCATAACTTTTCTGGTAAGGCCTGAAGCTTTCATCTATAGTTGCAATTACTTTTTTATACGAAGTATTTTCCAACAAATCCCGTTTTACTAGGGTTGTAATAAAACGTTTTAATTCCGGCATTACTTTCCATCCAAAATACCAGCCCGTGTTGCGCAAAAAGCTCATTGGCCCAAAAAGCGTTGTGGCATCCCGTTAAGTTTATTCGTGTTCCAAAATAGGCCTTGGAAAAACCATTCCTTTAGCCTATTGCCATTTTGATGCTACTTCCCCATTTCATTTGGAAAAAACGCCTCTAAAATAGCTTTCCAAACCATCTTGTTTCCATTTGGTCCTACCGCACCGAGGCCTTTTTAATTCCATTGTAATTTCTTTCCTTTAAAATTGAAATAATTACATTTCATCAAAGTTCGTGATCCCTCAGTTGCTCATCCAATAGATAGCCACAAAATTACATTTCGGCGATTGGAGAGTTTAGCTCCTTGGTTAGATTAATGGTAGAAATAATCTTATAAAGAAAATTACAGGTGACGGGCCTGTAAACAAATTTAATTGATGTCCTGCGTAACAACCGTAAAAGTAGAGGCCTCTTTTTAACGAGCGAAATATTTACTTTTGTATGCCTCGGATATGCTAACACTATTATATTGTTCTTTTAAGTACCGAATGTAAAACCTTCCGATGGGCCTGCGCGAAATTTTGTTGGCTTTTTATTCTGCTTCCTTAAATTGATTTATTTTGGGGAGGTTTTGCCATAAAAAGGCGACAAAGGCTCTTTGCCATCCAGATAGTCGCAATTAATTCCCAGAAAAATAACCAAGTTTTTTTTAGAAGCGCGTATGCCTTCGACTTCCATAGAAATATTGGTTAATAGGCTGGTTAAAGATAAAAAATTATCCCTTTTTTTCAGTTTCTAAAATACGTTAAGAAGTTTAATTTTCAATTAAAAATAGCTTTTAGGGCATTGCCTTGGTAAACCCAAACAATGGCACCCACCAATAGAATTGAAATTAATATCACTAATAATCCTTAGATTTGACTTTTAAGCATAATTAATGTATTTTGATGAAAAACCTTCTATTTACCTTTATTTCTACTTACTACAACCTTAGGCATTTCCCAGACTTTACAATCTCCTTCAGGAATTTCTGGGGTACGGCTTGGGATCGGAATTCACACGGGCACCATCAAGGTGTGGATTACTATTAAATTTACTTGGCCTGACAATGCTTCCGATCGAGTGAAATTGGTAGAATACGGAAAAACCAACGTAACCGAGACCCTTTACGTAGGCCTATGTTTCTTACTGCCGAAAACATTCTTTTCGACCTGGAGTCTATTGAGCAGAGCACCTAAAAGAACACCATAGGCGAAGGCTCACCAAACAAAAGCCATAGTATGGTTAAGTTACAATGTCCATGGAAAGGAAAGTGCAAGCACCCCGAAGCCTCCATGCAGGACCATTTATAGCTATTGACGCGTTTTAAAGCCTCCCTTACCTCCAAAAACACTTAGTAATTATAGATCCCTGCAATTTAATCCAGATGGACGGGACGCCTAGTTAAACTGGTACAATCAGTTTAAAAATACGCCCAATAATAATAGATCCTATATTAGCAAGGACACCATGAGCGGCTGGTTAAACGGGCGGTCTAACCACTATGATGGTTCGACCTAAATCCGAGAATTGGGGCATGGCTCACCCAAATAGAAAGTCAACAACGCCTTTAAGGTATTTAACCAATGGCTGCCCCATGTACATGTAGATTTTCATGAAAACAAGGAGTAAAACCCCTATTATTTTGCCCCGGCTCCGCCAAGGAACCCTGTTTCATGAAGTGTAACTAATTTTCAAGCGCCGATTTTTCAGTAAACAATAGTAAGAATCACGCTAACTACTTTGATTGCCAATGGCTGCGTTTTTATTTCACAAAAAAAGAAGTTATTCGACCTTTTTTATATCCTAGGTTATGGCTGAACACCATCCCACTCTATAATGGCAGGCATCGCTTAATGACCTATGAACAGGGTGGCAGTGGGAACATGGCCGGATTTGGGAATAAAAACACTACTTGGGGATACGCTTTACCGCTTCAGACCGTATAGCCCATCATCTTTACCTACAGGCCTTTCTACAGTAGAAGTAGCCTTCCAGAATGTAGGAAAATTAAATAAGGAGTTCAAGAATTTCTATCAGAAAAAGAATTTCAAATATATGAGTTTATGTAATGAAACGCGTGATCCCGATAAAATTGATAGCCCTTACAAAACTACGTTGAATCCCATGAAGATTAAATACGGCCTGGGCCAAGGAAGGGTACCCGTTAAAGGCTACTTGTACAATTCTGCGAAAGTTGGGGACATTTAAAAAACGACCCCAACTAGTTTAGTAGCTCTTCTTTAACTAATCAAGCTAAAGGGCACCTTGGCAGCAAAGTACTTTATGGAAAACCCAATACCAACTCAGCGATTCGCTAACTATGACATTTACAGCATGGTCCTTACCCTATGCCTTATGGATTGGAGGCTATTGCTTCCCAAACATTGGTCGATTCGAACACGCCTTGCCAATTGGACTGTTTCCCACCGAAAAGGAGACTATATCCCGAGGATAATTATGCCTATATAAGCGCACTGTTCCAGTATGAAGGCATGCCCGTTTTTTAAACAGCTCTTAAGAAGAAATAATTCAGAGTTCGGTTTGCCAAAAATCCAATTTCATTTGAAGGTAAAGAATTTGACCGGGGAAGCTTACATCATCACCAAAGGTTGGGACAACAAAAATTACAATGTCTTCGTAGAGACATTAAGAAGGGTGGCCAAAAACAATAAAAACCCTTATTAAACCACCCGACAGAATACCGGATTTTGTGGAAAAAGAAATGATTTTGGCTTCCAGTACGTACCTATGATTACGGACACCAAAAATAGCCATTGCTATCCGGTGAACCTACTCAAGGCCACCCTTGAGTCTTGGGGAAATGTTTGGCACTGTTTGTGAGCAACAGCTCCACTTTCCGCCTGACCCATTTTTGGATACTGACTTATGTATGATGAAATGTGATCCTACTATCCGAAATACGCATGGTCCTTATTCTACCAAACGGATGGGTATACTTAAGTTCTTCAAATGAGAGTAGACTTGAGGAGTTAAGGATTTTTGTGAGAAATTGGAGGAAAATTAATAGCTATGGAAGGTGCCATAAAACGGTATAAATGCTGAGAACCACCGGTTTTTAAATAAAAGAAAAAGGGAAGTCAAAAAAAAGATAGTACTGAACGTTATTACTGCCTTACGACAGAGGCTGAGCGCGAAACATCAAAAACTCGATTACAGGAGCAACTTTTCAACACCAAAAGTAGGACCCACACACCCTTTGCCTATGGTTTACGGTGCATCAATATTTTACACTTAAATTAAAACTGATACGCCCTATGAAAATTTGGAATTCGGGCACTGTCGCTTATTTTAGCAGAAAAAACACACTCCCATTTCTGGTTTCGCTAGGAAGCGAAGCAAAGATAAAAAAACTGCGAAAACACATTAGTCGTTCGGGAGTAGAAAAAACTTGGCAAGGGACAGGTAGTTTACATGAGTTAGACAACCCCCTTTTGTTCGCGGTTTTTGGGGAAAATGGAAAACTCTTTTTCGTCAAATGCTCTTTTTTATTGGTTTAACATAAGTTAGATTATGCCCTATTTGTGCACATTGCCAATCACGATTAATTTAAGTAAATAATAACTGTCTAGAACTTTCCCAGCAAATAGAGTATCGCACCCAACTTGGATTAAATAAAAAATAACAATAAAGAAAAATGGAGGAATATTTTTCAACAAAGAGATTGGGCATAATGTTATTAGCCGCATAAAATGAATTAGACCCAAAAAGCATCGGCTTATGGGTAAAATGAATGTTGCACAGATGTCTGGCCCATTGTAATGTTCTTTCCTATGAAACTTGGTTATACGCCGAAAAACACCCCCAAAACCTTAACGGCATAATGAAAACTTATGCTCAAAACTTTTTGTCTTTAAACAGCCCCGTAGTTAATGAAAACCGTACAAAAAAAATTAGTAGCGACGGCTTCCTGCCTTTTCTAATTGTAGACGAAAAGGGACTTTGAAAATTGAAAAAAAAGCGATTGATAGAACCACCTAAGTAAAAACACAGGAACTTGTGTGAGGGTTACTTCCATTAATAAAGAATCACATTCTTTTGGCCCTCTTACCAAAATGGAATGAACAATTTGCTTCTACAAAACATCTCAACCACCATTTGGAACAATTTGGAGTTTAAATAGTTAATACATTAAAAGATAAATCTACTGACTTACCGAGAAAATCTTTATTGCCCTATTATCCAAAAAGATTTCATATTTGAATCTTATTCAATATTTTTACCAAATTAATCAACATTTTAAAAGGTTAAGCTTATCCAAAAATATCAACTACAATAAAAGTCATATGAATAAAATAACAGCATCTATCTTCTAAAACAATATCTATCTTACTTTTCTCCTTGCCAGTTCAAAAGGAGAACCAAATTGGGTGACTTTAAAGTACTGCCCAACCTCAAGAATTTGTAGTTAACCGGCTCGTAGTTCATATCCCTTCGACCAAACCTTAAATGTTGTTGCCTTAAACAGTGGAAGCATACCATTAATTAACAAGGATATTATTCCTGACAATAATATAGGTAAGACTATTTTAAACTACGAAATAGATGCCAAATTAAGATAGCCCCTGGCGGAAGGCGGTACACCTTAAGCCATTCCGACCAACAAATCATATAACCGTGAAAGATGAGCCTGGCTTGTTCTATGGTTCCTTAAAAACATTGGAAACAGTTATTCGTGGCATTCAAGGATCAAAAGGTTTAAACTTACCTTTTGTGTCAAATAAGGAATTTACCCTCTTTTGGCTTTATCGTTCAAAAAAAAAGTTTACAGGTTGGACGTAAAGCCATCATATGGGAAAAAGGACGGAATACTATTATCAATTGCTGGATTTAAGTATGCCAGAGCTACAAGATCATACGCATCATCATTTGGAATTGAGGACAAAGTAAAGCACATAATATAACGTCAACCAAATTGTTGCCTCAGAAGATGCTTTAAGTCATCGAGGAGTGGAAAAAATAAGCGAATATGCCAAAGCCCGTCATTATCAGAAATCAGTTCCTCTGGTAAGGGGATTGGGCCATGCGTCCTTTTGTCCTAAAACATTTCCAGGCAATATATGGAACTTAGGAATAATCACGAAAAGTGATTGCGGCCTTTAATCCCCTTGAATCCAAAAAACTACGAAGTAACCAATTTTGACCTCCTATTTAAGATGCTATGCGAAGCTTTTCCATATGGCCAAATATTCTGCATGTGGGACGGTGGACGAAGTACATTACTACCCAGAAAGATGAATAAAGAATCGCCGCTGAAATTGCAATTAATGTGTTGGACAAAAGTGGCCAAGTTTTGCAGAGGACACAACGGAAAAACGCCAATTTTTTGGACGACATGCCCCTTAAGCAAGCAGATGTTTATGATCCTATTGTTTAAAATGGAAATGACCCAGGCCGAGGTAGATCAAGTCTGGTTGGAGGAAATGGAACATAAAATTATGGATTCCTGGATATTTTCCCTAAGAATTGCATTCTATATGCGATGGAACTTACAGTTCTTCCACAGGCACTAGGAATGTTTAAAGCCATAGCAATGGTTTACGGATCACGGCCTTCAAGTAATGCGGGTGCTACTTTTCCGGCAAACCAGATGGCGTTTAATGCCTCAGGAAAGAAAGTATATTGGAAAAATATCAGGATTCTTTCGCAGTAAGCTCCATAAATGTGGTCTTAAGGCCTATTATTAACTCCTGTGGGATGATGATTCACCACATTTTTTGGAAATTGTATATTGAGAGGTGCATTTTGGCCTTTAGCAGAATATTCCTGGATCGGAGATAAGGCAACAAAGAAGAAATTAAGGCTGCCTTTAGGACAAGAGAAATACCGGATATCCCCTTGACGATGCAAAACAGTTACTTTTATTCACTAACTTGAAACCCACCCGTGGCCATTCTGGAAAAAAAAAAACGCTTTGCTCAAGCGGGCAACAAGCGCCAATTATCTTCCTTCCATGGATAATTGCCTATGGAAAAAGGGCGTAATCGACTTTCCCAATAAGAAAAATGTAGGAGCATTGGAAGCCTTGACCAACGACGTCGGATAAAAAACGGCGGCCGAAAAACACTTATCTACTGACCCGACAGTTATTTGCCAAAAAAATAGAAAATTGCCCGATCAATCGCTCTGCTAATGACCATACCTACAATTTATGAGCAAGTGAACAAATTGGGCCCAGTTCAGCCCAAAAATTGCTACTACGCGCCCTAGGGATTACGACATGGCAGAAAAGTAGAGATTGATATTAATTGCTACGGCGCTTCCCAAAAAAAAGCTTTTTTAAAAAAAAAAAAAATAAAAGGGGGGGGAAGGCTAAGAGTCTGAATTTAGCCTCTCTAAGAAAATGATTTGGAAAAAGTCTTCTACCAGTAAAACAACGAATTTTAACCAAACCGACTAATTATATTCTGGATCAGGACCACACGCCAATTGGCCAACCAATCCATAAAATTTCGATTGGGCAATTCTATGCTGAAATATTGCTTCTTTAAAAAATGAACAATGTAACTGCGAAAAAAGGAAATTTATATGGAAAATGCAGATCCCTTTAAAAAAAGTCATTTTACAGAGTTCACCCCCTTGGGATATTTTTTAAAATAGGGAGCCAAAAAAAAAAAAAAAAAAAAAAAAAAGGAAAAAAGGGAAAGGGTTTTAATAAATTAATTTTTTTTTTTTTTTTCTTTTTTTGTGTTTGGGGGGGCCGTGTTAACAAAAATAAGTTTTTAATTAAGTATATCGCCCATTAAATCCGATTTAAAAAAATCGGATTAAGGAGTGTTTATTTGAAAGAGAAGGAAAGCAAACCCGAATAAACAAGTTTTTAAGTGAAATGGGCTATGCTCCAGACGCCGCTGCGGACAAAACTATTGATCAGACGGGTAGGGTCACCATTAATGGAAAAGTTCCGGAAATGGGGAACAAAAATTACCGACATTGACGAAGTTCGCGTTAGATGGAGCTTATCTCCGAAACCCAGGGACAAAGCCGTTTATATTGCTTTTAACAAACCCATTGGTGATTGTTGTGCACTACGGCATTACCAGGGTAGAAAAGACAATATTATCGACTTTATTAATTTATCTAGCAGAAATATTCCCTATTTGGCAGATTTGGACAAACCCAGATGAGGGACTAAATTCTTTGACCAATGACGGCGATTATTGTAAATAAGATTTACGAGGCCAGAAATAAACATCAGAAAGGAATATTATAGTTACTGTAGATAGGCCCATCATCTAAAGCTTTCCTTTGAAAAAAAATGGCCAATTGGTGTTCCATCCTAGATCGGGTACCCGAAATGTGAAATGAGAATCAAACAAATTTCAATTTAGAATTGTACAACAACAAGGCCTTAAAACCGCCAGATAAGAAGAATGCTGCGAGTATTTTGGTTACAATGTTACCGCCCTTAAAGCGGGAAAATAAGAATCATCGAAATATTCATTGGATGTTCCCGTTTGGCAAATGGCGGATATTTATTCCGAAAGATGGAGCTAATGATATAAAACGAGATGATTCTGATTCAACAAAGGGACCCATCAACAAGTAAAAGCAATTTTATTTAACCCTTATTAATTTTAAGCGTACGGCCATGAAGGATGGAAGCATATAGAAAAATTATTGAATTTGGTTATATTTAAGCCCTAGATGCATTATCAAGAGACTTAAAATCGGCATGATAGAATCGTATACCACAATGGCCCGTATGCCTACTGGAGAGAAAATCAGATAAACAAATCTGATAATCTAGATTTCCCGAAGGGCAAGTTGGTAATTTAAGTCAATAACCCAGATTGCATGGCTGTGCCCTATCGCTTATCCTAAATTATTGATGAGTTCGAAGACAAACCACACCTACCAACAAATTACTGTGAAATTACACCTTCAACACCCACTCTCCGATGGGGATTATACTTTATGGCATTCGAGTGTCTTTATAAAACCCGGAATATAAGGGAATGAGGTTAGGCGAAGGCTTTACGACTATAGAAAAGACCTTGTGAACGTTTAAAAACCTCAAAAGGGGTGCCTTGGTGCAGTTATCCCCCAACTATTCATAAATATATGGATACCCTGTCGCCTAAGGGCGTTATATAGAAAAGTTTAAAGCGGCGGAAGGAAATAAATGATCCTGTGCTTTAATTTTCAAGATATCCAATGATTTTCACCCCACCAAAAATTTTTGAGAAAAATTATTTGACGGCGATTCAGCCTTCAAATGATTATGCCAGTGCTATTGGAGTGGGATAATATCTATTTACGAAAAGAAAAATAAAAAGGCTAGTGTATTAAAAAGTGGTGCGGTTGGGCTTTATCCAGTGCAAATGACGTTCCTATAAGAGTATTGGAGGATGTACTTCAACAAGCAGAGTATTTTGTAGATTTGCGGTTTCCGGTTATCGCTCAGATTTTTGCTTTGTTCCCGAATTTTTTAACGCTCCCCTTAGGATGGCGGAGAACAATTCATTTGTCCGAGTTCTGCTTGGCCATACGGGAATTGGCCAAACAATACGGCCCCATGTTCAGCGTTCTCCGAATTGGCTATTTCCTATAACATCCAAGTTATTATTTACAGGGTAGTATGCCAGAAATAAAAGATGAAAGGGGTTGCTAACAATGTGGGGGTATTATCTGCAAAAAGGGATGGTAGTAAGGAACGCATGATGAGAAATTACATGTAACTCCAGATTGAAGGCAAAGGTATGGGGCATGCAGGGAGGCACTGAATTAAAAGCTTTTGACACTGATTGTGCGAAAAATAGTGTGCTTGATCCTGGTTACGATTCCGCAATTTCCGGAATTAAGTAGACTATTGCAGATGAAGAATGGATATTTTATTTGTTCCCTTCCTACAAGATCACCCAAAACGGATTATTCCAGCGGTACGATATTGCGCACAGGCCAGAGCCAATTGAAAATTGGAAATGCTACGTAGCGATCGCAGGCAGTGTAGGCAACTTGCAAAGGTCCACAATATGGTATACAGTTGCCCCAATCCATGGTTTTTTACACCCTTGTGATTTTGGCCTTTCCTGGCAATGGCATAAAAGCAGAAGCAAACACCCCAATACCGAACAAAGATCTTTAATCGCTTTGACCTGGATATAGATTTTTGAGAGAACTTAAACCAATTGGGAAGTGTCAGAATCTAAAGATAGAAGATCGATATTTTTTTGATGTGCGCAGAAAGAAATAAAACAAAAACTGGCAAACTTTCTACATCCTACTTAATGCCTATTTTCCGGCATACAAGTCAAATATGTCTGCGTCCAGACATGAGCAAATCTATTTTCGACGAATCAAACTGGCAGCACAAGCTTTTATTATGTTTAATTCTTGATTCAATATGTAACTAACGTGGCAGCTACTGTGCGCACGCAGTAATAACCTTCGCGAATCATTCACTGTCCTCTCTCCCGCCACATAATAAATTAAAATTGAAGGCTCTTTATTCTGGTCCGACAAAAATCAGGGACTCAATTAGCCGGGCCAATTACTTCAAATACCCTCTTAAAATTTGTTTAAATTTTAAGAGGTATTTCGTTAAAAATCATTAACTTTAGGAAGACCAGCTCATTGGTTGATATATGCATATAAGGACGCTTAGCTTGAATCCATCTTTTTACCAACCTTCACCAACAACATTTAAATTTATTGCTAATTACCTCAATCAATACAACAGTGACATAATGTCTTTAAATTGTCTGAAATTAGTGTCATTTTGACATACACATAGGCGCGGCTTACAAACATTTGCTTCATTATTTTATAGAATCTTTAAGTTTAATTCAAAAAAATATAAAAGTCATGTAGGTGATATAAAAAAAGAAAGCCATCGAAACTCAAAAAAAATCCCTTTTAAAAAACCTCCCTTATAGCTACAATATTTATTTTTGTTGTCTTAGGGTAACGCCCACCTTTTTCGCGGCAGGTGCTGTACCAAGATGTGCAGGAACAGAGAAAGTTCCTTTTAACCAAAATTCAAGGTAAAATTATTGATAGCGAAAACCAATAACCCATTGGCGTCTTTAGCAAGCCTTACGATGAAAACACCAATATAAGTACCGTTAGTAATACTGAGGGTTACTTCTCCTTTAAAAGTACCCAAAGAATTAGTGAGCGGGGCAAATCATTGTGTCGTTTTTAGGCTATTAGGACAAAAAACAATCCCTTTAAGCCAACTTAAGGAAAATAAAATTGAAATTGCACTGTGGAGGTAAGCTTTTACGGAATTATCCGAGGTAAAGCCTTGCTGTTCAAAAGAGCTAAAGCTCTTGTATAAAGGAAACTTGCAGAGAACAAGTGATAATTATTTTGAACGGACCCTACCCTAATGGGAACAGCTTTTTATAGGGAACATTAAAAAAAGAAGGAAAAACGTATCCTTGTCCGAGGCAGTTGGTCAAATTTACAAATCTCCCTACAACATTCGGATCGCAAAAGGATGCATTACAAGCTTTATAAGGCGATGGAAAAGCACAAGACTACAGCAGATTGGACACCTGGCCATTAAACTGCCAAAGGTGGGCCAATTTAACACCCTCTTTGTAGACATGATAAAATATCCACAATTATTTTTACGGAAGAAAACATTTGATGATTATACCTTTAGTTTTGGAAAACCTCCACTATGTAAAAACGACAAAACTGATTTTTTGTAATCTCAATTTAAACAAAAAAGAAGGCAATATAGACCCGCTTTACCAAGGAAAAGGCTGTACATAGATGCGGAGAACAAAATTTCTTGACCAGTGCCATTTATTCTCTAAACATCACAGATTAGGGCATGTGGCTTCTAAAATGGTTCGTTCGTAGAAAACCCGCCCATGCCAACGTCTGGCCAAACGGATTATTGCCCTACCGGGTAGGGATTTATTAGGGGGAAAAAGGATGCGAATGGTACTATGGTTATAGCAATGTGTTCCTATTGAATTCAAATTTAATGGGACGACCCGACTTTTTCAATTCCGATCTATTAGTATGGACCTGCTTTGAAATGCTATCCACTGATTGGGGAAAAAGAACACCCCACTGGTTGAGACTCCTAAATATAGGGACCGAATTAAGTCTTCCATAAATTCTGGAGGATGAGGCTGTTGGATTCCAGCATCCTGATTTTTGGGGGAGAGTATAAATATCCATTGAACCGAAAAAAATCTATAGGAATCCGCCATAAAGGAAAAATTACAACGACAATTAAAAAGGGGGGCTAAATCCAAAAAGACCTCATCATCCCTGGGCATGTAGTATTTATTTATAAACCGTTATTTAGTGAAGTCTGCCATGCGGAGTGGTGAACTTTTTTTTTGCAAATTTTTCATATATTTAGGTGGCCAACATAATAACATACATGAAGGAAAAGGAGACAGTTCTTTTAAAACAGCACTTTAGGGGTTAGGAATGGCGCAACTCTAATTTCCGACTAGAATTTTGGGCCAATTCCCAACCAACTCAATCGATTATTAAAATCATTAACCCTAAAGCTTTAAAAAAAGGGGATACCATTGGATCATTGCCCCAGGTTATTGCCATATAAACCAGAGATTTTTTTGTTAGAAGCCAAAAGAAACTTTGGGAAAAAATGGGCGTTTTATACCTTTTTCCATTACCATCGCCATACTTGGCAACCACGGGTACTTTAAAGCAATAGGCTGATACTGAAGGGCAGCTGACTTAAACGAAATGTTTGCCAATAAAAATGTAGATGGAATACTTTGTGCCAGGGGAGGATTATCACGGGTGTACTAGAATTATGCATATGATAGATATGGCCTAATAAAGAAAAATCCAAAGGCCAATAATTGGTTTTAGCGATAAACGGCTTATTTTAAATGGCATTTTTCATCAAGAAACCGGACTAATTACCTTTCACGGCCAGTACGGACACTATCCAACGATGGCATAGTAGTATGGAGCAGCTGCCTCAATGTGGTAATGCAAACCAATGAATGCCCATTATCAAAAATTGTGAAATAACAAAGCAGGAGGAAATACCGCAAGGCCAGAATACAATTAGGTATGCATTAACCCTGGTTGTAGTTACATGGAAAATTGGTACGGCGGTAGTTTAACACTGGTAAATGCCCTTGATAGGAACACCACATGAAATTGATTTTACCGGGATTTGCCATAGTCCTTTTTTGGAAGATATTGAAGAAGCCCCCTATCGCATTGATAGAAATTGTTGACCCAATTAATCAGGGTAAAACTTTTAATTAAGCTGCCGGATGTTTTTGGAGTTTTTTAAAGGATGTGACAGGTATCCCGAACACAAAATCGTTTACCGCTCAAGGAGGTTATTATTGGATAGGACAAACCAATAGGTTTACCTGCCCAGTGTAATGGCCATGACATTTGGCCATATGTGGGAAAACAATTTCACCTTCCGAATAGGTATAAACGCCAAATTAGACACTTGATAAAAATGACCATGCATTTATTGGAAAAAGCAGTCCAATAAAGATTTTTGGCACATAGCATAACACTATGCGCCTTCAACTGCCAGAAGCTAGAAACTAGGCGTTATGTGCGAAGTTGGACCCTCCTAGTTAAAAATGTCCAAATTCAACAATGCGACAGCCTTTAGTTGGGCTACCTCCACTTATAAACTTTAATTCTATACAATCTTAGCTTCTTCGTCTTCATAATCACCATCAAAACTCCTTCAAACCGCCACTTCTTAGGTCATGGGTCTGGGCCTCCAAGAAAATAATCATGAATTCTCTTCTTTGTTGGATCTTCATCCAAAATATCATCGATCCAATAGGCAATATTCAATTGCGACGCTAAAGACCAATTTGTTCCATTTCCTTTATCAAACTCTTTTCAACTCCAACCCCTTAGCCGAAGATATCGTCCGAATGGCAATTTTCTACTCCACGTTTGAATGATATATTGTAGGCATTCAAGCGATGAATTTGGCACCTGTACTTTTACGATCAGATCATCTGGTCTTAACTATGTTGTTATCCTCAACATTAAGCAGCGAATTTTGATCCACAAAAATGGCTTTACCGTACTTTTTCGCTTACCTTCTCCAACTTCCATTACGATATTACCAATTCATCTAAGGATATTGGGTATTGGTAAGGGCCATTAATCCTCTAAGGCAGGGATCTTTGAAATACTACAAAGGCGGCACACCAATTTAGTGGGCCTCTCTTTTTCTTAAGTCCTTTAAAATTTTTCA
>Ga0163217_1105460_pt1 | contig 14262 bp, 15 predicted proteins | sample SynspAceP_FD_185933 | JGI IMG/M metagenome (GOLD analysis project Ga0163217, IMG submission 185933) | Saline lake microbial communities from Ace Lake in Antarctica - Synechococcus sp. Ace-P (PacBio error correction) | ecosystem: Environmental > Aquatic > Non-marine Saline and Alkaline > Saline ... | reverse complement strand
TATTGGGTTATCGACGCGGCGTTATTTGCGTCGACTGGCGGTGGGTACCGAGACGGGTCCGCTCCCAGTTATTTTTTGTGGCTATCAGGATATGCATTCGATATTTTCAGTAGCTGCATGTTTAAGCGGGGCAGGCTTTCCGTCGCCGCCCAAGACGTCATTATCGAAAACTGTGGGGTTTGCCGCCGCCCGGCGAGTGCTTTGCGCGCAGCGGGGCCCCGCCAGTTTGCAATTTGGTATCGTGAGCGGAGCAAAGCCGATTCGCGCCTCGCTCCAGCATTCTTATCCCAGTAAACATTCCTGCAACTGCACCGGGTCAATTCAGTCAGATACCAACGGGATACATGTCAAATTGCCTTTCTGCTTCTCGTCGGTTGATGGGCGTTCGCGAGGATAATTCAGCATTTCAAAAGGTCTGGGAATTTCTTCGCGGTTTTCTTTAGGATAATGGCCGCTCACCCGTCCGCTTGCGAGACGTGAGCCGGGCAACCGGCGGCGGTTATAGCCTGATCGTCGTGCCGCAGGCAGCATCATCCGCGCGGATATGCTGACACAGGAGTTTCAGCTTTCAGATCGAACTTTTGGCGGGGCTTTTGCGGTACGTCCGATCGAAACCAGTTCCTGCTGTCTGCGTCGGTAAGATTCGTCGTCGCATGGATCACCCAGACGGCGGAGGTAATTGCGCATCCGGGGAGGGGAGCCCATGGCTGATATTCTGCGCACTTAAGGACCGTGACGTTTCGGACAGTTTTTTCCATTGCGCCGTGAGATCAGCGGGTGGGGCCCAACCGGTACGTCCCACCATGCGTTATAAAATCTCATCTGACGGCGCCATTGTTCAGGGATTCCCGGAATACATGGGTCAGCCATGTCGTGGTCAATCACAAACGGCCAACATGTATTTAGGGGCTTACCGGTCCGAAACGTAACAGATCTTCTCAAGCTGAGTCATTTGCCGATTACCACATCGCCCTGCAACGCGTCGCGGTAATGGTCTGGCGTTTGTGGGGGCTTTGTACGCACGAGACGTGAGTGGATCCGGTGCGTCTCGGCGGGCTCACGCAACGGGGACTGATACATGTGCTGCGCCTTCCGGCCTTGCTTGATGCGGAAGGCGCGAGTTCTTCCTGCGGCAAAGCGACTTATAGGCCTTTCCTTCGGCGAGAAGCTGCAAGCAACTCGGATGGAGGGGGGCGTTTTCGAATGGGTGGCCAATTCGTGATGTTCAGACCCAGCCAGGCCTGCCCTGCAGAATCGCTGGCGGGCGTGTCGCTCGGGGGTGTGCGCTGGCGGTTCGTTGTCTTGATGCGCAGCTAGGCACTTTCGCACGTCCGCTGCGACATTAAGCCAGGCTGCAGCGCAGTCGCGGTGCTTGCGGAGTATTTGTGTAGATAGGCCGTAGGGAGAGCCCAGCCGGTGCGGCGGTGCGTCGGACTGACACGGCCCGGGGCGAAGGGTACGCGGAGCGTTGCATGTGCGGGGATCCTTTGCGCAAAAGGGGGAAAAAGGTTGTTCCAACGGAACCGGCCCGTTCGGGGTGGCGTTGTTGTAGGTTTTTGCTAAACTTGTTGGAGATTATCGTTTACCGACTATCTACCAGGGGTGCGGTCGAGGGGGCATGTATGGGTGTTGGTCCTATTGGGACGCGCGTTGCGCGGCGGCAGCGCGGGATCTGATCGGCTGGGTGCCCGTATGTCTTGGCCGGGTTGGGTTGTCTGGCCTATTCACGCGCGCGTGGACTTCGGCGTCGGTTTTGCTGTGGGGGGCGTGGTTGTCTGGGCACTGGCTGGTGGCCATCGCAGTATGGGCGGGGAGGTGCAGCGGGCCTGTATTTTGGGCGCGTGGCGCTGTTTTTGTCGGGTTTGATTCGGCCGCGTGGTCGGGCACATGCACCCGTTGGGGAGCTGTGTTGGCGTGGCGCTACTTTACGGGCCTATCGCTGGGCGGGTGGTGCCCTAGTACCGGAGCCAGTTGACGGCAACGTCTGACGCTGGAAACAGTGGTATTGGAACACATCTCGACAACGCGTACGACCCTGCTGTGCGAGTGTCATTGACGGGAAGAGCCCTTTTGATGCACGTCACACGGGATAGGTGAGTGTGGACAGTACGGGGTTATTCTGTCGGCCGACAAGTGGACCAGTAGAGGCGGGGGGATTTGATTTCAGCGGTCACGCTTGGTTTGCGGCGGCGTAGGTTTGCGGGGTGTTTTGCTATAGTCGCACCCTGCTGGGCGGCGAGCCCTTGGCACGAGGGCAACGGGGCTGGCCGTGTTCCGTTTGCGGATGGCGGCGTCGGAATATCCAAGGCGTGCGCCCTCGGTGACATAGGCGGGTTCGCCCAGCGATTACATACCGGTGTCGGAGTTGCGGAGTAGCAAGAACCGTTGAACGCGATCTGCGAGCCAGCAAAGCCTCTGCGCATCTGTGGGGCAATTTTCAGGGCTTATATGGGCTCGCTGAGCGCCGTGTTGTTTCGGCGCTGGCGCGCGTGTTGGCGCTGCGCGGGATGTTGGCGCTGGTGCCGTGCGGTCGCGGCTCAGGTGGCGCGACGCGCAGCATTGGAAGCTGCGGGGCGCGATTGGGCAGCGGCTTATTGTTGCTGCGGGCAGGCAGTGTCGCAACAGAATGAACGTGGTTTATCTGTCGCGTTAGCGCTTGGTTCATTGATTCGGGGCCGGCGGGCGCTGACCCTGCCGCCCGTCGGCTATTTGCTGCGACCATCGTGCTGGCTGCCCCGAAGCGGTTGACGGGGCCAGGGTTCCAGATGTCTTTTGCTGCCCCCGGATTGGTCGCGGTGTTCGGTTGGCTGGCGAAGTGCCAAATGTCGCTGGGGCCAAGATGGTCTGGCTTTCTGCGGTTGCGCGGTGATTTCTTGTGCTGTGGGCGGGGGCTTTTACCGCACCGATCGGGGCTTGCACATGTTCAACCGGTCGCGCGTATGGGTTGGTTGCGAACTGCTTGTCGGTGCGCCTTTGATGGGGTTTGTGGATTGCGGCCGCAGTAATGGGGCTTGGTCGTTGCGCCCGCTTGGGTTAAATGGGCCCGCTTTGGATTCATGGGTGCAGTCTGCGTGAGATTGTGGGGGGTGGCAGATAAGTGCCGGGATCGATGTGCGCCGGGCGATGTGCCAGCTCCGCGTCCATGGTGTTGCGTGTCTCGCGTTGGGTTTCTGTGGCTATTGCTCTGGCAAGGGGCGCATGGCGCTTGCCCGGGCTCGCTGCCATCCTCGCCGCGGATGTTGCTTTGTACCGGTTGCAACGACTGCTGTCTTGATCTCGATTACCGGCAGTCTGGTCGGTGTTTGACCCCGTCAGGACGTCCGTCAGCGCCGAAGGCGCGGGGTTTGTGGAGCTAACTGGCTGAGAATGACGGGACGGTGGGATCACGGGCCAAGTCGAGCGCTGTTGGGCGCTGCGTTCAAGTTTGGGGGGCGCGACGGTCATTCAACTGTCAGGCAAACGGGGCCGCTGCCTTCGGGATGTCAGGCCAGTCGATCGTGGTGCTCTCGGTCATGGGGTGCCACCGCTTCGAAGGCGGAGTAAGTATTTTGACCCGAAAGGGTGCGTCGCCACGGGGTTCCGGTTGCACTTAAAGATCACAAGGGGCAGGACAATGCAAACGGGCCCGGCAAAAGGCGGGCGCGCGATTGTGGACAGCATGGCGGTCAAAAGAAGAAATACGTATAGTAGGTAGGGGATCAACCGAACCAAACGGGCCCTGAACTTGACGTATCCGAGGGCAACACCGGCGTTTTCATTTACGCGGGGTTGCGCTTTCCAATGCGACCGGACTGCGTGGCGGCGGAATTTCTTGAGCGTCGCCTCGTGATCCTCGACCAACGCAACACGATATCGCATTGGTCCCCCGACAGGTTCGCGGATGATCACACGGTCACCATCTTGATGCCAGCGTCGATCATGGAATCGCCTTGGCTTTCCAGGCGTAATGTTCGCCGCTGCCGTGATCATGGCCGGCCTGGACGGCGACGATTGGGTCATGGTGCTGATCGCTCGATCGGACCACCCAGCGGCGACGGACCATCATCGGCACATCAAAGGACGACGCCGCTGACGGGTTGCGCAGCGAGGGGGGCGGTCCGTCGGGCGGTCGCGTCAACACGCGCGGTGTTAAGCGGCACCGACATTACCACCCAGAGTATCGGGCAGTTTTCACACTGTCGATCGCGCGGAAGGTGCGCAAGCCGGCGGTAACGCGCGTTCTTCAATGCTGTTATCAGGCCGGTGGATGCCGGGATTTCGACGCAATCCGTTGCTTCTTTCATCTGTCAAAGCTGGGCGCACGCCATTCGCGTTGACACGCTTGATAAAGGCCAGCAGATCGAGTTGTTTTTGGTAGCTCCGGACATTCCCGTTCTATTAGGGTTGTTCTAGAGATGTTCCTGTTTTGTTCTACGTTAGAGGGGATACAACCATTGGTTTCTCGGTTGACGTGGGCCGTCGTCGGGGGGGCGGACCATCAGCACGTGGGCGCGTGAGAGGAACAGGCAGGCGAACTGTCTTGTTTGCCTTTGGGGTGAACGCCCGTCAAGCACCATTCGCACGCATGTATGTCAGCGGTCGTTCGGCGGTTAATCGCCCAAGGCATCTCACCGGGTGGCAGACGGCCGGTAGCCCCAGAATTTTATGCAGATTAGGTCGGACAAAGACGGCGGCGCAGACATAGCTGATACCGGATTGCGGGAGGCCGATCATCGCACTCCGCACGCCGCCATCAGAGTTGCGGGGGCATGGCGACTTTGTAAAAAGGACTGCTCAGCCCCATTTGCGCGGGCGACAGGGGCGACCAGATCGTGATCGCGACGAAGACCGCAATTGGTGATAATCAGGTCGGCATTCCTGGCGCATTGTAAAGCTTTGTGTTACGATGGGCCGTATCGCGGGCGATCGGATCATGCGACATGCGCCGTGTTGTTCAGCAAAGCGCAAGCCAGGTATGTTGACCATGATTGGATCGGGGTTTGGCACCTGGCCTGGTTGCACCCCAGTCGTCCCGTTGGCGATGGAATGGCCAGCTGTGTTGGCATAGACTGGCAGTGTTGCACGTATCATTGACGCAGCGGGGCGTATATCGCGGGGCGCAGCAGACGCGGGGCTCAATCCGTGTTTTCGCCTGGTGAAAAATCGCGCGGCCCGGGTTATCGCTCGTGGTTTTTGGCTCCGATGTCGTGCCCCAAGGCATGATCAGGTCGCAGACGGGTGGGAATCTTTGAATAAACAACGAATCGCGCCTTCGGGCACGGGGGCTCGGTAAAGATACGCACGGCTTGTCGCCCTGACCCACACGTCAAACCGGTGGCTGCGGCGGCTTCGCCGATGACTTGAACATGGCGTCTGGTTCGACCTTTCGGTCTGGGCAGCCGCGTAAGCGTCCATGAGGACGCGGCCAAAAGGGGGGCTGTCGTGCGGGCTGCCGACGTCCGTCGCAGACGCGACCTGGCGCCTGTCGTTAGACTGACTGTTCGACCGTGGTGGCGTCTACGAGATCAAAGAGGTGCGGACGGGCGTCGTTGACGGAGATCTTCGGGCCTCATACCGCCGGGAAATTTGCGCCTCTTTCAGCACGACGCGCAAATCGCCGATTTCCCATGCCTTGTCAACGGCCTTGGCATGTCCATAGACTGGTCAGCGCAGTGACCGAGGCAGCGTCAATGCTTCCACTCGACAACGGTTGGCCGGTAGTCTTGACCGGTCGTTGTCTGAAAGCCCGGCAGATCGGGGTCCGGGTGAGGTTCCAACAGCGACTTTGGTGATGGCAGCGGGGTGACACAGAGGGATTCAGGTCAGCGGTACGCTTTGCAGCCATGATGCCAGCCCCAACGGGCGACGGCCCATGACTTCACCTTCTTTGCGCGCCCTCGGTATGATATCAAAGGTTTCGGCGCTGCATCTTGATGTGGGGTTTTCGCGGTGGCGACGCGTGATGTGAGCTTGTCCCGAACGGTCGGAAATTGAGCGGTCGCCCGTTGCCGTTCAAAATGGGTAAGCGCATTAATCCCCCACGGACGCACGGCGTTCGCAAGCAAGGTGGCGGTTACGACCTCACATCGTTTGGCGATCAGGCTTCCCCAATCAGGACACACGCGATTCGTATTTTCGCATATCGGCAGATCGCCGGGTGTTGTTCAGCCGCTTTCGAACATCATCTTTTCACATCCACATGTTTTGACAGCAGGACGGGTGGTATTCCAGCGATGGCTCGAGGTTTTGAGGTTGCGGTTGTTGCTCCCATCATGCGGTTTTGGCCACGGCAGCGCGGTCGCTCTTGTTGTCTGACTTCGATCAGCGGCCATGCACCATTGGTGCGGCGGGGTTTCAGCTCTATGGCCTGTGCATCACTGACGATGCATGATGAATCAATGCAATCGGGCCCAAGCGCGCGGGTTCGGCGACTGATGGGTCGTACATGAAGGCCTTGCGCCAGCACGGGGCAGGGTGCACGCTCACGCGCGGCCACCAGATCGCTTTTGCCCCTTGGAAATGGGTAATCGTCGTACGACGGCAGGTCGCCCCCGCGGGCATGGCAGCGCCAGGGGTGGCGGTCAAGGTACCGGCGGGGGAATCAACCCCTTGGAGGGGCTTGCGTTTTCTTGACTCTGATCCAGTCCGTGGCCTTCGCGCGACGCGTCAAAACGCGCGTTCGGCAAAAGGGGCGCACGGGCGAAGCTGCGCGTGCTCTGCCTCTACGGCCTCAAAGCGGTTGGCCGGCCTTGTCGCGCGGATCTCTTCCAGCTTGTAGGCTTGATCTTGTCCTAGGATGGTGCAGTGTTGGATCGGTCATGATGTCTCGGGGTTGCGTTTATTTGGAGCCTTGCTGGTGCAACCAGTCATTGCAGCGCGAGAACGGCGTGCCCCGAAAAACCCGTCGTGCGACAGGCGGCGGAAGGGTTGCGGGGTTTCGCTAAGGTTCGACTGCGGCCGTCCACGTTTTCGTGCTGCCTTTTTGCGATTGGGCCCCCAGCAGAAGTAGGCCGGGGACGGTCCGGCAGGGATGCAGTCGCCATGCCAAGCTTGTGGTGGCTCTGCTGACGATGCAATTCTGGACCTGGCTGTTCGGGCGTCCCCGGGCTATCTTCTGTGGGGGGCCCATGCGCCAAAAGGCCCAGCACGAACGTGGACGGCGCAGGACCTTAAGCTGGGAAACCCGCCCCTTCGGCCGCTGTCTGACGACGTGGTTTTTCGGGTCACGCCCAGTTCTCGCCGCTTGCAATGACTGGTTGCACGGCCCAGGCCACAAGGCCAAAAATGGGCCAACCGGGGACATATGACCTGATACACACTGGCACCTCCTAGACAAGATCACCACGCTCCAAGCTGGAGGGATCGCCGCGACAGGCCGCCAAACCGTCTGAGGCGTAGAGGCAGAGGCAGACGGCAGCTTGCCGGTGCGCCCCTTGCCGACGCGCTGTTCGACGCGTTTCGCGCGAAGGCTTTACGAACTTGATCGCAAGAGGTCAAGAAGCAGCCCTCCAAGGGGTTGGATCCGGCCGACTTTGACCTGCACCTGGCTGCTGCTATGCCGCGTGGGGCGACCTGCCTGTCGGTACTGACGGATTCGGCCGTTCAAGGGGCAAAAGAGGTATCTGGTGGCCGCGCGTGAGGCGGTGGACCTGCCGTGTGCGCAGATTTATGTACGATCCCTATCAGGTCGCCGAGGCCCGCGCGTTGGGGCCGATTTGCATTTTGATCATCATGGCACGGGTCAGTGATGCACAGGCATTAGAGCTTTGAGGACGCCCGCCGACAGTGGGCATGGACGCGCTGATCGAGTGCTGAAACGCAAGAGCTGACCGCGGCTTGCCGTGCTCAGCCGCATGTGGGGTCAACAACCGGCAACCTCAAACTGGAATCCCTGATACCACGCGTTTTGTTTCAAAAATGTGGATGTGGAAAGGTGATCGTGTCTGACATGGCTGACCACCCGTGCGATTCTGGCCGATATGGAGAATACGGATCGTGTGTTTGATTGGGGGAAAGCCTGATGCGCCAGACGAGTTTGTAGAGGTCGCAACGCAATTGCTTGCGACGCCGCCTGCGTCCGGGGGCATGTATATGGCGCTTACCGCATTTTGCCCCGGCCAGGGCGTACGTCATATGGTCGACGTGTCGACCAAAGGGCCCGTACATCCCCCGCGTCGCACGCGAAACCCACTCAAGAATGCAGGCGAAACCTTTGATTATTTACGAAGGTCGCGCAAAGAAGGTGACGTCATGGGCGTCGCAGGTTTGGTGCATATGGCTGCCAAAGGTACGCTGACCTGATCCCTCTGTGTCAACCCGCTGCCCATACCAATGTCTCTGTTGAATCACGCCGGCCCGATCTGCAGGGGGGTTTCAGGATCGAGCGTAGGTCAAGGGATTACCGGCGACGTGTCGGATGGAAGGATGCCGGTGCTCGGTCACTGTCGCTGCGTCGATATAATGCCAGGCCGTGGACCAAGGCTGAAATCGGGTGGGTTTTGCGTCGCTGGAAGATCGGCCCGCAACATCGGCGGTATGAGGCGAATGATCTCCGTCCACGACGCCTGTCGGCACTCTTTGATCTCGTAGACCGCCACCACCGGTGGACAGGTCAGTCTACGACAGGCGGGCGTAGGCGTTTTTGGCGAGGCGTCGTTTGCAGCCCCGCACGCGCCCTTATGCCGCGTCTCCAATGGGACGGCTACCCGCTGCGCCCAGACGAGGTCGAACAGACGCCATGTTCAAAGGTCATCGGAGCCGCGCAGGGCCACCGGTTTGACGGAGTGGTCAAGGCGGACACCGTGCGTATCTTTACGGAGCCCCGTGGCCCGGGGCGCTGATTTTCGTTTGTTATTCAAGAGATAAACCGTCGTGGCTCTGATTATGCTTGGGCACGACATCGGGAGCAACAACATTCCGCCGGGCCGGCGGGCCGTTTTCCAAGGCAGGCGAACGATGGAGCGCCGCGTCTGCTGGCCCCGCTTGATTATCGCCTGCTTGCGTCCAATGAACGTGGCAACTGCCAGTCTATGCAAAGCCCGCGTTGGGGCGATCGTTCGCACGGGACGAAGCGTATGCAACAGGCGATGTGCCAAACCGATCAGATCTTGACGTCCAGATCTTTGGCCGTTGCTCCGTTTTGCTGGACACACGGTGCCGCAGTGTCGCATTGATCCGATCGCCGCGATACGGTACCATCGTTAACACAGCCCTTTACCATGGCCAGGTGCGACCTGATTATCCCATTGGCGGGTGACTTCTGTCGGCGATCACCGATCTTTGGTCGCCCCTGTGCCGCGCAAATGGGGATGGAGCAGTCTTTTTTCAAAGTCGCCTGCGCCGCAAGCCTCTTGTGGGCGGGGCGGTTGCGCGATGTGGCGTGATCGGCTGCCGGCATCGCGGTTCAGCCTATGGTCTGTCGGCGCCGTTCTTTGTGTACCTGTTTGCATAAAATGTGGGGCTCCGGGCGTGCTGCCACCCGTGTGAGTTTGCCTTGGGTCGATTTCCGCCAACGGACCGCGTGAACATATTACTTTGCGTGCGATGGGTTGCGTGACGGGGCGTCCCCGAAAGCAACCAAGACAGTGTCGGCTGCTGCGGTATCCTCTCACGCGCCGATCGTTGTGATGGTTCCGCCCCGCCCGACGAGGCCCACGGCGTCAAGCCGGAGAGAGAGAAAACCTATTGGTGTATACCCTCACTGTTGGACACCAACAGGACATTCTAGAAACAACCCTAAATAGGACGGGGAATGTCCGGAATTGCCTGACCAAAAACAACTCGAATTGCTGCTTTATTCACAAGCGTGTCCAACGCGATGGCGTGCCGCGCCAGCTTTGACGAGATGAAAAGAAGCACTGGATTTGGCGGTCGTCGAAATCCGGCATCCACCGGTGATCACAGGATTGGAAAAACGCGGGTTATCGCCGCCTTTGGCGCCCCAGTACGTGCCGCGCGTGCGAGAGTTGTGAATGCCTGTACTTCTGGGTGGTATGTCGGTGCCGGGTTTTAGCCGGCGCGTGTTTGACGGCGCCCGCCCGACGGACGCCCTCTGCTGCGCAACCGTCAGCGCTTAGTCCTTTGTGTGCCGGATGATGGGTTCGGTCCGTCGCTGGTGTTCGATCGAGGCGTTTCAGCAACCATGACCATCGGTCGCCGTCAGGCGGCCATGGTCGGCAGCAGCGGCGAACATTACGCGCTTTGAAGTCAGACGTTCGATACACGCTGGCATCATGATGGTGACGTGGTGATCTCGTCGAACCTCTGTCGCGGACGATGGGGCAGTATCGTTGGTTGCGTTGGTCCGAGGATCCGAGGGCGGACGCTCAAGAATTCCGCCGCAACGGCATTCGGTTCGATGGAAGCGGCCGAACCCGCGTATGAAACGCGGGGTGTTGCTCGGGATTAAGGTCAGGTTCAGGGCCCGTTTTGGTTCGGGTTGATCCGCACTACTAACGGTTATTTTTATCTTCTTTTTTGGACGCCGCATGCTGTTTTCACAATCGCGGCGCCCGCCTTGGCGGCCGTTTTGGCTTGTCACTGCCCCTTGTTGATCTTTAGTGCACCGTAACCGTGGCGGCAGCTTTTCGGGGTCAAATATCTTGAATCCGCCTCGAAGCGGTGGGATCAGCCCGCCGATTGACGGGCACCACCGATTGGACTGCTGACAGCCCGAAGCCAGTGCGCGCCCGTTTGCTGACAGCGTTGAATGACCTCTGCGCCCCGCTTTGGCGAGCGCGCCAACGCGCTGCGGCTTGGCTTGGATCCGCACCGTTCCGTCATTCCTAGCCAGTTGAGCGCGACACAAACCCCAGCGCTTTCGGTTTTGCTGAGCGCCCTCCTGACGGAGTATAACACCGACAGGATTGCCGGTAGTCGGGATCAAGACAAGCAGGTCGGTTTGACCGTACAAGCGGCCGCGGCCCGGAGGGATGGGCAGCGAGCGGGGCAAGCGCAATGCGCCCTGCCGAGCATAGCACAGAACCGGTAAGCGAGAGCAGCGGTGGCAAACACCCATGGGACCAGGGAGTTGGACATGCTGCGCCCGTCGAATCCGGCGATATTATCTGGGCACCCCCGAATCCAGGCGCCAGCCTGCCCATGATCCAAAGCGGGGGCCCATTCAAGCAAGTCGGCGCCAGACGTACCAAGCCCATTACTGCGGCCGGCATCACCAACCCCCACAAGGGCACGGACGAGGTTCGAGTCCAAGCTACTCGCGACCGTCGGTGTTTGATGTGCAGCCATCGGTCGTTGTCCGGTAAGGCCGCCACAAGCAGAGGAATACCCGGTCGCCAACGCAGAGCCAGGCCATCTTTGGGCCCCAAGCGAAATCTTGGGCATGCGCAGCAACGACACGCGACAATCCAGGCTGGTGGCAGCAAAAAAGCAATCTGAGACCCTGGGCCGTCACGCTTCGGGGCGCAGGACCAGCACGTGGTCGCGCAATTGCGAGCGAGCGCGCGGGTCAGCGCCCCGCGCCCGGTGATCAGTGCACCAAGCCGTACGGGCCGATTGGATATAAGCGCACGTTCTGGTTCGCGACATTGCGCCGACAGCACAGATGCCGGCTGGCCGATCCCGCCGCCCGCCAGCTGCTCCCATGCTGCCCCCGTCGCACTCGAGGCGACCACGGCACAGCCGCCAACATCGCGCGCAGCGCAACCTCGCGCGCTAGCGCCCGACAGCCACGGCGCTCGCAGCCCATTGAAGCCTGAAATTGCCCAAAAGATTGCGCGAGGTTTGCTGCGCGCCGATCGCGCACGCGTCTTGGCTATCGCACTTCCGATTCACCGGTACGTATGCTGTGCGCGAACCGCCTTGTACACGGGCGCACGGCTTGGATTATGTGCCGGACGCCGCATCCGCAAGCGGACACGGCCAGCCTGGGCCTCGGTGGCAGGCTCGGCCAGAATGGGGTGCGACATAAAGCACACCGCCCCTAGGCGTGCGAAACCAAAGCGTGAGCTGGAAAATCAAATCCCCCGGCTCTATGTTCTTGCCGGGGACAATGCCCCTGTTGTCATACCCTATTCCCGGTGTGATCGTTGCATCAAGGCTCTGTCGTGCATGACACTGGCGATCATGCAGGGGCGTTACGCGGTTGTCGGATGTGTCCATCCACCTGGGCCAGCGTCGACGTGCGCGTCAGGAATGGCTCCGGGTATCTAGGGCACACCGACGCGAAGCCGTGTAGCGGCCACGCCCAAACACCAGTATCCGCCAACCGCATGTGCCCCGCCCCGCCGCCGAGATCAACCGACAAGAACCCCGCGTCAGGCGCCCAGATGAACGGCCCCGCTCTCGCTACCGCCCGCCCATACTGCGGAGGGCCCCAGCAGATGCAGCACCCACAGGCCCACAGAACCGACGCGGAAGGTTCACGCGCTCTGCGTGAAATAGGCCCGAGTGCCGACGTGGCGAGCAGACGGGCACCCAGCGATCAGTGCCGCGACGCTGCCGCGCGCATTCGTTTGCCCATAGGGAAAACAGCCCTAACCTTGCCCGTTTTCTCGCCACTTGTGTAGGTAGTCGGGGTAAGCTATCTCCCCAATGGTTGTTTTAGCAAATGATAAACGGACCCCGAACGGGCGTTTTCCGTGAATTCTGATGCAAAGGATTGCTCAGACTATGACAACGCCGTCGTTTACCCGTTGTCGCCCGTTGTCTACCGGCTATCTACACAAATTGGCGGCGCACGGACGGGCGTGTTCAAGCTGGCTTTATTGCCTGCTGGGACGTGGCGGGAAAGTTCTGCTGCGATCGGAAGACCCGACCGCAGCCCCACACCCCGGGCGCCGAAAGCGAGGTTCTGACGGCTGGCGTGCTGGGTTGGACATGACGGAGATGTAAGGTCAGCCGTTCGGAATAACGCGCCCCGCCCATGTCCGAGGTTGCTTGCAGCTTCTTCGCGAAGGGAAAGGCTATAATTGCTTGCATCGCAGGAGATCGCGCTTCCGCGATCAACCAGGCCGAAGGCCGCCAGGCAGATTGTATCCGGCCCGTGGTGTGGCCGCGCCCGAGAGGCATCCGAGCCTTAGTGGCGTGGCGTATCGAAAAGGCCCCACGAGCCGGGCGCCAGGACCATTATCCCGACGCGGTTTGAGGGCGATGTGTATCGGCAATGATCGTGTGACATGGTTTGTTACGTTCGGACGGTAGCCCGTTAGTATAATTGTTGGCCGTTTTGTTGTTGATGAACACGACAGGGCGTGACGCTGTTTGTCGCGGGGATGATACGCTGAACAATTGACCTGCGCGTCAGATTGCCTGTTATTATAACGCCATGGGTGGCGTTCGGTTCTGGGCCCAATCCCGCTGATTCACGGCGAGTTGGGAGAAACTGTCGAAACGTCCGGTGGCTTTAGGTGGCGCAGGGATATAAGGCTGGGTTCCCTGCGGCCGGTATGCGCATTTACCCTCGCCCGATCTGGGCGGTGGAGGTCATGGCCGACGACGAATTCTTTACCGACGCACAGGCGCAGGACTGTTTCGATGTGGAACGGTAGTTCCGCATAAAAGCCCGCGCAGTTCGATCTGAAAAAGGCTGGGGGAGGGGCGGGAAACCATTCTGTGGTCCAGCCAAAACATTGTTACAAAATTTTTCCCCAGCGGCGGATGATTGGCTGGCATTTAGCGGCACGGGATGGGCTTATCTTGATCCGCCGCCGGGTTGCCCGCGCTACGTCTTCGCAAGCGGGAGGGTTGGAGGCGGCAGTATTGCCTAAAGAACGCGCGAAGAGAGAAATTTCGACGTTCTTGAAAAAGGTGGATTTATCCTCGGCTGAACGCCCTTCAACCGACGAGAAGGCACGAAAGGCATTTGGACAAGTTTTCCCGGTGTGGTATGCTGACTGATTGACGCGCCAGTTGCAGATGTTACTTGGGTAGGAGAAAATGCTGGAGGAGGGTCCCCCTGAAACGGCTTTTGCTTGCCCGTCACATACCATTTGGGTGCAATTTGGGCGGGGGCCCTCTTGCGCCGCAGCATCTTCCCGGGCGGGCGGGCAAACCCTCAGTTTTTTCGGATATGGATGCTGTACTTGGCGCGACGAATGCCCTTTGCCGCTTAAAAGAACGTGCTAAGCTATCTAAAATATGGAAATGCTTATTTCTGTATGCACAAAAATAACTTTTGAGGGGCCGGGACCCGGTTCTCGGTTTACACCCCAGTCGGGGACGGGCATAAACGCGCCGTCAGGATACCCCCAGAACAAATTAAAGGTCCTGTATCTCGGGCCCACCTCGTACTCTTGCCTTTTCTTAATTTTTTCTCTTTTTTGC
>Ga0163217_1093684_pt1 | contig 14262 bp, 19 predicted proteins | sample SynspAceP_FD_185933 | JGI IMG/M metagenome (GOLD analysis project Ga0163217, IMG submission 185933) | Saline lake microbial communities from Ace Lake in Antarctica - Synechococcus sp. Ace-P (PacBio error correction) | ecosystem: Environmental > Aquatic > Non-marine Saline and Alkaline > Saline ... | reverse complement strand
AGCAGGCTGCGCTCCCACCGGATCCCCAGGGCAGGGTCGGTCCAGCGCACCTGATCCCGGATGGAGCGCTTCCCAGCGGCGGATCACCGAGGTGATGTAGTGTCGAACTTCGGTGAGAGTTCGAGGCTCCAGACACTCCATTGTGCTCCCGGCCGGGCGGGCGGCGCGGCGCGCAGCCCGCCGCCAGCCAAAGCAAGGCCGACCCCAGCACGGGCGCCGGCTCCAGCGAATCCCGCCGCCATCGCTGGCGCCCCGCTTGCAATCGGCGCCGGCCGGCCTTGGCATCGGTTGTTCAAGTTCATTCAGATCGGCTCTTCTAGATCGCGCCCTGCCGTCGCCAAGAGCAGCAGCAGTAATGAACAGATTCATCGGTTGCATGCAGCGCGGTGACCAGGGTCTGGGCCAGCAGGGTGTGCAGGCCAGGCTGCCGGAGGAGCGGTTCCCGACAAGCTGATGCCATGGCGCTGCAAGCAGCAGGCTTCAGGCCAGAAGAGGCGTTCCGAGGAGGGCCAGCAAGCCCCGGCCAAGCTGCGCTTCGATCGGGGCCCCCTTTGCGGGCAGGCGCCCCACCACCAACAGCAGGGGCCAAGGGCGGGGATCTGGTTTCCGGGGCCACCTGCAGGGAATCAACGGAGCAGCCCCAGGCCCACCCCGGCCAGGGCGCCGGGAGAGCGGGCCATCGGGCCAGGGACCAGGGCAACAGCCAGAGCACGGGCCCAGCGGGGCGACACCCCCAGCCACTTTTCAGAAGGACGGGGAGGCCAGGGTGGAGCAGGGGCACAACGCCAGCGCGGGCACGGCCCACACGAAGGCGATGCGGGACCCCCATTCGCTCAGGGTGCCTTGCTGCTGGCGCGGCGACTGCGTCCACCAGCACCTTTGCACCCAGTCGATCGCACAACCGGGCGCTCAGCTGCACCACCGCCGTTGGGGCCCGGCACCGCCTTGTCATCCACCGCCTGGAGGACCCCCACGCTCAGCCGGCGGCACCAGGGTGCTGGCCGGAGAGGTTGACACCAGATCCCCGGTCGCATGTGGGTCTTTCTCCAGGAAGAGGGGAGCTGCGGCGGGCTGGGTCCAGGCCCAGTGAGCAAATCCATGGCGGCGGTGGTCCCACCCAGGGACCCCCACCCGGCTGGTGCGATTCGGGAGCAGGGTCACCCGGGCCGATGGTTGGTGTCACGCTGGGACCACCCGGCGATCAATCCGGCCGGGACCCACAACCGCGTCGCCTGGGCCGATTCCCTGAGCCTGACCGGAGCCGAGCACCAGCTGCTGCCACCAACCCCTCAGGCTCCCGCTGAAGATCACGGCGGCGGTGAGTTTGTCGGGATTGGCCCGTTGCAGGTCAAGCAGGCATGCGCAGCCGGCGGTTGTCTGCTCCAGATGGGCCTGACGGGTCAGCAGCTCCAGACCCGTGCCCGACTGCAGCCACTCGCGGCTGGGCCGTACCGGCCAGAACGGCCTGTCAGTAGAGGCATAGGCGTCGCTGAAGCACAGGCCCCTTGCTCAGCCGTCACCGCAACCAAGGCAGTAACAGCAGCCCCCAGGGCGCCAGGAGCGGAAGCACCAGCCGGGCAGGGCTGAAAGGCGTGCAGACGCCCTATGGGCATTTGGCGATAGCTGGAGAGGCGGCTGACTAGGGGTGTCGAGACCCGCTCCATCGCTTGTAATCCTCAAGCACCGTGACCGCAGCGTTGACCACGCAGAGCAGGGTCCTGGGCCACGTGGGTGAGGATGCCGGTTTCGTGGCTGATCCAGATTCACCGATTTGCCGCTGGCACCAGAGCGCCGCCGCCGGCGAGCATGTTCTCGATCGACGATGTCGGCGGGCGAGCTGCGGGCGGGGTGCGCTCCAGGGTGCGCTTCACCGCTCCACGAATCACGTTGAGCGGATTCGGCCCATCGCCTTCGCGATGTCGCCGGCGCGGATATTGATCTGTGCGGGGCAGGCCCGAGAGCAGGTGAGGCGCGCACGTCCATTCGAGCCGTTGTCGTGGGCGTCGTCGGGGAAGCCGAGCCGATCCGGATCTTGATCTCCTCGTTCGGTGGGCGTTCGCCCAACCACCAGGTTGTGCACCTTCTTGAGATAGACGCTGATGGCGTCACTGATTTCATCGCCGCACCCGCACGGACTCGCTGACCACCGTTGCCGCCGAGGCTCAAACACGGCCACTTCGGTGGTGGCCGCCGCCGATGTCCACGATCAAAGTGCCACCGGTCGGTCACCGGCAGGGCGGCGCGATCGCGGCTGCCACCGGTTTCGTCGATCAAATGCACCTCCCGGCCCGGCCAAACGGCCTTCGCGCACGCCGCGCTCGACGCCGGTGACGCCGCTGGGGATTGCCGATCACCAGGCGGGGCGCACGATGCCGCGACCCTCGTTTGCTCTTGCGGATGAAGGTCTTGGATCATTTCATCTCGGCGGCGTCGAAGTCGGCGATCACGCCATCGCGGCAGCGGCCGCACCGCCCGGATGTTGCCGGGGTGCGGTGTCCGGCAAATTCACTTTGGCCTCAGTCGCCCACCGCCAGAGGGGATGCCGCGCTCGAAGATCCAGGGCCACCACCGAGGGCTCCTGCAGCCACGATCCCCTTGCCGGACACATAATCAGTGTTGTTGGCCTTCCCAGATCGATGCCGATGTCCACGGGAGAGCTGGAAACCGTCTGAAAAAAACACGGATGTGCCCCGCACTTGCGGCGCGAATTCATAGGAGTGAAGGATCGATGCTTGGCCTACGTCAGCGCCAGCTGTTCAGGCCCGCCGTGCGCTGGCGGAGGAGCCGAACCCTTCGCTGAAAACCTGGGCTGAAACCCGTTTTCTGGATACATTCCGGGTTTCCCAAAGGGATGGAACCTGTCGGGAGTGAAGCGCTTGAACCAATTGGCGCATCATTGATTTCAATCAACTCTAGCCCCCGCCAAGGAGAAACCTATGGGTTGTCAATTCCATAACCCTTCGTTTGGCCGTGCGGGCCGTGATCCCGAAGTGCGCTACTTCGAATCCTTGCACAGTGGTGGCAACCTCACCCTGCGGTGAACCGCCGCAGCGCGACGACGAAACCGATGGTTCAACCTCGAGATCTGGGGTAAGCAGGCACAGGTGGGCCGCCGACTATTGTGCGTAAAGGCTCCCTTGCTTCGCATCATCGGCAGCTTCAAGCTCGACCGCTGACGTCGCAGCAGCGGCGAGGAACCGCTCCAAGCCGGTGGTTGCGGGTGACCGGCCTTCGAAACTGCTGGGCTCCAAAAGCGCCGATTCCGACCAGGGCGCCTAATTGGCGATGGCGCCCCAGTGGGAGGATCGAGCTACCAGGGTGAGCCGAGCGACCAGAAGTTCCGTTCTGAAGCAGCGGGGTTGCAGGTGGGAGGAAGCAAAGGGTTAGTGGTTGTGGATGTTCTGGGCGTTGGCGCCAGACCCGCAGCCCGAGCCACACAACGAGGGCGAGCCCGCCGATCACCACCGCCACCTTGGATCACCTGGGCCACCGGCTCGATCCACACCTCCACGTTGGTGTAGCCCTCACCCAGCAGGATGCGGCCAAACGGTGAGCAGCACGGTCCAGATCAGGCTTGCAGAGTCGTCCAGATCAGGAAACGGCACCATCGGGCATTTTCATTTCGATGCCGCTGCACGGAAATCAGGTGCGAATGGCGGGTACCAGCCGGCCCCGAACACCAGGGCGGTGCCGTGGCGGCTGAACCAGGCGCGGCTGGCGCGCAATTCCTCGGAAGCGCAACCGATCCAGCGGCCCGTGGCGAATCGAGCCAAGTGCTCGATGCGCTCCTTCCATTGACCAGCCGGCCGATGCCGTACCAGGCAGGGCCCCGAGCACGGTGCCGAGCAGGGCCGGCCAACACACGGCACCAGGGGCCAGCTGGCCTTGTGGTGCACGTAGAAGCCCCGAGGGGCTATGATCAGTTCCGACGGAAGGGCGGGAAGAGATTCTCGAGAAACATGGCGAGAAAAATCGACGCCATAACCCGCCATGGATGGCTCCACCGCTGCACCGATCAGGTTCGGCAGTTTCTGGACCCAGTTCAGGCAAAGGCCCATCAATACCGGTAGTGCTCGGGTGTAGGGGCCCTCCACCGCACGGCTAGTAATCGGCTTTGTTGCTGGTCTGAGTTCGGGTGAGCTTTGGCGCCGATCTTTTCGAGGTGGGAGACGGGCCACCATCTCATCGAGGTGCTTGGGCAGCACATAGACCTCCTGCCGTAGGCGTCGGTTTGGTGAAAAGCTCGATCTGGGCCAGCACTGGTTGGTGAAAACGAGTTGCTCATCACGAAGCCTTGGGTTGGCCGGTGCCGCAGGCCCCAGGTTCACCGCCGGCCTCGGCGAGCAGGATGATCGCTTGCCATCGGGAAGAGCACATGATCCACTTGGGGCTTTGATCGTGTCCCATTTCGTTATTGCTTCAGCGAGGCCAATCGATTTCGTTGGTCGGTGGCCGATGTTGCAGACATGCCTGGTCTCATGCGGCAGCATGTGCTCATGGCCGATCAACCCCCCCTTGGGGGGAAAAAAAGGGGTTTTTTGGGGGCCCCCGTGGCGGTTCACGAAGATGTCGACATCGCCGGACCACCTCTTTCGAGGCCGCACCACCGGTAGCCTCCATGGCCGCCTGGAGGGCGCAGAATCGGATCCACTTCGGCGATTCATTCACCGTGGAGCCCAGGCCCGCAAGCGGACTGGGCCGAACCCTTGCCCACAATCGCCGCTAACCGAATTCACCAGCGGACACCTTGCCCGCCACCATCACATTCGGTGGCGCGCTTGATCGCATCCACCAGGGATTCGCGCAGCCGTAGAGGTGTCGAACTTGTCTTGGTACTGAATTCGTTGACGTTGATCGCCGGGAACGGCAAGCTCACCAAGCCCTTCTGCATCTGGTACAGGCGAGGCCACGCCGGTGGTGGTTTTCCTCGGTACGCCGGATCTGGGCATGGATGCGGGAATAGAAGCGGCTGAACCGCCAACCGCGGGCCGGAATCGAGGGCGACAGGCGAATCTCCTCTTCGCTGCGGGTTATCGAGCACGAGAGGTCTTGCTCCGCCTTAGTGCCCGAGCACGAACGAGGCAGGTGGCCATCACCCCGGTTCGTCGAGGAATCATGTTTCGGCGTGCCGCCGTCGCCCCACTCCAGGATCCGGTGTGGTTGAAGGCCCAGTATTCGTCAAGGGGTTTCGCCCCTTAGTAGGCGAACACGGGAATGCCCGCTGCCGCCATCGCCGCAGCGGGCGTGGTCCTGGGTGGAGAAGATGTTGCAGGAGGCCAGCGCACCTCGGGCCCAGGGCTGTTGAGGCGTTTCGATCAGAACGGCCGTCTGAATCGTCATGTGGAGGCTGCCGGCCGATCCGGGCTCCCTTCAGCGGTTGTTCGGTTGCCGTACTTCCCGGCGCAGGGCCATTAGCCCCGGACATTACTCTTCCTCGCGCGCATCGGCTAGTTCTCTTTCGTCCCCAGTCGGCAAGGCCGAGGTCGGCGATCACATAGGACGAGGGGCCGGGAGGCCGGAGCAGTCGTTGCTGTTGCGGGCGTGCTGTTGCGGGCCGTTGCCGGCGTCAGACGCACCAGAGGTAGGGCGCACCATGGTGGGATAGCTCCCATTCGGGAGGAAGAAGTGGACGGGGATATCTGCAAGAGCACGCGCGCTTCGGGCTCTTCGCTTCGTGTGTGGGACCTCGATGAGCCTGGAGACAGGCCACCACTTTCGTGTCGAGCCTGTCGTCGCTCCGAGCCTTGCGGCCGCGCCCTGGTCAGTGAGGCTGGCGGGGTTGTGGTCGTTGGAGCTGGAGGCCACCCGCGCGGCGCTCCCGCTGGCTCAAGGGCGAGCTGGGGCCGGGGCAAAGAACCAGCCTAGGTTTGGCGCTGGCAGCCCCGCGCCTGCGGCATCGAGGGAGGCCTGTCACCAGGCCCGAGCTCGCCCTCAGCCCAGCACTACAGCGGGCCGCCGCGAGGGCGTATCAGCCATTCGTCCACATCTTGACCTCTACCGAGACCTGGAGCAGGCCGCTTTCCGCCGAATGAGTTGTTCGGCCCAGGTAAGTAGGAAGAAGCCCAGTCGCTTTGTGTGCTCGCGCGGAGTTGTGTATATGGCCACGAGCGCACTCGAAGCAGCCGCCCCGCGCTGGCCTGGACGGTGGAACTGTTTTTCCAATGGAGGCGAAGGCCGCCATGCCCTGATCACGCCGGCGGATTCTCTGGGTTAGCCCCGCTGCTGTCTGCAGAGAAACGTGCCCTGCAAAGAGAGCTCTAACCTCTGCGCCGTCTGGGCTGATTTCGTCGACCCGTGCGTGCCATGACAGGGCCCGCAGCAACTCCGAAGGCGCATGCCTGCCTGCACCCCATCGGTGGATGGCGGTGAGTGTTTCAGGCGCAGTGAGGCAGTGCTTTGGCAGAGGCGATGCAGCAGGACCGGCCAGAAGCGTCGCCGGCGCCGGTGGTGTCGACCACCTCCAGCTTGAAGGGCCGCCATCGAGCCGGCCTGGCGCACGCACACGGCCAGGGCGTTGGCGCCGCTCGGATATGTACGATCACCGCAGGCCTTCTGGGGTTACAGGCCGCGCGCTGCATCGCGGCCGAGATCGGCTGCCGGCGATCCAGTTCAGGGCCTCTTCGGCGGAGAACTTGAGGCGCGTGGCTGAGCATGCGGGCCGGATCGCATTCGAGGGCCTCAGCGCCCCACAGCCTCCAGATGTGGGGCTTCGCCAGTTCAGATCGATGGCCAGGGCCACCGCGCGGGCGGAGGCCCGATTCAATCGCCAGCTGCAGCGCAGCGGCGGAGCTGGGCTGGCCAGGTGGATCGTGCGATCAGCAACCACCTTGGCCCCTTCCAGCAGTGGCTTCCAGGGGCGACGCCAGGGCCGCGGCCTCGATCGCCTGGTCGGCGAAAGCCAGGCGCCTTGATTTACCGCCGCTGAAGCCCCGAAGCTGCGCTCGCCATCGGCAATTCACGGCGTACCGCACGGATGCCGGCTGGGCCGAGCGGATCGCTCTGCAGGGCGTGTGTCGACGCCGCGGTTCGGCGAAAAGCTGGTTGAGGGCTGCAGCGATTGCCGTCGTTGTCCGAAAGCCGGCCGATCAGGGCGGCGCGCTTTGCCGAGCCGGGCCAGGGCGCAGGACCACGTTTGCGGGGCCCAGGCCGAGGCAATTCCTGCAGCGGCGATCGCCTGGCCGGATCACCCCCCAGCGGCCCGAGCCGGTCGGATCAGGGCCTCACCGAAACAGAGCACCTGGGGGGCGAACAACCGGTTTCATCAAGCAGGCAAGGTGTGGAGACGCCCAGCATAGGCTGGATTCACTGCTTCATTACTGCCTTTAAAGTAGCGCTTGCTTCGGCCCCAGCTGCTCTAACAGGCCGCCATGATCCGGCTGTTGGCGGCGGGGAAGGGAAAGTCGGGCCAGCTGCTCCGGCTCCACCCAGCGCACCTGTGGCTGGCCAACGGGCGGGGATCACCGGAGCACCAGCGCAAAGAGATGGACGATGAACGCAGCCGCTGGTGTAGGATGTTGCTCAGGGTTGATAGCTCTTCGCCGACCTTCAACCGTGTATCCCCAGCTCCTCGGCCCAGTCCCGCCGATCGTGGCGGTGATCGCTTCGCCGCGCTTCCTGCTTGCCGCCGGTGGAAACTCCCACAGCCCGCCCAAGCAGCCCCACATTCTAGGCGTGGAATCGATCAGCACCCTGCCGCCGGCATTCCAGGCACCACGCCCACGCCAATCACTGAAAGGCAAGGGTCTCGTGGCGTCTTTACGGGGTAAAAGCCAGCGGATCGCCGCAGCGTAGGCAGCGCAGTGCCCCTGCCAGGGGCAGCGGTCGCAGGCGGGTTGGCGGAGCGTGCAGACCGTGGCGCCCAGGTCCAAATCAGGGGCCTGGTTGAACGCCCGAGGGGCCGCTGCGGGTCGAGCAGTGAATCATGAGTTGCCAGAACCGGCCAGCTTGCCGCTGCGGAGGCCGGGGGCTGGCGGTCAGTCGCGCCAGCACCCGTTGCCACGTTGCCATCGAGGGATCGAAAACGGGCAGTTGCTAGGCGGAGCTGAGATGTGCCGGCGTGCTGAGGCCGATGTCCGGCAACGCCAGCCAACCCCCAAAGCTTTGCCGCGGCAGGGATCGACGCCGGAGGGCCTGATCGACCGTTCAAGCCCCCGCTGCCAGCAGCTGGCTTGCCCCCTTGCTGCAGTCGCCGGGCCCGGGCTGGTAATAGCCCTAGGGCCCTGCCAGAGCATCAGCACTCTGCTCGCCTGAGCCCAGCCCAGCGCCGCGAGGGTGGGAAGGCGGCCATCCACGCCGCCAGAAGGCAGCACCACCGCCAGCTTGGGTCTGCTGCAAGCATTACCTCAAAGCACCCAGAGCGGGTTGGCGGGCAGGGGCTCCCCAATCGCCAGGGCCGCTTGGCCGTCGGGCCTCAGTTTCCAGGGGATGGTCGTGGCGACCGTTCGCCTCCCACCAGCCAGCAAAACAAAGCGCGCTAGTGGACGGGCCTGCTCCAAGACCCCTTCCCAGCCGCCATCACAAGGCCCAACGTAGGGGCCAAAATGAAAAGGTGTTCGTAGGGTTGGTCTCTTTGGCTTGGGAGGCCTTTGGTGCCAGCGCTCATTGCCGGAATCTGGCCTGACTCCCGCAGCCATGGGCTGCGTTCCATTCGACGACCAACGACATCCGCTCGCTAGGCAGCCTTGGCCGCCCGTGTGCGCCACCCTGGCTCTGGCTACGCCTGCCACAAGCTTTGCCACGGCCTTCGCCTCCTTCTTCATCCCTGTCCGTGCCGCCGAGGGTCTGCCGGGCTTTTGCCCCAGGCAAGGGCGTGGATGCCGACAGCGGCAAGGCGAATTCAGCCGCTGGGGCTCAACACCTACCGGTGCCCGATTGGCGGATCGCCCTGTGCGACGGGCCGGCTGGTTGATGGTCGAGGGGCTTCGGGGTTCGCGATCTCGCCACCGCGCGCCACCAGCGCCGACACCGGGTTCAACTGGCCAGCCTTGTCCAGACAGACCTTTCCACCGCCGCACGGTTGCGGGCTTTGTGGATCGCATAGCAGCTGGCCTGGAGCAGCCGATGGTGGAACTGTTACCGAACGTCCCGCTCCAGGACGCCTTACGCCGGCCAGTGGGTGAACGTCCGCGAACCTGCTTGAGCCACCGCGCCGGCTTTCCGGCCTTCTTCTGGCCGACCTCTTCGACCCATCTCGGCTACGAGCCCCGCGATGTGCTGCGCCGCATCCGCTACGTTGAAGCCAGCCAGCCACGTTCCGCGACCGTCCTGCCTATTCCAACATCGGCCTTTTCCTTAGCCGGCGAACTGGCGGCAGCGGCCGGCGGCCAGCCCTTCACCGATCTCAAGCCGCAACTTGATCTTCCAGCGCTGGCCATGACCCGCACGGGCATCGCCTCGCCCCTTGATCCGGTGAGCGGGCCGGGCCAGAGCGGCGCGTGACGGTATGTGAGCCGTTCCCACGCATTGGGTGCGGGATCGCCTGCAGGTGGTGCCCCCGAACCTGAGCGGTGTGTTCAATTCCCCGCCGGCGGCTTCGCCAAGCAGCGCCAACGGACCTCCGGTCGCTTCGTGGCGATGCTGGCCCGGGCGGGCGAGCTGGGCGGCCAGCGGGTTGCTCTCGGAGCAGGCGTTGAAGGATCTGTTCGAGCCGGTGATCGCGAAGAGCCGGCTTCGCGGAGTTTTCCCCGATCGATGAAACACTCGCTTCGAACTTACTCCCCCGGCTGGGGCGTGGTAATCAATACAACGGCCTGAAAGGTGCTGGAGAAGGGCGGGCGCCCCTCGATGGCGTGCGCACCCTGCTGCTGGTGGGTGCCCCAGAAGCGCCTTCGCCGTGGCGATCGTGGCCAAACCGCAACCCACGGCCTGCCGGAAGCGGTGCCGCGCCGCCCTGCTGCCAGCAGTGCCTTCGGCCGACCGGGCCGAACCCGGACATGGCAGCCGGAGATCAGGGCAGGCCAACGAGCTTCGAAAAGCCTCCTTCTGGCTGTCGAAGTGAAGCCCACCCCAACTCAAAGCCCCCTCGTTGCCCCTGCCGGCCTACACCGAGCACCTATGTCAACGATCTGTTCGGGCTCCTGGACCGTGGCCAGCGCCGAAGTGGCCCTGGCAACGTGCTGCGGGGCCAGCCGGACTACCGCGGTTCGTTGACGCGCCTGGAAACGGCGATACCTTCCAGTTGCTTCTGGCCCGGAGTGATCCTCCTCATCGGTGGGATGTGCCGCTTCCAAAACCGATGCCAACGGGGGCAGTGTGAGGTGGCTTCTCTACGAGGGGTATCAGTTCACGCCGCCCGTAGAGGCGCTGCCGCACGGCTGACGCGATGAAAAACCCTCAGGCAAACCCCCCGGGCCGTTGCCGCGAGCTGGAGAGGGAGATAATTAGGTAGCAGCGGCCGGTGCCGGCCAGCAGGCTGCGCCGGCGTTGGGCACGGCCACCACGTTGCAAGGCAGAGACCAGCGCTCGCCGTTCGCCCACGGAGGGCGCACCGAATGGGGTTGCCAGCGGGGAACACATACAGCTCGCCGGGCCACCGGCAGCATGTATTGGGCCATGCCTCGGTGCGAAAGCTCTGGATGTTTGCCACTCCCGGGGGCCGTGAAAACAGAGCTGGCCGATCGAAGCTTGGTCGTGTGTTGGGATCTGGGGGCGGCACCTTAAGGAAGATCACACCGGAGAAGGGAGCCACCGTGGCGTTGTGCATCGGGTTGTAATCACCCCGCCACCTGGGAATTGAGCCAGACATCGATCTCTGCAGCCGGTCTAGCGGCCAGGGCGTCCACGGCCCCCGACCCTGGGGGGCTGGCGGTCGATCACATGGCGGATCCGTGCTCAACAGGCCGGCAGAATCACTTTCGGCCGCAGCAGGGCCTTTGAAACAGGGTGCTGGGGCCCAGCTCCGCTGCTGGGCCAGCTGGACGTGCCAGCTTGAGTGGAAGCATTCGGGGCTCTGCTCGGGCGCTCCAAGCACCTGAACTTCCCCCAGTTGCAGCAGCTCAGCGAGCAGGGGCCCGGACAGCGGCTCTTGAGCAACGTAGTGCGCCGGGGAAAGGAGGGCGGAGAACTTCGGTGCTGCTGGTCCTGGCAGGGGAAACGATTCAGCTGCGCGCGTAATTCCTCACGCAGGCGCTCAGCGCCGCAAAAGCCACGAGGCCATCCGCTGCGTGCACCCGATCACCGGCTTCATGCCCAGGTGCGGCCGATGCCGGAGGCTCAATCGGCTCCTCCACTGTCCATGCCCTAGCGCATTCTTTCAGGCACTATGCGCTGCAGCTCGGCGTTGCTCCAGCCAGCGCCCGCAATGCACCGCGTAGGCACTCCGTACACGTTTTCCTCGCGGCAGGGCTGCCATCGCCCTGCAGCAGATCGAGCCAGCTCGGTGTCTTCCGTCCGTCGCCCCACTCTTTTGTTTCAGGCTCACCGGTTGCCGCGCCCGGCAGAGCAGTTCTTCACTTTCCTTCCTCGGGCCAGCTTCCACCGACACCGCCAGCTCGCTCAGGCTCGGGTGCGGCCCAGTTCCTGTGTGTGTGACGACTTGACCTTTCTTGAGCTTTGTTGAAGCGTTTTCGACGTGATGTGGATCGGCAGCCGGATCGTTCGCGGCTCTTCTCGGCAATCGCCCGGGTGATCCCTGGCGAACTCCACCAGTAGGCGTAGGGTGGGAGAAACTGTAGCGCGTCTGGGGTCGAACTCTCAACGCCGCGCACCAGAGCCGATCGTGCCCCTCCTGGATTCAGGTCGAGCAAGCTTCCATGTTTCCGGCTGGTGTGTATTTTTCTTTTCGCCACGCTCACCACCAGGCGCAGGGTTGGGCCGCCACCATCCGCTCCTTGGCGCGGCGCCCGCAGGCCAGCTTGCGGCGTTGAGGCACGGGCTGACTCAGGCCCAGGGCCTGGCCCACTCCAAACCGAAACTCGGCTGGCGCCGCTGCGGATTTCGTTCCCTTGCCTCCATTTCCTTCGAGCCGCATCAGGTCTTGAATCTGTCGGCCGAGGGTGATCTCCTGCTTCATGGCTGAAGCAGAGGGCACCCTGCCGATGTCGCGCAGCGTTAGGAGGCACTAAGTTTCGCATCACCAGGAGCTGGGAGCGGCCGGCCCGTGAGCCTTCAGGCTTAGGCTTCATAGTGCAGCTCCGACCGCTGCCCATTGCCATGCTCCGAACCATTGCGTCGGCTTTTAGAACTTGCTCGCGCTATCTGATCGAATAGCCTCCGTGCCCTACACCTCTAACGTACGCCTTCAGTGTACGGTCAGTCCGATCCAACGAGAGCTTGTTACCCGACAACACACAGCGAAATCACAGAACGTGTTTAATACGCCTTAACCTTTGAAGATAGTGTTGATATGCAACTCTCATGGTGAGGCCTCCTGTCGTGTAATTTCACGTCGTCATACTGTCCTTCTAGGTTAGACCCTCTCTCAGTGCAACAGGTACATGTAGCTCACGTGGGACTTTCTTGCTAGCTCTAGCATGTCATTCGACATTTGGTCTTGCAGGTAGATGTTAACCACCCCCGGCGCACGTCTTGAGGACTTCAATCAAAGTCCTTCGTCGTTGGCTGTTTTATTGCCCTTATGATGCCCTGACATACAAGGTCTTCACCTGCATCTCACGCCAGCCTGCCTGCTGAAACTCCTCAGCCAGGGCCCTTAGCCGGATACGCCCGCCCGGCTTCGGGCACACTGCCAGTGTTGTGTATGCAAGACCGAGCCCGTTCACTGTCATTGCTGGCTTGCGGGTGGCCACCAGCATTGCCGCGCCCACACTTAGACCAGGCCAGCTCTCCTGGCATGAACCAACACGCCCATCCTACCAGCTATGCAAGCCCCAACAGCAATTCCTTGAGTAACGCCCCTTAAAACCGCGAGCTCCACCGCCACCGTTGCCCGCCCACAGCCAGCTGGCCTGAGAATCTCGCATTCCCCCTGGGCGCTGCCTCCTCACATCTGCTTTGCCAAGTCGCTTTATTACCACCGTAGGATTGCCGTTTCGTGGTCCTGCCTCACGTTGCCGCGTGCGATCTACGCGCGGGCATGAAGTGCTGGCATGTCGCCACCTCACCTCCTGTCTAGCTACCCCCCTCTCTTCGTAGCGTCGTATCACGCGAGATGTACCCGCTCGCTGTTTGCACCCGCTCCCACTACTGACCTAGCCCACCAGTTCTGACTATAGACCACTACACCCCCGCGAGCCGCCAATTCGACGCGACCGCTCTCGTGTGAACAGCGTTGCTTCTGGCAAGAGTTTCTTCTCGTTCCTTTCGCGTCGGCGGCCTGCCACGGCACGCCCCGTGCCCCACCTGTTTAGGAGTCGCGCGTTTGCTCGGCCTCCTGCTAGGTGATCATTAAACGCGACTTCGAATATATCTATCATAGCCTCTGCATTACGACTCTCCATTCGCGCTTAGCATCTCTGATTACCCGTGACCAAGGCGCTACTCCGTAATCTCGTTACACGCCTACCGGCCATGGAATGTTCGCCTTATGCGACGCTGAGCATCAGCATCTGGGCCAACCTCCTGTTCCTTACCGACATAGCACACCGTGGTCTGACTAGACTCGTCACGGAATTGATTCAAAACTACCAGGGTCATCACTCGCAATGCGCGTCGTTCGGGCTCGGCGGTGGTCAGGGTGGACCAGATCCGCAAGCGAGGGAGGATGCGGTGAGATGGCGGGGAGCCATCGGTGGACATAAAGGCTTTAGACGGTCTCGGTTTCGCGGGCCCGGCGGGCGGACAATGGCGAGGGGCCTGGGCGGCGCTGTGGAATTTCCTTTGAAGGGTCGATGAAACTCGGTGGTCATTCAGCCGGTCCTGCCTCTCCGCGCCTCAATTAGCCCAGAAAGTTGGGCGGTGGACGCGCCGCCGGGCGGGCTGAGCTGCATCAACAGCCGGCCGCAAACCACCTTTCGCCGGGCAGCTCGTCGAACAAAGCCGCACCCGGGTCGGTCTGGTGAACATCTCCTCCACCAAAGCTCAGCACTTCGCCGGAGCGCAAGCAGCTCCAGCAGGGCTCTGCGCCACACCCGGGGATTCGGAGATATTTCGTAGGACCTTCAATCGCCTCGTTTTTGCGACCAGCAGCCGGAAAGGCCCAGGGCCTGCAGGGTGGCGGGGGGGCAGGCGGGCCGATTCCGCCTTCGGCCGGGCAAGTTTCACCGGCTGCAACCGGGCTCAAGGCCAGCAGCTTGACCCCCGTCAATTAAAATGCCGGCCGTGGAGGCAGGCCCTTGCAATGGCGGCCACCACATTTCGGCACCT
>Ga0163217_1069361_pt1 | contig 14263 bp, 13 predicted proteins | sample SynspAceP_FD_185933 | JGI IMG/M metagenome (GOLD analysis project Ga0163217, IMG submission 185933) | Saline lake microbial communities from Ace Lake in Antarctica - Synechococcus sp. Ace-P (PacBio error correction) | ecosystem: Environmental > Aquatic > Non-marine Saline and Alkaline > Saline ... | reverse complement strand
ATATATATTTATATAATATTATTTAAAATTTTTCCAGCTCACGACAGAGTGCTCTGCTCGGTACCTTCAACGGAGACTCTGATTATTGAAAATTCTGCATTTGGCTCGCCGGATCGAACGCACACGGAGTCTACGGATGTTTTTTCACATAATTAGTGTTAAATTCGTTTAGAGCCTTCGGAGTTTGCCGCCATATTTCGCCCGGCCACCAAAGCTTGTGTTGCCACCAACGCCCCGAGCCACATTTAGTTCCGAAAAAACATGGGTGTTCCGCAAGGTTTTCTATTCAGGGCTTAATTCACGTTTCTGACTGTGGCGAACGGCCGCGATGTCTCAGGACTATCACCGTGACCTTTGATTCCACCGAAGTTTAACAAATCCTCCAATTTTGTATGAGGTCTCGAACAGCTATCTTGAGGTTGCAACGGGAGCACTGGGGAAGTTTGTTTTATCTTCTGATATTGATGGGGCACATCTGGGGTAAGCGGTTGGAATTTTGCCACCGACCCCTTCAGCACCCCTTTAGGCCGCATTCATCATCAGCTGCTCGCGTCCACGATCCACGCGATTTACCGTTGAGGAGAAGCCGCGGATCTGACACCTTTGTCGCGATTTACGCTGGGAAGAAGTTATTGTCGGGCGCATCCTTGGCCGATGTTCCGAGCAGGAGTTCGGGCTTGATCTGGAAGGAGGCGCGCGATCGTGCTAATTGAGCCTTGCGCTCCCCATTGCTCTACGTGCCGCCCTGCCTGTGGCAGCCGGTCATCAAGATCGGGCTATTATCGTCTCGGCTAGCGCAGGACAGAACGCGGATGGATTCACGAACGGTCTTGAGAGACTGCTAAGCCGCTGGCAATATTTTGCCCATAGCTTTCATCACGAAATGCGATTGCAGCGATCCCCGGCGAGCATATCATTAACGCGATCCGCCGACAGGCGCGCGAAGGGCTGGCAGGCAAAGCATAATTTGCCTTCAAATTCTAAGAAATTATTCCTTGTTTTTCCGCGATTAAAGGATTTTTTTAATCCTCCTTAACCCTGCCGCCCTATAGATGGTATTATTGAGGCAGAATAAAAGGCAGTGAAATGGTTGAACCGGTATTTAGCGGGAGCCATCTCGCACACCGAAGAACCGCGCCAGATAGAGCGCCGGATTTTGGCTAGCGTGACATCCAAAATTAGAACATCAATTCGAGCATTTGATGGTGGCTTTCGGAAAAAATCCCAAAAACTTCAGGACGCTTTGCGGAACGGGCTTGCGCGATTTCCCTTTAGGGGAATCAGCGCGTTTGGCTGGGCTTTCAAAGCCGACTTTGCCGAGAGGGACAACGGGCTGACGGCCGATCTTGCGCGCAGCTTTTGTTAATCTCTCTTCTTTGTGGTTCGAGAGCCACACCAAAGCGGTTCCTGTCAGGTCAAAAATGGAAGCCTATTGATGATATTATCGCGTATTATCGATGGGCTGAGCGGGCGAGTGCAAAGTCGCGGCGGGAGTAACCAGCTATGGCGTTGCGGTTACCCTGAAAACCCAATGAGGGATTTTGATAACGGCTTGTGTGTTGCGCAAATTGCCAGACCGTCGACAAACAGATCGTAAATGAGAACCAGAGCCGATATCGTTCGTTGAAGCCGATTTGCTGCAGAAGATGAAAGAGCGTTACTCCCGTAAAGAAGTTGTATTTTCTTCATCCCAAACCGCCCTTACTTGAGCCTCGACGCGCATAAAACTCGTGAAGATTATTCAACGCAAACTTGGCGCGCCTTGCGCCGGGTCTTCACGACGAAAATGGCCGGGCCACATCTTTGAACCGCGGCCCATGTGTCGGCCTCGGACCTTCACAAGGCGATGTAACCTTACGGGGCCCCTGATTGAATATGAAGCCTAAAACTGTTTGAAATGATCCGTTTGAAAAAAACACGGCTTACGGCGGCGGAAAGTGTAGCCCCTATGATAAGCATCTTGGACTAGGCAGCTCTTACCGCGCTTCAAACTCATCGACGCAACGCGCGACAAACAGCTTGATGATGCGTAATTCTGCCGCGAATAAGCGGCAGAGAGGCGTTTCGCGGACCGGATAGGCGATATCACTTACCCCCGAAGAACTGGTCGCTGATTTCGAAGTTTTACAGCTATGTGATGCGTGCTTTCGAACTTGAAGATCAATTTTCGGCAAGGCCTTATTCCGGAAGATTGTTGGGAATCCAAATCCCGACCGAGCCCTCTTCTCTTCTGAATCCCTCACGGGACAGCCCGGTTCCGCGGAAAAGCACCTGACCCTTTGCTTCACCACAGAGAAGGGGCCAAAACACACGATTTAGACCGACCCGGAATTTCATTAGCGACTGTTGACAACGCGGTTTACAATCGTCAGTATATCAACGAAAATGACGCCCAGACGAGGGACGGTTGGCCTGGTTGGAAATTCCGGCGACAAGGTGGGTGACATCAGTAATGCGTTTGAAGTACCGGCCAGTGAAAAATTAACAAATTTTTTTTTCAAGTTCCTCTATCCGGCTCCCCACGCAGATGGCTGCGCTTGATTTCTGGACAGAACAAAAAATCACTGCTGCAAGAAAAGTTTGACATCGAAAAGCTCTCCCGGACCCGGCCGAGCGTGAAAAGCTTGATTGCGCGATTATGTCGCTATATCGATGCAAGTTACCGCAGGATTTCAGGCACATTCTATAGTGGACCTGTTGCATTTATTAACCTGGGCGGCCGGTTTGTCCCAATTACGATTGACCGTGGCTGCGATCACCTTCTGCTGCATCCAGGGCTGATACCGTGATCAGTTCGGCATATCCGACTTCATCATGTCTTCGTCCATTTCGGGCAAGGCAACTTCCCCCCAGACATCAAGCGCAATGCGGCTTCGGACCAGTTGAGCTGGGCACCTTTGACACCTTGGACCGCACAGGGACCCATTTGATGACATCTTTCGTCTTGAAGCATACCCCGCGACCGCGACGGCAAAGACGCGCAAAGAAAATGTTCGCGCACTTCTTTTCTAGAGCCACGCAAGAGCCATTCGGCAGAGTTGTTTCCGCTGACTTCACGCATAATTTTACCCAACATCATCTCGTTGAATTTAACCATCGTAGAAACAAAAACATTTTTGTTTGATGGACAAAAGCTTGGCTGGCTGGCGCTCTTCCAGGTTAGGGTCAGGTTATCAGCATATCTTCGTCAAGTTTGTGAAAATTGAAACCAACGGTTCTCGATCGAGCTTCGGCGCTGTTCCAAAGCCTGGCAAGAACATCGTATCACGCAGCGTGTTTTCAATGTTCGTGAATGGTGTCGAATGGCCAGCTTATCCATCCCCATATCCGCTCGATCAAATCCGAGGCAACGTTCAGGCCCCAAGAGCGTTAGGACTTTGGCCGCAACGTCGGGGCGTATACGCCGTCAGAATTCCACAGCGATGGTCTATTGTGTTCTTTCTGCAGGGAACGCAAACAGCTCTTATTCTCGTCGAGGTCCGAGAGGTCCTTCCAGACGTTATTCAATTTTTTTCCCGTCAATTTCTTGCAAGATCTCGGCAACACATCTTCCGGCAAAAACTCTATTTAGGCAAAACCGCGCGCGGCGTCGATCGAGCCAACGCACTACCGCTATGTTCACTTTTTCACTCGAATTCAGCGATGAATTTTCTTCGAGATGCCCGCGTGACTCGCCCATAGTGCTGATGGCCGGTGGTGATCGACGGTCATCATCCTCATCAAGCTGTGCATGATGGACGCCCCCGCGCTTCTTTCACCCAGACACAGAAACAGAGATCGCAGACTTTGGCGCGCCAGACATATGACGGTGTTTTGCGAAGGGGTACAAACTGTTCATGAGAGCGCCGACTTCCTGGCAGAGGCCTGAGGATGATTGGACAAGGATAGCGGAAAAGCTATACTTGTTGACATGACTATTCGGACGCCGCGGCACTAGCCGGAAGCGTAGGATTTGAATCGCGATCCGGCCAGCATTACCACCCGTCGTCAGGGACGAAAAAAGATAACTTGAAAGGCAGCGATACATTACTGCGCAGGCAACATCATCATCCCGCGCTCATCAAAACCGACGCGACGGATCAGAGTCCAATTGGCAATGAAGGAGGTAGATCAGGAAGCCAATCGTAAACGCGGCGTCTAAGCTCTGAGATCATGAACGATGGTACTAATACCGCAACTTGGGGAGCGCGGCCGGACCGTGGACGGTGGGGACGCCTCGTCCGCGGATACGGTGAAAAGCTGCAAGTACCTCCCCTGTTCGCGTGATTGACCAGCATAAAATTATAAAACGCTCTGATATATTGCGAACGGCCTGCCTCTTCGATGATGCATTTTTCCATTCACGGGACAAGTCGCCTCCCCACGGCGTCTTCGGAACACCGGCTTCTGCATGACAGAAGTTCATGAACAGGCCATAGCGGTTTAACACAATGTTGGGCGGCGTCTTGTTCCAATCCTTAAGCGGGCAAGCCGTAACATCGAGAAAAACAATCACGTATCTGGTGAACTCTCCAAGTTTATCACTGGTAGCGCGTACTTATCTACACGCATTTACCAGAACGCATTAGCAGTCGGGACCATAACCAGCAGTTCCCGGCGCGCACGATCAGGCACCGTTGATGATTTGCAAACAGCTGGATTCAGCGACAGAAAGGCTTGCCACCTCATCCGTTCCCGCGTACATTTCCCCGAAAGGCCGAGGAGGATGGTTTCGCGCAACCATACTGCCCAGGTCGGCTTCCTGTGCCGAACCGGCCGACCCCAACACAATCAGGCGACCACAAGTATGGCCGTTCCCGTTGTTAAAGGCAGCAAAAAAGAGGACAGAATGCGGGCGATCAATCAGATATCTGAGACGAGTTCTTTGACGATTCACGCAGTGCGCACCGACGAGCTCGCCTTGGACCGTTACCAGATTCCCACGCGCCACCTGCGATCGTAATCATGATGTCACCGGTTCACCGACGGCGATCCAAATTCCAATGCCCGACCTTTGGTCAAATTTAGCCAGCTCTGAGAGTTTGCATCCGGCTGCGCCCCAACACGACGCGCCACGTCTAGCTTGACGCCAAATATTCGCGTCCAGGCTTTTGCTATCCAAGCCGGCCAGGCGCTTTGGGTTCCGCATTAAAGCCGGACCCTCAGTCAGGTCGCGTGGGTTTTATCCTGATCATTATGTAGCATTATTCAGCATCCTTGTGGTTGCGGTCAGTTCAAAACGGTTGCGGTTATCGCAAGGCGCTGCGCACCGCTGTGGTTGCCTGTTCAAATGTCATATTTCCAACTTGCCGCCCTGCCAGACGACCTGGGCTTTGCCCCGCGGGGCAAGTGGCTATTTCCGGCGATTGATTTTGATCGAGCGGTCCCGCCGTCGGTCACGTAGCAACAAACCGGCGTCGTGCGCCTCAAGCGGGGCAACAACAATCGGGCATGCAGTGATCGACAGAACCGGTGTGCTGCGGCTCAAACGCGACGCTTCGCGGTGCGGGCGCACAGCAGTCGACCCCGTAGGTTCTGCAGCAATTCGGCACCAAGCGGTCGCCGATTGCCAAGGAATAATTCGAACAATATCAGCTTCTGTGGCCCACATTGACGGGTGTCTTTGCGCGCATCAGTACGTCCAATTGCCCTCGGATTGCCTCGCTCTCCGCCTCGAGACCGTTCGTCTTCCTGCGCGTCAAATTCGGGCCTGATGCGGTCCAGCTGCCGACAGCGCCGCCCTTGCCAGTCAAAACCACTGTTTGCGTGCCTCGGCAAAGTCGCAGGTTCAGCTTCTTCATCATCAAGCGTCGTTGACAGGGACCGCGGCGCGTTATCACTGTCAAAAGTTACGGCGAAGAGATCGATCATGGCGGCCAGCCTTCAGCCGGGAAGCACGGACCGGATCACGGCGGCAAGACCTCTGGGTTTTCGGTCGGCAGCTGCTGGATTGTTTCGATTTTCTTTTTATTGAAGATTGCCGCGGATGCCCTCTTTGCGCAACGTATTCAGGCCACCTCGGCGCATCGAATAGTTTCGTCATCACGTTTAGCGGGTCTTCGTCTTCTTGCAGGTCGCAACGCAGAGGGCACCGCGGGCAGCTTGGCGGCTGCCTCAAAGCCCCAACGCCGCAGGTGCGGACGCTTTGTCACCGGTCAAGGCCGGTCTTCTAGCTGTTGAGCTGATCGCCCTCATCAACTTGCGCAAGCACGGGGCGCACAACCAAGATGAGGGATCAGGCCGACCACCAGAGGCAAGCACGCCGCGCACGATAGAGACGACATTTTCGTGAGCTCATCACGATCGTTTTTATCGATCGGGTGCCAGATCCATCGAGTAGTCCATAAACCGCGCATGCTATCGACAGAGACACTATCCCCGCGCGCGGCTGTCGGAACCCGACTGCCGGTCTGGACCAGCTCGCTAGGCGGGTGCAGCTCTTCGGGAGTGCGTCAAGCATAGATCACGTCAGAGGCCGTCGACGTTGAGATGCCGTTTCACCCCAAAGACCCGGGACCCCGGATAAGTGCGAACGAACATATCACCCGCTTCGCGTATAATTTCGCGGGCGTGTTACCGATTTCATACTGTACGATCTCATCGGCTTTCGGACGTCGGGTCGACGACCCTCTTCCCCGGCGCCGTCGGCCAATGCCGCAAAGGTATGTTGTTTTTCGAAGCCACATTTCCCAGGCCTCGCTTATGTACGGTCTGGTTCCTCGGATTTTGTCTCGGTGATCGCACAGAGGACCTGCCTCGGGATCATATAGTCTGCCCTCTACGACGACCTCGCCCCGTGCTCCGTGAGCTTCTCTTACGTTCACATGCACGCGCGCCCCGTTTACCGCGCCCCGACCCGAGCGAGTTGGATATTCTGCAACTCCTGTCTGACAGACGGATCTTTCGATGCCGGCTTGGCCGGATTGCACCCACCGCCCTGACTGCTTCCATCTGCCCTTCCAGCAGGATAAGATAGATTTCTCTCCGCTATGCGGACAGGACGAGTCACGCGCGGAAATGTTCCAAAATTCTGCAACGGCAGAGGCGACTTTAGATTGCGGACCGCAACGGCCTGCTACGTAGTTCACGGCGCGGCCAGATTCGGGGCGCAAAGATGATCGACGCCCGCGGCGGCAGGTTGCATCACGTGAAAACGGCTCGCGGATCCGGCAGCACCAGATGCACACGCGCCGACGAAATGCCATCGAGCGTCGGATCGAACGTGCAGCATCCCCTCCATCGCGGCGCATCTTTGTGATTTTTGGAGGAACGAATTCATCGGCCAGCCCGCTGTTTTCGTCAAACAGCTCCCACCCTGGGATCGCCGTCGATCTGACATTGCCGAGTTTCGGCCCCAAACCATCCGTTGCCCGCCACCGCATCCGCCGCGCGGGCACAGGAAAATGCTCGTACCCATCTTCCGACACCATGGCATCAAAGCCCGCATTCGGCCAGTGTCGCTTCGATTGAATTCGCAGAGGTGATCGACAGATTCAATAAAGCGGCCGCGTAGTCCGAGACGGGTCACCCGGCACCGATGCCGAAGAATCATCAACAAGCTCACGCAATACCCGCCCGCCAAGGCATCATTACTGTTGCGACCGACGGCGACTTAAGCTTGTCGAGTTAATCCTTGGCATTGATGCCCCTCAGCAGCGTTTGTTATGCGATATATTGAACAATTCATGCCTCGTGGCAGTATTAAACAATTTATTAACCTTGATGTTTTTGGCCCTTGAAAGACGAATGGTACATTACCCCAAAGTTTAGGTTTCACATGGCTGATTAAAGCGAAAAAAAAAGCCAGCCGCGGGTAAAACAAGGGCTCCCCTGCTTGACGCAGCGGACCGCCGGCGGATCGCGCCAAAATGCTGTCGCGGCAGCCTTTGAGTAGTGTCGGTTCTCGCTCGGCGGCGAGCTTCGTTCCTTGCGCCGCGCAGCCTATGTCAAAGACGCCGAGCCTTTGGAGCCCGAGCTACAAGAGCGACGAAGCCGAGCACGCTGACGCCAAAGATGACGACGCTGGGCCGCAAAAAAACAGAGAGCCGGACGAACACGCACGGCGAAGGCCGAAACGACGATCACGCGCAGAGGCGAAAAAGACGTCAAGCAAGCCTCGACACCGGCTATGCTTGATCTGGGACGAGATTGCTGAACCAACATTCAGGGGTTCGACCAGGAACGGATCCCCCACGTCGGTTTATCTTAAGGTTAACCTTGATGGATCGCCTTACCGCCCGACGCCGGCGCGGACAAGCTGATGGGCAGAACGTCAGCCGTTTCATGCGCGATCTTCTTTACGGGTACCTGCGTGGACTGACGGAAACGACGGTTGCGCGCATGGCGGGCATTCTGTATATCAAGGCCGAAACATGCTGAAACGCGCCCGCGCGGCTGTGGGCAATTGATCTGCTCAGGAAATCCTGATCAAAGACCGAAATGTGGCAATAGGGGGCGGGAGATTGAGCGCGACGGATACAGCAACACGACCGGACGAGTCAGGCCCTAACCGATCGACGAGATCATCCGCATGTTCGGATTTTCCCTTTGACCGGCTTCCTGATGCTGGACATCATCGTGATCGCATGGGTTCGAAAACCTTTCAGTCGCCCACTGCCCGATTTACTGCGGGCCATGTGCGGAAGCATCGCTGGCATCGCTCGAATATCCAATGGGGAAAAGTTAATCGAATGGCTGCCCAAGCCCACGTTTTCTTGCCATCGGAACAGGCCATTCCGTGGCGCGGCGAAATCCTTGTAGGAATGATGGACCAAACCGTTCTGATGCCGCGGTAGAATTGATGCTGGGTGCAATTGCCAAAGAATATCGACTTCGGACAACACTGATCCCTCACCGCCATTGAGCGGCTTTGGAAGAGCGGCTCGCTTCTGCCGTTTTTGCCGAGCTGGAGCGATCACTGTCGGTTTAGGGGCCGCTAACCTAGAGCTGGACCGTATCGATACAAGAGGTCGAACGTGCCCCCGCAATTGCAAAGAATTCCAGCCTTTGTGCGCGGCTACGCTTGTCTCTTAACCTTGGCGGGGCAAACACAGCGTACCTTGATCTGCGTTCATTCCTTAATGGGGAACGCCCTAGAAACAGATCCTGCCTGAATCTTGGCAAAGGTCTATTTTGGCGATCGTATGGTTGTTCGGCAAGAGCCAGTGGCGTATCTTTCTTATATCGAGGGTCAGATTGAACGTGGCCCATGTTGAATTGGATGTAGTGCTGTCCGAAACGTCTTTCCCTTGCAGAAAATCATGTCGTGGCGCCAGGCGATACGATGATTTTGGTATCGAGAAGGTCGCGACCGCGACAGTGACAACTGCGCCGATACCCCGATGTTCACTTGTATCTTTAGGGAAACGCAATTAACGGCCTAGTGGCTGTGCAAATACCGAAAGCTGGAAATTCTGGAAGGACCACGAAGATGATAGCAAACGCATTAAATTGACAGTACTGATCGTCGTATTGCTGTCGGCAGCATCGGCTATGGGTTATGTGGTTCTCGATGAAATTACGCAGCATGAACGGCGGACGCTAAAGCAGCTTGAGGCCGCTTGGATCGGAACAATTCTCTTTTCGGCGTAGTCGATAAATCTGAAAAATCGGTGCATCACATGCGGCGAAAGCATTCGACGGCGCAAGTGTGCCTGACCCCGTCGACGAACCAAGCCCCGAGAGGAAGCAAGCCGCTCTTTTACGCAAGGCCGTTCAGCGCCACCAAGCCCGTTCCGCCCGCCGAAACGCAACGGTGTCCGTGTTGTAGCGGATAAAAAGGAAAATGGTGCGCGCCATTTTTTGAAAAAATTCCTCTGCCGGCGAAGGGGTGATAGATGTTTGGATCAGTATGTTAAACGGCAAGATTATGTTATTGGGGGCTGGCGCTCTTACGCTCTGTGCCAAGGCGGCCCTGCCTTCCCAGGAGCTTCCTATGGTTCAAGGATAGCCCCCTTCCCACACAGCCGATGGATGGTGCTTGCCGCGGAGACCAAGGAAGAAACGGAACTGCAGCCGGCTCAGATGCGCCCCCTTGGTCGCCAATCTGCACCGACCTGTCAAACGGGGCTGCGAAAGCGCGGAAGACGTGCTTATTTCTTTGACTAAGAGCGTTGAACTGGTCCGTTTGCCAACAGGTAGAGCTAGGAAAAACCAGCGGGCATGAATTTGCCCTGGGCCCGCGAACGGCTAACATCGAAAAAAGCGTCGTTAACGTAACTCAAGAATTCTATTGAGAGCCTGTTGGGCCGCGTTGACGCCGCACGACCGATGACCTTGATCGATTGATCCAACTTTATACGAAATTTTGAAGGCCTACGGAGCGGGCGGTATTATGGACGATCTGGATATCGAGACTACGATCTGATCCTCGGAACCATGCAGCCAAGAACTGCCGCGCCAATCTTAGCGAAAGAAATTCCAGCAGTGCGCGCCGCAGCGGTGTTCCAAATTATTCTTGAACCGCTCAATTGCCCGCTGACCAGGACCTAACGGGCACTTTAAACTGCTGTTTATTTCGGTCGGTCCGCAGGGATTTGATCCCTGCGGTGCGGCGCCTTCTTATTGTTGCGCAAATTCAAAGACAAAGCTTAATGATTCTCCGCCACGAATTTCCCAATGGGCGACGGGGGATAACCTTGATCGACTTTCGATCTCGTCATTTACAGCATACGCGTTAAGGTTTATTCGCGATCATTCGAATATTAGTTCCGTAGGCCACTCGCGAATTCGCGGCGCGCAAAGATGGTCTGCACCCTAGCGATTACAGACCGGTGCCATTGTTTTCACTGCTCGGGGTCATACCTCAGCGCGATGCGAATCAATGCGTCGGTATTGTTGTTTCAGGGATAACATCTTGACCAAAGGCACGGCGGGTAATTGACGTGCGCCTGGCTGCGACAAACTCCGGCCGGCGACGACGCGCGGCGTTTTCTGGCGGCATCTGGGGAGCCTTCGGATTCTTTATGCTCGTCCTGGATGTCCTATCTGGCTCATCCGTTTGCTTTGACGTCGCCAGGTCAAACGCCCATAAATATCGGCAATTCGCAATTGGGCACCAGTAGGATTGCCGCGCGATCAGCAGCTTCACCGCGGCGGGCGGGGTCAGATAGGCCGGCAATTGTCTGGGATAAAACCAGAAAGATGATCCAAATGCGCCGCACCGCTCATTCGGTGAATCCATGCGCGAGCCCGCCAATAACGCCAACACTTTGACCGATACTTTTCACCGATTCGGACCAGCGCATTGGCCGAAAAAAGGACGCTTTCAGCCCTCGAACCGGGGATAATTCAAAGTTTTGGTTTGATTTACGCTCGGCGGCAACGACAGTTCGGCCTTGGATCACGCGCCCAATCGCGCCCCCTAGGAACAGCCAACCCCAAAGATTCGGAAGGACCTTCCCAGGACCGATCATAAAGAAAAAAACTCGCTCATTGATCTGCCCCAAACCGGGATGGAACACCCGGCTCCCCGTTGCGACCAACAGGGTGGGAAGAGCATGGTTCCAGAAGCCGAAAGAGCGACGACGATCTGCGGGCTTGATAGGGGCAGACAAGGCAGCGATCGCCAGGCATCGCGACGACACACCAACTTTCCCGTCTTTCGAGGATGGGGACGTCGCCTTTTTCTTGCGGCGCGTCCTTAAGTTTCTTCTCGGTCGGCTCTAGCGTCTTTTCTGTACTGTCGCTGTTATTCGGCCAGATTAGATCCTAAAAACCCATGATCCATTCCTGGAACCCGCGTCAAAAAAGTAAATCAAGCCATGGTTGCAGGGCGATGGCAAGGATCAGGTGCCCCGCCCAATTCAGCAAGCGATCCGCCGCCAACCAAAAAAACACTTGGCAGCTGTTGGATCATCCGTTGCCAGCCCCATTACCAAGATCCAAAATCACCCCCATCACAAAAATGGCGGCCGCGATAGCCGTGCCCAATTATAGAGCTCGCCACTTGCCACGCGCAGAATTTGAATCAAGGCCAGATCGGCCAGTTAAAACTGGCCAGCGGAAAGACTTTGATAGCTGGCGGAGCAACGCAGCGGATAATCAGATGAATGGGTATTCGGTGATGAACATGGTAACCGCACTCATAAGCGAAGACTGGCGACCATTGTGGCCCCATTCAAATGATCCGAACGACGGTCCAAAGGCATTTGGCAACCCGGATACTGCCCGACCTGAAATCCGCGCAAACTGCAATGCCTTGACAAGGAGGGATAGTGCGCCAAAGCCCGATCCATAATCCAATCAAACACCTCAGCGACCGAACAGGAATACTTGCGGTCACGATACTGTCAGGGTAATGAGGCTTGCGATCGGGGTCCAAAAGGCAGCAGCGACAGGCTGATAGCATGCGAGGCGATAGGGACGTGGCCGCACCGGAATCTGACCTCGCAAACTCCGGCTATGAACATCAGCGGCTGTTCCAATTGGCGGGCAAACACGACGAAAAAGAAAAAACAATTGACGACATGAAAGGTTCGGAATTGCCACGGGCCCTTACCGACGGTTGCTAACGGGTAGCGCACGACGCTTTTGCGGTGGACTTCGGTTATGGGAAAATCACTTGGGTCATTTGGCTGACCCGTTCAGTATCGACCGCACGTAGGGACGCCGCTTGGGGGGCTAACTAAATGGCGCGGCCATTTCCTCCGCCGCTCGGAGAAATTTTTGGATTTCTTTCGCACAGCAAGAACGAACTCCGCACGCGCGATGGAGACATCAGGACGTCTCTTCACCATTTGCCTTTTTAAATCGGAGGTCGCTACTTCGCGCTCCCAAATCACCGCCCAGTTTATCCACCGGTACGTACCCTGAGAGTCCATCAATGACTGGGCAGATCTTGCTTGTGCGAGTTTGCTCCGCGCATGTTCAATCCCGGTCCGGTATTCTTGGACGTCGCCACTGGCCTCGGCGACCCGCCGTCGATGATCATTGGAAAGGTATCCGGATCGATATTCCGTCAGCCAGCAGCTGGTTCTTGTTAGAAACATGCTGCAACATGACGGCTTGAACTGCTTGTCCGACCACTTGAAAGACAGTTTTTGGTAAATTCCTTATCCTGCCCTTCGATCATTCCTGCGTCGCAGCATAGGTGGAGTACTCGGGCATAATGTCCTTTGATCCCTCGGTCAGGTGGGTGGTGATCACGCTTTCAGGGTCAGACAACCGTCATCCCCATCAGCTCTGTCTTCGGGTGCGCAGCGTTTCGATTCAAAACCCATATGGCCTCGAGCCCGAAGGTGGGCTCGTTGTGTTGCGCTTTGCGGGCCATATTGATCTCTTGCCGGAGGGGTTTTGATCACCACATCATCATCGATTTTCAAAACCTCACGCGCGCCCGCCTCTACTTCTTGCAGGGAGATGTGTAGGTATAGGCGGGCAGTTCGCGTCTACCTTAATTCCGGACCAGCGGAGGACAAAACCACAAGTCTTTTATAAAAAAGACCTATGAGGCTTTTTTTACTTTGCACAGCAGGGCGGCATTCACTGATGTGATCATCAGGTACAACCCGGAACCAAGGTCAAGCCGCACATTCAATCCACCGGGGAAAGCATATCGGAAGCTTGTTCTTCGCTACTTTTCAGTAGGTGCACGGCCTTGCGAAATGCCGCCGGCTTATTCTTCCGGCTTTATCACGTCCAGAAAAAGACTTTTGCATAATATAGCCAAAACCCAACCATCCCCGTCGACAACGTAAAGAAAGATCAATTACCGGAAAGCCGGGCAGCCAGCCGATGCAAGAATGTCAGGCCGCCAGCGACATTAGAGCGCCTTAGGGAAGTTGCTAAAAGCTGGCCATAAGGGACTGCTTCGTTCGCGGCACCAGGCGTTCCCGCCCTTCGTCAACAAGCAACAGCGGCGAGAGGAAAAACCACAATGCCGCGGATCTGCGTGACCAGACGTCCCGATGGTTCAGGAACTGTATTATCGGCTCCATGCACGCCGACGCTTAGGCCGTGGCCTGATCATCCCAAATCATTAATTGCGCCGAACACATTAATCAGTGTTGATGATCAACGGCGACCGCATCGCCCCGGACAAAATTTCGACGGCCACCATCATTGCCCGAAAGAAAGAGCTTTCTTTCCTCCACCGTTTTCGCCGTGTTTTCGCCTCCTCCTCTGTAATCGCGCCCGCCCTAGGTCAGCGTCGATCGCCATTTTGTTTGCCCGGATCGCATCCAGCCAAAGAATCGCGCTGCCGACCTCATGCGATTCCGAGTAGAACCCTTAGCTGATGGACGATAAAGTTAATGATCCACCAGGGAATTGTGAAAACGAATGA
>Ga0163217_1062536_pt1 | contig 14263 bp, 23 predicted proteins | sample SynspAceP_FD_185933 | JGI IMG/M metagenome (GOLD analysis project Ga0163217, IMG submission 185933) | Saline lake microbial communities from Ace Lake in Antarctica - Synechococcus sp. Ace-P (PacBio error correction) | ecosystem: Environmental > Aquatic > Non-marine Saline and Alkaline > Saline ... | reverse complement strand
TGTTCGTGGCCGCTTGGCGTCGGTAGGTATTCCGCCGCGATGTTTCCACCTTGTTCACCGCACGCGTTCTTTAAGGCAATTGGTTGTTCCTCGGTTGCAGGGTCGCGTGATTCACGCGATGCATTCCACGAACAGAATGCGCAAAACTATGGGCGAACTGCGTAAGAAAATTCCTTATACCTTTTCTGGGCGATGATGGAATTGCGTACGCTGGCGATCACCGGTGTCGGTATTCCGCTGACAACACTTCGGGTTTCGCGGGCTCCTCTCCAAGGATGCGGTTATCGAAAGCGCTTGGAGGTGGCGGGTCCATGTACGGCTTCTGGAGCTGGTGATCGCTGCTGCGATGACAGTTCTCAGCTGGCGTCCGATGTTCCTTGACCTTCTGTTGTCAAGGCCAGCGGGCGATAAGCATACCATGCATTCACGCGCATGAAAGCCCGATGGTTATGCTGGTACCGCTTGGCCGTCCTTAAGCCTTGGTGCGATCTTTGCCGGTATGTGTTGGTACAACAGCTTCTTTGGTCACGCGAGGATGTAGGAAGTTCTACGGTATCCGATGGCGAAATTCGCGGCCGGGTGGGTGAAAACCCATGGTCGAAAGGGCGAAGACGACCACGCCGATGCTGGCGATCAAGCTGCGGGCTGATCACGGTTTTGAAGACGCAGGCCATCACGGTCCGCTTGCCGGCGCACGGGCGAGGGGGCGTGTACATCGCGCCAGACAATCACGTTACTGGATGACGCCCACGCCGCACCGGCATGGGTTCAAGGTCAGGCCCGTTCATCGCCGTGGTCTTTGGCCTCGTCATGGCGCTGGGGTCTAACATTGGAGCCCGAGCCTGCCGGGCCCGTCTGGCAGCCAACAACGCCCGCTTACTGTACCTGTTCTCCTGAACAAATGGTTATTTTCGACGAGCTGGTATAAACGCATCTTTGTCAAACCCCGCGATTGGCCAGCGGCCGCTTTCTTCTGGAAGCGCGGGACGGTAATGTGATCGACGGCACGGCTGAACGGTTTTCGCCATTGGGGAATCAATTCCCGTTCCTCACCCGGTGTCTGCAGGGCGCGCGCAGTCCGGCTATATCTTTACCTACGCCTTCGCCATGGTGATCCGGCATCGCGGTCTTTTGACCTGGATGACGATGGGGGGGGCACACTAGACATGGTCATCACTTGCTTTCCATCATTACTTTTCATTGCCCAGCTTTGCGGCGGCTTAATTAATGGCTGTGTTCCTGCGGGGCAAGACGCCGCGGCGGGGCGCAAATGCCAAAATTGGCTGGCACTGATCACCACAAACCAGTTTCACGCTTCCTGATCTCGCTGTTCATTCTAGTTCGACTTTGACCCTCCAAACACGGCTTCCAGTTCGTCGACGAGGGCACGTTGGTGTTGGATGCGAGTCTTCAGTACCGTCTGGGGCGTTGACGGCATTTCGATCCTGTTTGTGATTGCTTGACCACGTTTATGATTGCCGCTGGTGATCGCTTGCCAGGCTGTGAACGTAGAGACGCGAGTCAAGGAATACATGATCGCCTTCCTGCTGCTTCGAGACGCTGATGACTGGTCTCTGTTCATGGCGCTGGATCCTCATGCTCTTTTACCTTGTTCTCGGAAGCAGGTTGTCCGATGTTTCCTGATTATGGACATCTGGGGCGGGGCGAACGTGATTACGGCCTCGTTCAAGTTCTTCCTCTAACACCTTCCTCGGGTCGGTCCTGAGCTGGTGCGAATGGTGATGATGTATGCGGGATTGCGGGCACGACTTGCATCGGAGGCTTGCGAAGGTTCCAGGTTTCTGACGCATACCTTTGCATCCGACACCTTCATCGATTGCGGGAATCACTGTGGTCGGCGGTTTGCAGACCATGATGTTCTTGGGCGTTCTTTGCAGCTTTGCGGTCAAAAATGCCGGATGTTGGCGGTCCACACCGTGCGTTGCCCGATGCGCACGTCCAGGCACCGACGGCAGGGTCTGTTCGTGCTTGCGGCGATCTTGTTTCAAGATGGGTGGCTACGGCTTTCTTGCGGTTCTCGGTACCGATGTCCCTGTGGGCTCTGACGTGTTGGCACCGCTGGTGCTGGGGATGTCGGCGATTGCGATTTTGTCTATACCTCGCTCGTGGCACTGGGTGCAGCAGGATATTTGAAAAAAAGCTGATCGCCTATTCGTCGGTGGCCGCACATGGGGCTTTTGTTGACGATGGGGATCTATTACTTTAACCAGCAGGGGGCTGGACGGGGCGATCTTTCAGAATGATCAGCACGGCTTTCTCTTCTGCGCGGCTGTTTCCTGTGCGTGGTGTTATCTATGACCGGGATGCACACCGCGCGACGATTGACGCCTTATGGCGGTCTGGTGAACCGGATGCCCGCCTATGCGCTGGTGTTCATTTGTTCTTCACCATGGCACAATGTCGGCCTGGCCGGGCACATGGGTTTTTGTCGCGGGAATTCCTGACGATCATGGGCGCGTTCCAGTGTGAAACAATTGAGGTCGCAGCGGTTGCTGCCATCGGGTGTTATCTTTTCGGCGGGTTTAGCGGCATGGTGGCTGTATTACGTGGTTGGGTGTGGGCGACCTGATCAATGAAAGCCTGCGCACGATCAACGATATGCTCGGGCCGTGAACGCTGGATCTTGCACCCTTTGGTGGCGATGACCTTGCTGTTGGGTGTCTACCCGGGCGTGGTGCTCGATATAATTCGGGCCCTCGGTCGCCGCCTTGTGATGTAGCTATGATACGGCCTGGATTGCGCAGGTTGCCGTCTGTCCAGACGCCTCAGAATTAAAGGACCGCGCGATGATTTCCGCTGATCTTGAATGTCATCCTGCCCGAAATCCTGCTGGCGCTTTTTGCGATCCTTGCACTGCTCGGCGGCGGTTACACCAACAAGGACGCGCTGCAGGTCATGGTCTGGCCACGGCCTTTCGTAATGGCATTGTGGCGATTCTGGGATCGGTTAGACCCAGCGGTGGCACAACGCGCATCGCGTTTAACGGTCTGTTCATCGAAGACAAGCTTTGGCCGTTTTGCCAAGTCACCATTGCTGCTGAGGCGCGGCGGCGGTGTGGCCATGTCCGAAGACCTATATGAAAAAGGCGGGCTGCTTGGCGTTTTGAGTTATCCGGTTCTTATCGCACTGAGCGTTTGTCGGATGATGATGTGGTCAGCGCGGGCGATCTGATTGGACGCGTACATGGGCTCGAGGCTGCATCTCTGGCAACTTGTACGTGCGTTGCGGTCCTACGCCGCGATAGCGTGAATCTACCGAAGGGGCAGGCTGAAGTATTTCGCCTTCTGGGTGCACTGTCATCCAGGTCTGCTGCCTATGGGTGTATCGCTTGGTCTATGGTTATGCCGGCACTATCCCAATTCGCGGGCGTGATGAGCCTGGCGAGCGAAGGCCCGACTCGCTTGGGCGCTGTTCGGTATCGTTCTTTTGTCTGTTGTCTGGGCTGGGCATTCAAAGTGTCGCTGTGCCCTTCACATGTGGACGCCTGACGGTTCTACTGAGGGGGCGCGCGACGCGGTCACGGCCTTTTTTGCCACAGGCCCCCAAGGTTTGCCGCGATTGGCGCCTTGGTTTGCCCCGCGTGTTGCATGATGCTTTTGGCTAATGCTGTCGCCGATTGGGAGCCAGGATCATCGCGCTGCTGTCCGCGTGCTGTCCATTTTCCTTGGTGCGATTGCTGCCTTGGTCAGACCACATCAAACGTCTGATGGCCTATTCCTCGATTGCCCACATGGGCTTATGCGTTGATCGGCCTTGCGGGCGGGCACAGAGCTGTGGGGTGTAAATTCCATGCTGGTCTATCGGCGATCTACGCTGACAATGACATCGGGACCTTTGCTTCATCCTCGGGATGGAGAAAGATTGGCCAGCCGGTCACAGACATCACTGCCGCTTGAACATGTTACTTCCAACGCGCGCACCGGGTAAGGCTCTTGGCGATGCTGGTGCTGGCTGTTCTCCGCTCGCTGGTGTTGCGCCGATGGCTGTGGGTTCTTGCCCAAACTGGGCGGTGCAAAGCGGGCGTCGACGCGGGCTTGATCGGCTGGTCTGTGGCCAGTTGCTGTCGCCTCCAGCCTCGGGGGCCTACTATAACCTGCGCATTGTCTTTTTGATGTATTTCGGGGCCGAAGGGGATGACCGTCTGGACGAGGGTAAAAGCCGGCCTGTTGTCCGGAGTTGTTGTTTTGCCGCTGCCGTGATCATGGTGGTTGGCATTGTTAATCTGTTCGGCGTCGAAACTGCTGCGATCTCTGCGGCGCGACGCTGGTCAATTGATCTAGGGTGGCACCCTGCGGGGCAACCACAGGCTCCGCACTGAACCAAACAGGGGCCAAGGCGGCCAACAGACGGCTTGGCCGGACGGTATGGGGCGGCAGGTTTCGATAGCGTCGCTTTCCACACTTAGCGAAGCGGCGCGGCAGTCCTGCAAGCTTGCCGGGTGCGACATGGATCTTGCGCAAAGAACAGACTGCCGCCACGTGGCCGGCGGCGGACGGTTCCTGGGCAACGCCCCGGGGAAATTTCGGCCCGCAAACCTTGATGGATGCGTCGTACCGGGCCCTTCGACTGCTGCGCTGCGGCGAGCTTTGTTCGGGTCCTTGCACTGCGCGTGCGTTTGTGGCGACCACGCGGGACGAAAGGCGCGTTCCTGAAATGGCCCAACGACGTGCTGCTGAAACGCGCGGGCAAAGTCGCTTGGGAATTCTTGCTTGGAAAGCCATCGGCGATTTTCTGGCCATCGGGATCGTGGTCAACCCTCGCCCATGCGCCGGGTGCCGATCAGGTTGAACCGGGGCCTTGCGCCCTGTGTCGGTTGTGGCAAGAGACGGGCAAGGTTCGTTCCGCGGAGGTTTTCTTGATGCCTTGGCCGCGGAATTACGCCCTGCTGGAACACAGTTTCAAGACCTAGGTTTTTTGCGCCGATCCGTGCGCGTGGCTGTCCCATGCGCGCGGTGGGCGAGGAGATCGTCGCGCGCACCATGAGGGATTGAAACCCGTGGTGTATTCGGAGGCGTGGATGCGCAAGGCAACCTGATTCCTGCGCACCAAAAGGCCGACGCGTGCCCCATCGCAGCGGGCGGATGTATTTTTCTAAAACGCGGCGAAGGACTGTGCCATGCTATTTGGCGGATGACTGCGGGAAATACCAATACAGGTCTTTATCAATTCTGGGACGGAACGCGGTTTTTATTGCGACCTGGCGCACATTTCAAACGAATGGCAGCGCACGTCTGACCAATATTTAGTCTGGTCAGGCACCTTGATGAAGTTTCAGGGGCGTAAAGGCCGACTTATCACCGATGTGATCATCAGCTCGACAGTTTGCGCGGGTGGTGTCAATCTGCGTGTGCTGGCGGATCGATATTTTAACACACGCCCGATTGTGGTGGGTAAACCCGATTGCGATTGCCGTTGATGTTCGGGTAGACGTGGGGGCACAGCCGTTGGCGGCCGGACGTCTTGGTTAACACAGTTGCCTGGGCATGATCTGTTTCGGTGGGGACTTGGATTGTTGTCGATTTCGCACGGGCGACGACCTTTGACGGTAGACAGCGACGGCGGCCTTATATCCGGCGGTCGTTGATCGCCCAGGAGTCGTGAAACCTGAAGGCCTCGAGGCATTGCATAACGCCGCAGCCGCCTTACCTCATGAGACACTCTAAACCACAGGCCGGTAATCGGTTACAAAAATTACCGTCTCTTTGCATACAATCGGGCATTTTTTGGGGTTATGTCGGGCCTCGTTCGTGAGATATGTGCCCAAATAAAGGCTGAACGCGGCGCGAGATGCGCGTGATTGCGACAGGCGGGCTGGCCCCGCTGTTTCAACAAGGACGTCGATCTGTTTTATGCATTACCAAGATGTTTTGACCGATTGCCGGCTTGACCTATTTATAACTATAACAAGGATTACCGCTTAGTCATATGAGCAGCGCCGAAAAGATTGATCTTATCTGGCCCCTCGGTGGGAGGTGAAATTGGCATGAATGCCTATGTGTTATGGATACGGGGAAACCCGGGGCAAGGAAGCGGCTGATTGTTGTCGGACCTTGGCGTTGCTTTTCCCCGACCATGGACCACAAGCCCCGGCTGTGGATCTGATCATCCCCGAATCGCCCCTTTCCTCCTTCTGGTTCTACTTTTCTTGTCTTGTTTTTTCTTGTGGCTTGAAACAACTGCCGCGACCAGGATCGAGGACGGATTATTATCACCCACGCCCACCGAAGGACACGTCGGTTGCCGCTGGCCCATACTATGACCGTCTGCGCGCCCTATCTATACGCGCAAAGATTCACCGGCGGAACATTGCCAAGGGCGCAAGCATGGACGAGTACGGCCATCCCGAAGACGCGGTGACACCGTGGCCACCGTGGCCGCAGCAGGACCACGGTTTCGGGCCGTTCACTGGTCGGCTTCCTGCCCACTGTCCCACTTATCCTGAATCGTCGTCCTTGGTGATCGACGTGGCGGGCGTCGCCTGATCCACTCGGGTGACTTCCAAGTCGGACATGACACCGGGCGTCGGTGAGGCCTATGACCCGAACTTTGGGCCGATGTTCCAAGGCGGCGTCAAAGCGTTGATTCTGTGACAGTACCAATGTTTCTCGCAGGAACCGCGGGCGGTCTGAGGCCACCGTCGGGCCCAGAGATCGAAAAGCTTCTGGGTACCGCACAGCGGTATGGTTTGTTCGCGACGACCTTTGCTCGAACGTCGCGCGTGTTGAAGGACCTTGGCCGATGCTGGCGACCGGGGCAGGGCGTTCCGTCGTTCTTGCTGGGTCGTGCGGATGAAAACGCATGGTCGAAGCTTCGCTTGAAACGGGCGTGTAGAAGGAACTTTCCCACCGGTCGTGAGCGGAAGAGGCCCGCGGGCATCCCGGCGTTGAAAACCTGATTGTGTTGGTGACCGGTTCGCAAGGGCGAACGCCGTGCGGCGTCGGCGCAGCTGGCGCGTGGCAAATAATGGGGCTGGAGATGAAGACGGGGACCATTGTTCCTGTTCTCTCAAAACCATCCCGGGCATAAACGTGGCGTGTGATCAAGGTCAATCAACGCGTTTTCTGAAATGGCGTTGATATCGTCGATGGACAGTTCGGGTCTGCTTACCCACGTGTCGGGCCACGCCAACCGTCCTGATCTGGAAAACGCTGCATGATGTGTAAAACCTCAGATCCTGATCCCGATTGCACGGCGACACCAGCACCTGCGCGGAACATTACCAAAATCGCCAACGCAAGGGAATGAAGGGTGTTCTGGCCGTGAACAGGATGATGATCGACCTATCGGGCAACGAGCCGAAGGTTGTTTGAATATTGTCGAAGCCGGGCCGCACCTATCTGGACGGGTCGACGCAAATTGGGCGCGATGGCGGCGTTTTGTAGCGACCGTATTCGCATGGCGCTGAACAGGCCAACGTCACGTGGACTGTGAATCATGGACGGAAAACGACGAAGTTTTTGGGCGACCCTTGGGTCGACGCTATGGGGCTTGCCAGAGCAGGACCGGTCTCCAAGACGTCGCTCGTCGAAGTGCTTGAGGCCGGATTTTGGCGCAGTTCCTTGGCCGCGCCAATGCCAAGGACACTGCGCGACCGACGACAAAGCCTGCACGACGGCTTGAAGCGCACTGTTGCGTCAGGTCGGCTAATGATGAAATCGGTAAAAAGCCCGAAGTCACCATCGTTGTCAGCCGTCTAAGCTAAGCTCGGACCATAAAATCGAAACGCCGCGGGCAGGCCACTGCGCGGCGTTTTGCGTTTGTATGGTAAGACTGATGGGGGACACGGGCAGTGGGTTACTGCGCAAAAGAAAAGGCGCAGAATGCTTGCGCTTTTTATTAGATGGTCAGCGGAAGCGAAGGGTTATTCGCAGCGCTCGCAAAAGCTCAGGCCGATGAAACTCGGGGCGTGTGGATCGCCCTGGACGACGGACACGGGTTGTCATTGCGGTTGTTCTGCTGGCGGCGTTGTCATGCGGGTGTTATCCCACGCCCGCCACGGGGGCTCGACGGTTTGGTCGACTTGTCGTCCTGCGTGGCGTCCCACCTTTTTGCGGAGCGGCCTTTTCGGTGCTGCCCTGCCGCAGGTTTTCGGATTTGTTTCGCTTGCGGTTTTGGCCGCTGGCTTGGCTCCAGCTTTCGGGAGGTCAGCTTTGAGGCTGCTGCCTGCGTCTGTTCCGTCTGCGCCGTATCTGCCGTGTGGCGTATCTGCCTGTGGGGTCACGTCTGATCGGTCAGTCTTAGCCGCTTCAGGCTTCTTGCGGCTCGCGGCGAACGGGCCGGTTGGGTTTATCGCGGAGGGTCCCCAGCGGTCGGTTGAAGCAGCAGGACATTCGAGTTGTCTTGGCGTCTGTCTGGACGTTCAGCTTTTGACTTCTTGTCCACCAACGGGTTTCTTCAGTTCGCGGAATCTCGCGCGTACCAGACGTTGTTCACGTCTTCGGTTCTTTCATCACGGGTACGCAGGAATCAATGATCGCCTTGCCGGCGCGGCCACCGCCGCGGCCGGTCCGGCCAATGCGGTGCACATAGTCTTCGGCATTGGGGACGGCACATCCAAAGTTTATAGGACCATGGCTGACCGACGGCCATCAAAGGCCCCGTGGCCGCCAACATCAGAAGCAACAAGGAAGCGCAGATCGCCCATGCGGAACCCGTCCGAGGTCTTGGTCCGCTGGCTTGGTCCAGATCGCCGTGATTGTGCGGCGTTTTATTAAAAAGCCACCCCCCGTTATTTTTTTTTTTCAACGACTGGCAACGGTTATCCACATCACTCTTGCGTTGCAGAAGATGATGGCGTTGGTGCCATTTGCGCCCTCGGCGTCGGATCAAACGCGCGCAGGAACCTTCGCCGCTTTTCCGTCGTCTTCGCGGTCTTTGCGCGAGGGTTTGAACTCAGCACGCCTTGCTTGATATTCTCGCTCGTGGTCGCTGACGCGGACTTCGATACGCGCGGGAGCGGACAAGGAAGGTGTTTGTGATACGTTCGATCTTGGGGCCATGGTGGTCCGAGAAGAACCAAGCGTCTGACGGGTAAAAGGGCGTCACATGGAAGATACGTTCTTATATCGGGGATAAACCCCATGTCCGAGCATCCGGTCCGCTTTCGTCGCGACCATGATCTTGACGTCAGGACAAGATCGTTTTGCCGCGTTCAAAATTGGTTCAATCAGACGAGCTGGCGTCGCATCAGAAGTCGGACCCCTTTGTCGATTCATGGCTTGTTCCTGGCTCCGCCGAACGAAACGCCGCCGATCAAACAAGCGCTCTTGGTTTCAATTTCGGTTGCTTGGCTATTAGGTGTCGAATGTTTTCGGCGGACCTGTGCTGCCCAGTTCCGCGTGGGGACCACAACAACCAGACTGCGTGGCATCCGCGCGCGAGGCGGTCCACGGGCAAAGCAGGGTGTCAGGGCAAGGTAAAGCTGGCAGTTTTGCCGCGTACCTGTCTGAGCGGCATTCCCAACACGTCTCTGCCAGAAAGCGGGCAGGTTGGAATCGCAACCGGCCTGGAATCGGCGTGGGGGTTTTTCATAACCGGCCTCATCATGGCTTTAGGGACTTTAGGATTAAGGTTTAGATCAGAAAATTTCTGTGTTCATGTGTGTGTTATCCGGATGAATAGCGGGACGCTCATTTGGCCGCGCAGCATTCATGTCGGGCCCGCATGGCCCAAGGGGCGAGGCTCTCCGCAGACCATGTTCTGCACCCATTAGCAAGAACTGCCCGTCAGGTCAAAAACAGATGCGCTAAGGCGCTGTTGTGAAGCGGGGGGAAAAAATGTGTTTTCCAAGGAATTTTGGTCGGGTAGCGGCCAGATCGACCTTCCGCGCAGCAGGCCGTGGGCTGCGCAGACGGCGCGCGTAATTGGGGAGTATCAGCGCAGACTTATTCGAAAAACGCGCGCAGTCCCGCTTCGCCACTTTCGCCACTCGATCATGAAAAGGGTCATTGAGGGACAGGGCCTCCTTGGTCATAGGGGCGGTTGGGGCGCAGCTGGGCGGTAAGCTGCCTTCGTCACACGGGTTAGCGATAGAGCGCCGGATTCAGGTTCATCCATGATTTTGCATGGGCATGGGCCAGCGAGATGCCCGTCGGGGCATTCATGAAGGCCAGCATCTCGCCTTTCTGAAAGACATTTGTGGATGCGCAATGCATGTTCGGCAGGCCCTTGTGCGGACAAAGACTCCTTACCTTGGCCAGAGACTGAGAAATCCGCCTTTCAGATAGGCCCCATAGTCGGGTTAAAGCTCTGCCACGATCCGTGCGCGGTCAGGGCCGCTGGGAATGAATCCTTGAAACCCACAGACGGTCGGCCCGAACAGCTGCTTCCATCGGGCGGACCGGCGGGTGGCGGGCGGAATCGGTGGGCACTGCGCCAGTAGGTCAGCGACGGGGCTGGTCGGCGACAAGGTATTTTCGTCGACATCCATATGGATCAGGCCAGTCGACCTCGCGCCGACGATTTTATAGGTGGGTGCATTAGGCCGTCTGACGTCTGCTGGTTGCGCCTCGCGGACGATCGCGCTTGCGCTGCTTCCATAGCGGCGTTCGCAGGGGTAAAGACGCGGATCTTGGGGTGGCCGTTCCAGATGGGCAAAGGCTTCGTCGTTGGGCGCATTCCAAGATAGATATACCAGCCGAGGTTGCGCGCCCGCCGCCAAATGATAGGCGGGGGCCCGTAAAACCTGTAATATGTCGCGCGTCGGTGCCAGATGGTAGAGCGATTTTGCCCCATGTCACATCAGTCATGGGGCCAATGTTGCGGCGCGCGGTTGTTTCGGCTTGGCAAGCCCAAGTTAGACCATCATTTTCCTTGGTCGCAGTCAACGCACAATCACGATAGTCGCGGTCGACGCGATCGATATCCCATTGCAGCCGCGTCAGGTAAACGACGTCGCATCATGATCGGAGGGCCGATATTGCTGCTATGTTGGCTTCGTAAATTTCTCAAACGGCTGCCGGTTCACCGTTTACCCACGTTGCCGAGGTTTGAACTGTGATGCTAAAAAGCGCACAGGCAGGCCATTATTCCAGTTCAATCCGGCTGGCGAGCCTTCGAACTGCCAAATTTGCCCGACAACGCCACGACAAAGCCGGACCCGGATGGCGGGCTTTGACACTTTCGCGGCACCTTCTTCAAGCGAAACTGCATTCAGCGCTTTTTCGAGGTGCTTATGACTTTCATCGGGTCGCCCGCACGACGCCTTGTCAGCAATTCCGGCGCCAAAGGGAGGGAGATACGCTTAGCGCGGATCGCTTCGCCTTCGGTCCAGCGTGTCACCGATGCGCAATTGGCCGTGGTGGGAAATGCCGATGATGTTCAACCGGCCCCAGGCTTTCCTCTGCCAGCTCGCGCGTCGGCGGCAAGGAACATTCACAGGGTTGGTCACAGACATGACTTTTTTGGATCGCACATGGGTCAGTTTCATTGCCGCAGGTAAAATGGCCGAGGCAAGGCGGGACAAAAGGCAACGCGGTCGCGGGTGCTTTGGCGGTCCATAATTCGCTTGAACCTTGAAGACAAAGCCGGAAACTTTGTTTTTCTTCAGGTAAAATATTCCTGGCGCGCCGACTGAAAAATTTGTGGTTCCGGCCCGTAGGTTAGCGATGCATCCATCAGTTTCCTTGACGCCAAAGCTGTTGATGCGGACCCGAACCAGATCGGCGTCAGTTGACCTTTCGGCCATTCAGTTCAGCATCCCAGCGCGGCATCAGCTCGCGCACCATTTCAGTCCTCACGCAGCTTCTTCGAGCATCGCGGCGGGCACATGTTCGGCCAGGCTTTGGGTCGTCCAACCCTTCGATCGCGATGCTTGCGGGATTACTTTGTTGCGGTCGGGCCGGATTCCATTCAGTTCCAGCGGTCACGGCAGAGATGTCATAGAACAATAAATTCGCGGCCCACCGCCGATGGGCCAAGCTCGGGGGGTCACGTTCAAATCGGAGGTTTTTCCTGAATTCGTCGATGATCTCGAACCACATCGCGGCTTTCGCGCGTCCATTCTTGTTACAAAAAGCGTCAGAGATCGGCAGGTCGCGGCATGCGGCAGACCTCGAACAGCTTTTGCGTCTGGCTTTCCACGCCTTTCGCCGCCGTCGATTACCATCACGGGCTGCGTCCACCGCCGTGAGCGTGCGGTAGGTATCTTCGGAAAAAGTCGAGTGGCCGGGCGTGTCCACAAGGTTAAAACGGTAGTTTCGTTGCCCTGTATCACAAAGTCGAACGACATGCGGGACGGCCGAGGACAGGAGATGCCGCGGTCTTTTTTCCATCGCATAAATCGGACACGTGGCGGCCGGGCCTCGCCCTTGGCAGCACCTGTCCGCCATTGGGATCGCCCCACCGAACAGCAGGAATCTCTGTCAGCGTGGTTTTCCCCATCGGGGGTGGGAGGATCGCAAAGGTGCGACGCCGAGGCGATTTCGGCAGGCAAAGCGGGGCGGTTTGAGGGGGTTTCAACATGGATGGCATATATCACGCCCGAACACACGCGCAGGCTGGCTTGGTCGCAGGTGGGTGGCATTTCTTTGGGGCCGGCGCGTGAAAATCTGATGGGTACTATGAGGCGCGTGAGGTCAAGAAAAGGGAGAAGACGGGATGAGCTGAAAGAGATAATTGCAAGAACGCTTTTTGCTGTGAAGGGTGCCGCGCAAAGGCACGAGGGGCGAACCTTGATCGGCTTATATGCGGCGGATGCCGTGTCAGTCGAAGCGATGGATCACGGTAAACGGGCGTGAAATCAAAGGGCCTCGACGGGATTCAAGGCAAGCATGCCTGGTTGGGACGGCGCGATGGAGGTCACCGCTGTCAGAACGTCAGCGACCCGAGCTTACATGGCGACGAACGCTTTGCCGTTATGTTTCGACGTTGCCGGCCACGCGGAAAAAGGCCAAGCGGCCCAACGTGATGGAGACTGAAAGAGGTCGCTGTGTTTACATGTTTGGCAAATGGCAAATCGCCCATTACGCGTAGGAGTTCTTTGGCTGATTAGCGCATCTGGCGCGGCGCAGCAGTTTTCAGGCTGCGTCGTGGAACGGTTCAAGCAGCGTTCGGACCCACATCAAGCCCCGCATGGGGCAGGTCGGAATGGACCAGGATGACATCGCCATGGCATTCCGACGTCTTGCGCAGCACGCCTTGTGCGGCTGTCGCATCCAGCATGGATTCTTCGCTGCGATCCCTTGGCATTAGAAGTGATCGTGATGGCTGATCAAACAGCAGCTGGAAGTAATCGACGAGCCGCAGTTTGCACGCGGCCACTGGTATCACCGTGCACCAGATGCGTTGCCTTGACCAGCAGGTTTCCGAGCGGCCCGCGCCCGGGACGGTCTTGGGCGTTGGTAAATGACAGGCGGTTGGTCGGGTGACGATAAGGTCATTGTTCGTTGTTTCAGTGTTGCCGGCATCAATTTGCAGATCGGTGCAAACTCACCGACCGGGCCACGCACTGTGCTCTGGCTGATTCCAGCGGATGGCCTGGCACGCCATTCATCGGCGGGTGAGTATCTTGTCACCCACCACCAGATCTTCAATTCGGAAGCTGTTCGCCGGGTACCCATGGGATGTGCGTGCGCGGGTAAAAGGGACACGCAGGCCAAAACCTTGCCGCGAATTTCTGGCGCATGGTTTTGGGTGTCGATGCCACCAGGCCGGTATTTCCACTTTCGGCGACAGCGCGCTCAGCGGGGATAAGGTAAAATCGCTCGGCGTCCGCAGTGGCCATCGTCGCCACCTCGACCAGCAGGGATCGCGTCGTTGATTTGCCCATTCGGCGACATTTGAAGGTAAGCGCACCAATCCAGATGCAAGCGCTTGCCCGCTGGTGCGGTTTGCGTATCAGGCGCGATTCGACCAAGGCTGCCGTTTGCTGCCTCTGTATCGGACAGCGCACAGGGGCGCGCCATAGGATAAGCTGTAGGACATCATTCTAGGCAAGCAGCTTGATTGCAAAGGGACAATCGGATCGCCCATAATTCCGCACCATCCGTTCGCCGGTGGAAATTTTTGCGTTCGCCATTGGTAGGGAAACAGGGGGACGGGCTTTTGCGGTGAGGAAGGGCGGGGGGCGAAGGTCATGGGGCGGGGCCTTCATTGCGCACGGAATGGTAAGGTAAAAATTCCGATTACCGGTTTTGTCGGCAATTTTTAACGGGGTCGGTTTGGGGGGTTTTATTTTTTAGGGGGCCCCAAAAAAAAAAATTTTTTTTTTTTTTCCCATTCTTTTTTCTTTTTTTTTTTTTTC
>Ga0163217_1015957_pt1 | contig 14267 bp, 10 predicted proteins | sample SynspAceP_FD_185933 | JGI IMG/M metagenome (GOLD analysis project Ga0163217, IMG submission 185933) | Saline lake microbial communities from Ace Lake in Antarctica - Synechococcus sp. Ace-P (PacBio error correction) | ecosystem: Environmental > Aquatic > Non-marine Saline and Alkaline > Saline ... | reverse complement strand
GAAACTATTGGACCACCATAATTTCAGGATGCCCGCTAACAATATTCACGTTACAGAGGAAGGGTTTCCTTTATGGTGGGGGAGGCAATGTACAGCTTACATGGATGGACCCGATAGTTAAGTGAAAGGTAATTACCCCGAGGAATTGGCTGCCCCGTAGAAATTAATTGCACTATGGTATAATGCTCTTAAAATATTGAGTATTTCTTGTGATAATTATGGGAGTCGCCCAAAATTGAAGATTGTTATTGAATTTAATTAGCAAGTATTTTGAATTAATTTCACTACCTAATTTTACACCCCCATGGTTACCTTTATTTGATGATAATCATACCGGGGATTTCGCAAGACAAACTCCTTTTCCGTCCCAATCAATGTATTGCCTAAGCCCTACCATTTACAGTTTTTGAGTTACTTGATCAACAAAAATCAATTTTTGAAAGCTGTGAAAGAGAAGCTATACACACACATTTGGACCTTCGCACTTGCGACCAGAATGATTCTGAATATAAGCCACTTTATTGAGGTAAATCAATGGTCGCGTGAACCTGCCTATCATCAAGGAACCGGTTTGGCCTTTTTGCTTTATGAAATATTTCAGTTTCCTATTTTTTACTATTATATGGAACTTCCTTGAAGATTTTAAAAAAAAGGTTTCTGTTTCGACTAGGGCAATTAAAAAGAGCACTTCTATCCACAACGTGTATCCACTGCATTTCCGAGGTTTTTAACGGTAACAGTCCAAAAAGTAGGAAAGGGATTTGCATTTCATTCAGGCTTGGTCCGATGCGGGCCATTATTTAAACTGTATGCAGATTACCGGTTTGGACAAAATTGAAAGTTGAAATAGCCTTTAACCTTGGAAGGCAGACTCTAAATGAGCCCAATAAAACAGGTTTTATTTATGTGGATTATTTAAAGCAAAAAGTCCCTTCGGGAATAGCATGAAACCCTAATGCCCTAAAACTAATTTTTCAATTCCTTTATTTCTACCATCTTGGTCTATGCACTGTTAAATTCGACGGATAGCCATCTTTGAAAATTATATCCTTTATGCCATTCAGTTTTACTAAGTTCTCCTCAATCCCACTTTAAGTCACTTGCTTCTTTTGCCATTTGTTCCAAATTACCTTTCACATGATTGCCTGGAATTACATTTTCTGATATAAGCTCTAATTAAATCTGTTTATTAAAAATTAGAAAGTTGCCCCATTCATCTTAAATCCCATTAATTTATTAAGAGTATAGTAAGGCCTTTATATAAATGTACAAAAAACAAAAGAAGATCAGAACTTATAATTGTCATAACTTTTAAAGTGAATACGCCTCAACATTTTTAAATTAATTTCAATCTTACATCGCCTAACTCCTGAATCTTATAAGGAAAATTTTAATCGCCAGGAGAAAACCTATAAACATAAAATAACGGGAATTCCCCATCGCTGGACAGTTTCCTTAATTTTTATCCGCGACCAAAGACGCCCTGCTCTTCCACAAAATTGAATATGAATATTTGGGGTAAGCACGACTAACACCTTTTATGTCCATCTTTAAATGGGGTACAAATGGCGTTGCTCCTCATTTAATAATTGCCAACAATTTTAAGAATCCTTGTTGATTCATATTTTTAATATAAAGCATCACCTTATTTAAGGTAGCAACATCGTCCATGATTGGTGAAGAAAACAAATTGCTGTTTATAATCCCTGCATGTAAATTTTTTAGTATATATTGTTCAATGTTTTAAAAGGATGTCCTTTATGGGAAGATGTAGCTAAGGGCATTGCTGGAAATCCCTTTAAAATATAGGTGCGGTTATAGCATAAAAAACACTACCATTAGCGTAGGAATTTAGAATATTTCAATAAAGAATTTGCCCCAAATAGATGCGGTTTAGAATAATTAATTTTCCGACCATCGCAGCCCATGACAGAAGTATAGCAATAATAAGGACCCAACCAACTTGACCTTCGGGGCGTGGTAATTTTGCCCTATTTATTTTGAGCATCATATTGCCGACCCGAAACCAATGCCATACCGATTTAAAAAGGCTATTGTATAAACACCTGCCAGTTTTGCCAAAATACCTTGAGTTACCAATAAAATGGGATTACACCCACAATAAAAAGAATCGGTATATACCATATAAGAAACTGCCTGCCTTTATTTTTTTTTCAATAAAAATTGGGTAGAATACGTCCAGTGCCCATTCGCTCCATAAGTTCCACCAAACCTACAAAGGAAGTAAGCACGGCACCACTTAAAACCAAAGCTGGCATCAATTACCCACAAGTAAGGAAAGCCAATGCCTCCGGAAACTTCTGCCATTGGGGAGTAGGGCATCTGATTGGATTCAATAAAATGAATTGTGGGACCAATGGCCAGCGCTAAAAAACGCCGATCAACGGATTTAAAAAATAGTAACTACCACCCACATTATTACGCAAAGGTTTTCGGAAATACACCCCCCCTTTTTTGTTCCTTTTTACATAGTTAGCCTGAACTTTCAAAACCACTTATCCCCAAACAATCGCGGCTGAAAAATCTAAAAACAAGGCGCTAAATACCACCGCCTCTTACGGGCCTTCTGAAAATTGCGAGAACAAGGTTTCAAAACCATTTTCAGCAAGTAGAAAATACAAAAAGGTGCACAATAATGTCAATGAAAGAGATAAATATAATAAAAATGATTTTGCCACCTTGGAAAGATTCACCAATACAACGATTACCAACCCCATAAAAACAAAAAACATTAAGATCTATGGTTACTGGTAGGATAGGGAGAAAATTCAAGATTTGCTATACGCATATTTCACGGCCTCACTTGCAGATTATTACCACGTTTCCATATAAGAAGAAACAGTCAATGCGCTGCCAAGGGATGCCGTTGATTTTTTAGGGTATTCAACAAAAGCATTGTAGGCAACCTCCATTCAAAGGTAAATGGCCCGACCACCTCTCCATTAGATTTTTTCTAAAAAGCAAAACCAATACAAAGGCCAACTACAAAGGTGCAATCCAGGCATACTGCGCCAGAATAGGACTTATGGCCAGCCGGAAACATATAGACAGGATGAGCTTAATATCGTTTCCAACATATGGCCGCTGGCTTTCCAATTTGATTCAATTTTTTCTTCATGGATTGATAAATTAGAGAAAAAAAATCTGATTAAAGATAGGTGTAAATTCAAGAACCATATGTTTAAAAGGGCCATAAAATACATTTACATTTAATATATAAAATTACCTTACCCCATGAAAGACCTTTGTAAAGTGCCATTTCCCTTAAAGAATATCCGGTCAGTGAACAGTTCTGTAAAAACAATTCGAAAATCCATTTATGATCTTATCATAAGGGAACATCCAGAAATAAATTCCAAAAAAAATCTATTTCCGTATCCGAACTCAATTTGTATAAGACAAAAATACCTTCCGAATAACCTCATCCAGGAGGTAGGTGAAGTCTACATTGAAGAAGATGTGCTGAGACGATCCAAACAGGAAAAAATATTACTACCCAAAATGAAAGTCTGGAATGAAGCTACTGAATATTCCTTGGACAACGCCTGCAGATAAAGTGGCCACCTTCGCGGAAGTTGGAGATTCATAATTAATTTTGGCATTTTTATTTTTTTATTTGGAATGGTCATCAATATTACTTTTTTAATGGATAAAGCGATTTGACCCCTACCCTTTCTTACTTTTGAATTTTAATTTTATTCCTGTTATGGCTGCTTTGCAAGCCCCAGTGATAATGATGAGCCAAAATAGGGCAGGAGGAAAAAGACAGGGAACGATCCAAAACAAGATTTTATGCGTCAATTTAAAAAGCGGAATGGAAAATTCGAATGCCCTTCACGAGGAAATTGGACCACCTATATAATTCATTCAACAACAAGAACTATTAAACATTCAGCAAATACAAGTGGAGATGATGGAGGACATAAATGAACCCAAATAAAGAAACAGAAAGCTAAGGGTTGTTTAGATAAAAACTCTAATATTTTAGGGATTACTCAAAAAAATTTATCCTAAATAGTTAAGATATTCGTATTTTTTGGAGAACAATTTAAAAAACCGACCAAATAATTCAATGCAACCATGGACCACCAGATTTTTAACATTAATAGACGACACTTTTTAAAGGGGGCTGCGGGCATCTTTGGCACTTTCTCCTTTGGTTCTTATGGTATGGAACTCATCTACCGCGGAAAAACCGCTTGCGGGTTGGACTGATCGGAACGGGCTGGTAATGCGAAAAAGTGACCTTTTTAGGCTTATGCAGGTAACCAAGGTAAATGTGTACCATTGTGGATGTGATGAACGTATTGCTTTAAGAAGCCGCCCAACTTAATACAACTTAGACAATCTTCAGGAAAAGCTTCCCAGGACCTATAGGGATTATAGAAAAATTGCTTGCCGAGAAGGATCTGGATATTGTGCTAATTGGCACCCCTGATTCATTGGGCATGCCCTTACAGGCCATAGAGGCTTTAAAAATTCGGTGTGCCCATGTATACGTTCAAAAACCTATTTAGTGTGATGTTGATTGAGGGCGAAGCTATGGTCGCAGCCGCAAGAAAATATAAACCAGGGCGTTCAGGTTGGGAACCCAGCGCTAAGAGTACTCCACATCTATGATGCCAAAAAATATATTGTGACGCAGGGCTTATTTAGGCAAGGTTTCCCATGTAGAGAATGTGTTGTTATTACCATATGCGTGCCAATGGGAATCCTCCTTATTAACAGCGCGCTCCGGATTATTGGATTATGGGAAATGTGGACGGGGGCCCCCACCCATGCGCCCTTAAGACGGACTCCCCACAGACCGGTGGTGGCGGACCTTTTATGGAAGTATGGCAATGGAATTATTGGGCGATATGTGCGTACATATGTCGATACAGTTCGGTGGATGCTTGAGCTGGATTGGCGCAAAAGAATTAGTTCTACAGGAGGAATCTATGTACAAAAAAGATGGTAAATCAATAATTGCGGGATACCCAAAACGGCCATATTTGAATATGAAGACCTCAAAACTGCGTTATGGGAACATAGAAGCCTGGGGAACCCCTACCGACCCCGATTACCCATGGCTTTAAACTTTATTGGAGAAAAAGGAACATTGGTCCGGCAGCACTATGAGAGCCGATTTTGTTCCGCAATGAATGGCGAAAAAGATACATTTGGACGTTATTTATGGAAAAAGATAATATCCGAGGACCTCCCGAAAAAGATATAGAATTAAATTGCGGGTCCAGGCTACTAGGTTACATAATGTTGGATTTCCTTGCCGCCATGACAAGGAACTTTTACCTATTGCTATATCCGTGAAGGACATGTATCTACTGCTAGTTGCCATTTTGGCCAATATGGCCATGGCCACAGGGACGGCCTTTAATCTATGATCCTAAAATATTATCGTGGTTAAATGATGCGGAGGCAACGGCCTTTTACCAAAGCGGGGTTATCGTGCTCCTTGGAAACAGCCCCATCCGAATGATTTTAGATAGACCTATAATAAGCTCTTATTGTTTATAGTACGCGGATTATTTAATCCAAAACACGACATCCTCCATTCTGATAATGCGATCGGTACTTTTGGCGAAAAGTCCCTCATCATGGGTTACTATCAAAAGGAGAGGAACCTTCCTCTTCTTTAAGACGTTTAAAATATATTTGAAGACGTTTTCGGAATTTATGGCTATCTAAATTCCCAGTTGGTTCGTCGCCCATCAGAATGATGAGGATTGTTATTAAACGCTCTCGCCTATGGCCACCCGTTGTTTCCCCACCTGATTATCCTTGAAGCTCGTATGATGGGCCAACTTTTCTATGTTCCAACATTATTTAATTTTTGCATTAGCGTCGTGTTCAATTTCGGCCAACGACTTCTCTGCCAATTTTTTGGCAGTAGCATTACATTTTCCAGTTACACTAAACTCGGACAAACAAAAAATTTAAAAAAAATTTTTTTTGGGGGAAACTGGAATACAAAAGCCATATGTTTACTTACGTATTTTCGCGATAATTCCTGATGTTTTTGTCCTGGTAATTAATGTATGTTTAGATAAAGTTCACCTGTATAGTCCGATCCCAAGTGGATTAGTATGTAAGTAAGTTAGGACTTCCTGATCCAGATTTACCCATAATAGAGACAAATTCGCCCAACTTTTATACCAATGAAATCTCCTTGACACGTGAAAAATCCCTAGGCTTTTAAAAAATGCTTATTTAATTTTTTTGCTTCTAAGACTAAATTCATAGATGTACTTTTAAGTTCCTCTTAATTATACGCACTGCGGTCTATGTGCTTAGCTTTATGGAGGTAGCCACCAGCAACAAAAGTTTGAAATTAGAGCAAAAGGAAATCCCGATTACATAATTCCACACATTAAAATTAATAGGTTAAGTGTAATTGTAGGTAATGCCTCTGTTTCAAAGGCCACATTATCTATTAGTTTGGAAAGCAACAAATCCAACTACAAGTCAAGTACACCCACCTACTAAACCAATAATCATGGCTTGGGCTCATAAATATTAGTTGTACATCGGTTCCCGAAATCCTGTAGCCTTTAGAATGGCTATATCCTCATTTTCTCGTATATAAGCAAGAGGAATGTTATATATCCCAAAAGCAGCCACAATCAATTAAGGTTATTAGAAACGGCATAGGTAAATTTTAGGTTACGGATATTGGGATCCAGTCTCAAATTGGGCGTTTGCCTCGTTTAATGCTAGTTGCCTTATTTGGAACTGTTTTTCCAGACCTTTTTGCCATGGTTGTGCAGCACCAATATTGTTTAATTTTACATTGAATCCGTTAGGTAGTTTCTTGGGCTCTCCCAAGATTGCGTTTGCACCGTCTTTAGATTGGCATTAACTTTGAATATTATCTATTCCGCAATACCACTTTGATATATCCCTACATTCTTAAGCGGAAAAACAACGTTCTCCTTTATTGGTGCTAATCTGTACAACGGTCTCCTTTCTTTGAGCGACATTTTTTTTTGCTAGGCCAGCTCCCAAAAGAATTCCCAATTTTCACTGTTTTTTAATCCTTGCGGCCTACCCTGTTATATATAATTCACCAATATTTGAAATTCGCGCTTCCTCCATAATATCTACACAAAGTAAGTTCCCCCTAGCTCTATGGATCCCGAGAGATTAAAAAAATCTAGCTCTTAGTTGAGGGGTGGCCACCATATACATTTTTTATCCTTTTTTAAATTATTTAAGGATGGGGAGTCCATTGTGAATTTTCTTTGGCTTTGCTTAGGCTTTAACAGAACTAACCCATTAAAAAGCATCCTCAATCTTGATATTAAGGCAATGGTGTTTATCCGAGCGGGCCTCTATTTCATGTAGAATGGATATGCGGGCGTTTTGTTTTAAAATAAGACTGTCCAGGCATTTCATTAAAGTCCGGTCATAAAACTCCACCAGGGTTATATAAGCCCCAATGCCAAATGTAACGCCCAGGAAGCTGTGGCCCGTTGATTCATCTTGGTCAGTAGATGGGTTTTGGCGAATGTTCAATATTAACCTTCCAATTGATCATCCCTCTGGTTAGAATTTCTGTGCGCTCACTAATACCACCAAGATTTCGACCCTATCCAAATTTTGCCAGGGCAATTGATTTACATCGATAAAGCACCATTCATTGGTCATCACTTTATTCCCCATCAAATAAAAAACTCCTTAGGATGGTCAGACATTGTCTTTTTCGGCACAATAATATTTCCCTCCCCTGCCAATCCAGGGTAAAGTGCTTTAGGTATCATCAAAAAGTTGGCCTCTGCTCTGAACGTCTGGGAGCGCTCATCCTTTTTTAAGGTAAATCTTGCTTAAATTTTCGCGCTTCAAAAAACCTTTATCCCCATAGGGCATCAAAGTGACAAGGCGCTTTTTGACCAAACATTTAGTTTTACAATACGCCTCATCTACTAGCAATTCAATAATAAAATTCAGAATCACTACCTACCGATGCTAGAGGTTCCATTGGTATTTGACGATTTCTTCCCGTGCATTTTTATTAAAATGCATTAAACCTTACCATTTATTCTTGTTGTAACAGTAAAATCTTGTGTAGTATTCTGGGAGGTAGCATAAATTTCAAAGCTTGTTTTACTTGGGTAGAGAGTTCATTCTTGGTCTGGACATAAATTACTTTTAAGCGCTGCTTCAACCTATTCTCGGAATTTCAAACTCAAGTTTACGATTCTTCGAACTGAATTGAGACCCCTATATTTCTGATCCCCATTAGCCTCTTTTTGTCTTAAATAATTCATGGAATCATTTTTAAAAGATAAGGTTTGCTGATTGGATCTCATCTTCCAACGAACTTTAAAATCGCCGAATTCACTATAATTTGTCTTCGCCCAATTCTAATGCCAAACGGGCATTAGCCGAATTAAGTTTAGGTGTATTATTAACAATCTGAACCATAGGCGTCCTTTTTCTTACTAAATCGCCTTCCTTCCAGCAAATTATAAATCCAAAATACCGCCCTACAGGCGCATTAGTGCCGATATTTAAACTATCTGGTTGCACGATTACGGAAGCATATACGGATTCCGTTTTAAATGCCTTTTTTGGGGGAAGCAACTTTTTCTTGATGGCTTCCCACAGATACCGAAAAGAATTAGATAAACAGATCAAAAGAATTTCCTCATGATATGAATTATAGGATAGTTCAAAATTAAAGGTAATTTAAACTATGAAGAAATAGAGGAAGTACATGATTCATTCCACTTTTCAACTAAAAATCCCAAAGCATATTGGCCCAATAACCAATTGTAAAGGAATTATTAAATAGATGTCATTCTCTAAAATTATAGACTGACCGTTGTCAATATTTTTAAACTGCTACGGAAGGCCGTATAGATTGAACTTAATGAAAAGGTACACCTCAGAACCAATGGTCCTTAATAACAGATTTACAAAAAACTATAACCCATGATAGATTTAACAACTAACCGAGAGTATTCGTATCCTTATGGAACAAACTACACGGGGCCATCTGGGGATATATATCCACCACCAGCTTATGTTCTTCCCCATCCACCTATTATTATGACAAAAGAAGATCATTTCAATAATAAGTTATTCTCTCAGAAGGACATAAAAAGAAGCATGCGTAATAACCATTCGGTTTCCTTATTGGTGGAAAAGAAAAATTTATATTCCTCAAAAATTGCAATTTCCGTTATGCCCATGGAACCTTTGAAGAACTACAAAGGTACTGATGCCAAGTTTAAATTGCACCAATTTACGGAGGGGTTAAAAAGTCTTATTCTGGCGGAAGGGAGCATAGGGAAACAGAAATTTATAAGTGAATTTTCAAAGCAAATTGTACTCTCGCGAAATTCCGGACAGTATTCGTATTAAAATATTTGGAGATTACTGGAAAAAAGAAAAGAAACTTAAAAATACGAGAACACCTGAAAGGTTTCCCTATTTTTTACAGCAATTTACCAAGAGGTAAGGCTATAATATTTTTGATGTCCGATATTGAGTAAACATAAAAATTCAGCTTCGTCATAAACCTACACCTATATTATTTTTTTATCCTAAATAAAATTCTCTTATTCGATCTACTTATTCCGTAACTTAGATATAGGGAACTACAAGGTATGTTTCCCACTGCCCCCTATTCATCTTTAATTTGTGGGAATATGCAAAGAAACAGCTTCATCGCAGTCCTATTCTTACAATACACCGCTCTGCCCTTACTCTCATTTTTCATCACGGGATTAAAGTATTAAAAAAGAAAGAACAAGTTTTAAAATTAATGCAGGGGGAAGGTAGAAATACATGGACATATAAATTAAAGGAGTAAACTCTAATGTCTTGGATGGTGAAAATAATCCGGTAGTGATACCGATAATTCCCTAGCTATATTTGAACAAACTTCTCTTTCCCAAGGGAAAAAGGAACTCCTTTGCATATACACTTGGAAACAGGACGAAATATTTTATGTTTCTAGAGAAGGGGCATACTATTTCAAGGTCGCGATGAAACCTATATCTAAGCGTTGGTGATAGCATATTTCTACCTAGAAAAGGTTCACCATTCTTTGGAGGCAGGTATACTGAAAAGGTAAAATGATGGTAACACTTCAGCCCGCCGGTAAATGCGAGAACTTTTTTGTTTTCTATGGTCCGCTTTGGATCATGGCCTAGTCTAGGAAGAGATCAGCAACTATTTTGCAGAAAATGAAATGCAGTAGTGGGACCTTCCATTGAAAATTGAATAAACCTCTTGTCCAGACATTCGCATAAATTGAAACAAAACCTTCACTTCATTGTCTATTTTTCTTAAAATAAATACCAGGGCCTTGACCCTTTTATCCATACTGTAATAGAATGGATTACCATAGGGTTAATGACCAATATCATTATTTAGATCACCCTTCTAATTACTTCCTTGGAATTGCAACTAGGACACCTTAAATGTGTTTCATAATACAAATAATGAAAGTAGCGTTTTAATACACACAAATTTGAGAAAGAATATTTAGTAGATCGCCAACGACAATAAACATGAGACCTAAAATTATTGGACTCCTATCTTAAATATAGATACCACGATTTTGGCCAAGGGTTGTGAAGCCAATTTGCATATTCACAAACCAAGATTAAACGGTTCTGCTCCGTATTGGACAAGACTGCATGAGATTGGGTAAAACCACATTGCCCTGCGTTCCGCTGGCTATAAAAAGTGGATTACCGTACGCCCAAATCCCTGGGAATAAGAATTGTCGTGTTCCGGACTATTCGCCCAATCCATAGCTGAATTTACAGTGGCAATATTCTAGCTCTAAACCGCCAAGTTAATTAAGGAAGCCATTATCGCATTATGAAATGAATTATTTCCTTGGAGGATTGGTAGGTTTTGATATGAACGGGAAAAAAAACAGTCGGTATTTGTTGGTACTGGGGAAATTGGCCGAATCGCGGCTTAAAATTCTACATGGTTTTGGATGTCATATTCTGGCATACGATACGGTGATAGACCAAACCCGAGTGGAGAATGCAGGCAACCTATACCGATTTGGATAAGCCTGTGTAAAACCAATCCGATATTATTTCCTACATGTCCCCTTGAAGGAACAACACATTATCTTGCGTAAACGAAGCCCAGATCGCCCAAATGAAAAAGGGGGTAATGCTTGATCAATAACCGGTAGAGGAGGGATTGGTTAAAAATACCAAGATGTTATTAATGGCCTTAAAATCCCACAAATTGGGTTATTATGGAATGGATGTTTATGAGGAGGAAGAAGCTTGTTTTTGAAGATCATTCGGGAAGACATCCTCAGGATGGACATGACTTTGCCCCGATTAATGACCTTGCGCCAATGTAAGAATTACTAGTCATCAGCCTTTTTTAAACGATACCGCCCTAAAAATACTTGCCGAAACGACCATAGAGGAATTGGATTGTTCTGAAAAAAGGGACTTCCCTGTAAAAAAACGAGTGTCCTTCTAAAAACTAATAAAACTTCGATTAAACATGTACCATAGAATAGTTAACACTTACTTTGAAACCCAGTACTGGACCCAAGAGTGTAACAGTGGCGGGCATTAGCCCCAATACAAAAATTACGATGCCCTCCTCAACCTACCTATGATGCAGGTTGGTGGTGGCATAATTGTATCCCGTGCCGTTTAAAAAGTTGGGTTATGGATTCACTCTGTATATTCTCGCAGGCGGTCCTACCGGTGAAACATTTTAAAGCAATATTATTGGACAAGGACCAGTTATTGACCCAATTAGCGATTTCCCATCGAGGGAGGACACGCGATAATCTTGCTGTTACCGAATACCAACAACAATGTACAATACCGCTTTGGGTACCGGGGGCCACAGGTTGAAAAAAAGGAATGGGAAAGTTGTATTAGAGATATTTGGAAAAAAAAAAATTAAATGAAGGAGATTATTTAGTAAGCCAGCGGTAATTACCCCCGGGAATGCCGGATGATTTTTACGTTACAGGTAGCCGAAGTTAGCCAAAAAGAAAAAAATTAGGTTTTGTTTTGGACACTTCGGGAGAGGGCATTGGTAGAAAGGCAACAAAAATCCAGAGTTTTTATGTTGAAGCCCAATTTGGGCGAGCTAAGCTCCTTGTGCGGAAGTAAAAATCCCATATCCGCGATAGAACTGGAAAACACTTGCCCAAAAAAGTTTTTGAATGAACATGATTGTGAGATACTTGTTGTCTCTTTGGGGGCAAAAGGAGCCCTCTTGGCGACTAAAAACCTAATGGAGCATATTTCCCGCACCCACTGTTCTGCAAAAAAAGTACATTGCGAGCGGGTGATAGCATGGTAGCAGGTTAGATAGTGAGTTCGCTTCAGGGCAAAAACCTTATAGCGAGATGGGTAAAATATGGTGTAAGCCTGACGGTACCGCAGCTACATGCAGAAGCGGTACACAAATGTGCAATAAGGACGATGCAGACAGTTGTACAAATGGATCCAAAAAGACACAAAAATAACCACTTAGAAGGCAGTTTAAATTGCTCCCTTCTAATTTCCATACATTAAAATATTGGACGATAAACATAATCATTGCCTAAAGAAAATAGCATGCAGAACATGAAAAAATTCTCGTTACCCGCTATCCATGAAGGCCAGATTACCCTTGGATTTATGAACACCAAAGCATCCCACGACAAAAGGGGTGATTTTGGCGCTGATGTTGTGCGTACAAAAACAAATTTAGCCCTTTTTCAAATCGAGGCCGCGGGATCTAGAACCTTTAAAGGAAAAATCGTTATCCACCAAAAAATATAATCCTTTTATGGAGGATAGTGGCTTTGGCCTTTCATAACAAAGGAATTACCCAGGAATAGATGGGGTTTGTTAGGAGTTGCCGGGCCCCGTAAACCAAGGCAAAAAAAGTTTTGTACAATTTTCATGGGCCATAGACAGCGAAGAAATTAGTAAGGAAACTTACATATCAGTTCCGTCTTTCTTGATAAATGATTATGGAGGGCCCAATGCCTTATGGTCTGGCAGCATCAAGAAAAAGACTTTGGAAACCAAAATACGGATCCAAATCCAGGCAATGCCGCCTTGATATCTTCCAGGTACAGGACTTGGGGGAGCGGGGATGTTCTGGACGATTTCCACTACCACCCTTTCGGCCTGGTGAGGGAGGGTCATTGGTGATTTTAGTCCACGCAGTGAATTGGACATTAAAATTTTACAACACTTTCACAAAAATATGGTCATGTTAGGTTGGGAGAGATTGTTATCTGGTTCCTGGAATCTTAGCACTTTATTGTTCTTACGGGAATAAGCGCATAAAGGAACCGCAATGGTGGAGTGATCAAATATCCAGGAAAATTCCTTCTGCCACTATTACCAAGACTGGCATTGAAGGAAAAGATTGCGTTTGTTGTAGAAACCTTGGACCCTTTTTCATACCGGGATTCTTGGCCATTAGAAGCTGCGCACGGTTAGCTTTAAAAATTTAAGGCTTACAGGGAATATATATAGGTGGGGGGCATCCTTGCCGGAAAATCCTAAACAGGGTTAACAGGGAAGTCTTTTTATAACAATTTTATCCAGTCCGGGCGTTTAAGCTTCACTTTTTGGGAAAAAGGTGCCCGTTAAAGTTATCCTTAATGAAAAAACAGGCACTCCTGGAGCCGCTTATTTTGGCGCTTATTGGCACTTCGCTAGGAATTAGGGAACCAATGGAAAAGTATGAACCCTATTAGGAATTGGTTAGGGGACCATTAATTAAAAACGGTATTTTGAATTAAGTTTAAAAAATGTAGTGTCTGATGCGTTGTGCTCATTAAAAACTCATCAAAACTTTCACCCTTTCCGGTAGTCCTCCCATTTTTTTTTAAACAAGGTCTTTATGAAACCAAATTTTTTTAAGAAAATTCCCTTCTTTTTCCCTTTCCAAACATTAAACCAATAATATCCCGGGATTTACTACACAAAAGATATACTCTTTTCAGAGGTTTTCAAATTACATTCCGCCGAACCGGGGGGGAAAAAAAAAACAAATTTAGGCTTTTTCAAAAATTTTCAAATCTCTGGATAATCCCACCTTTTGGTTTGGAAGCATTTCCTTTTGAACCCACCTTTCCATTTTCAACAAAAAAATCCCCCCGTATAAATTCCTTTTTTTCATTTGGGTGGGGAAAAAATTATTGGCGCAACCCACCCTTTTTGAATCTTTTTGTAGGGGGGGCCCCGATTTTTTTTAAAAGGGCTTGGGGCAATTTCTGTAGTTTATCTCTTCTT
>Ga0163217_1090474_pt1 | contig 14269 bp, 8 predicted proteins | sample SynspAceP_FD_185933 | JGI IMG/M metagenome (GOLD analysis project Ga0163217, IMG submission 185933) | Saline lake microbial communities from Ace Lake in Antarctica - Synechococcus sp. Ace-P (PacBio error correction) | ecosystem: Environmental > Aquatic > Non-marine Saline and Alkaline > Saline ... | reverse complement strand
GCTGCTGAGAAATTGGAGACAGTTGCGTCCGGTGGCGTTTTGATGATGACACCAACGCTTTATCTTCAACGATTATGGGTTGAGCGTTATCGTCATCGTGATTGGTCAAGTGATTGATAACATTCAGGTCGTTGATGTGTGATTGGCTATGCCTATCCGCTGTCCAGAAGTCGCGTGTGGGAAAGTTCTGCGTTCTTGAAGCGTTGCCGTTCATATTTCGTTACATTTGCCTATTTAACTGATTTTGCGAGGAAACTGAGTATCAGATATACAGAAGTAATATTGCGATTTATGGTTGGAACGGTGGAGGCCGATCCGCCATTATTACAGCTAATATCAATGGTAATGTGTGATGTCCGTGTGGCGTTCATGGTCTGAGTGACACGACAATTATTAACTGACCCGAGCCATTTACTTTTGTTAAAATCGTGAGTCGTTGTACCAAATTGAAACAGGGTTTGTCATCTGGTTGGGTGGAGATAATTGCTTTTTATGGGTCGTGTTGTGCGTCCGTTTGACTCAATCTGTGGCATTTTCGGTCAAATATTTTCTGTCGCGTATAACATGTGCTATGGGAAAAAATTGGCGAGCATCGTAATAGTGTTTGCCTTTTTGCAGTGTTGTCGGCGGTATCTGCAGCTAGGGTGAGACCTTTGTTGATATCTATGATAAGCCGTAAGTGCCTACGAAACACATGGGCCAGCCAACGTATGGTGAGCTGTGTTGAGGTTGGCAGAACGCGAGACCCGTTTACCATGTCAGGCTTTGAATTGTACTGGGGTCCTCCGCCTCGTTGTCCCATTATTTCGTGACAGGATGCCGAGTGTCCGGTTTCACGGTGCTGATCCGCATCTTCCGTTACTTCATGACCATTAGAAGCTGCTAATGGTATTTCAGGCGGTTCGTGGGCAGGGGCGACGGGTTTTGCTGGATAAGGGTCGGCTGTTAAATTGTCGATTCGGGCGCAACGTCAATACCACTCAGTGGTTTTACCGTAAAAAATGCTGAATTCCTGATGGTATCTTGAAAATTATTTCACAGGATTACGTCACGGCAGAAAATTATTTTGAAGAGTGCTGAATTGGTAAAATGTCCAGCAAACAAGAACATTCAAAAATCCATGCGCGGCCGAGACATTTATTGCTGGACAGATTTGAAACTTTCTTCACGGCTTTAAGCATGCAGAAATTATTGAGATTATGAAATTCAGCATATTCTTGTAAATATGTCGATGGATTTATTGCGCAATGCGGTATTGAAGATTGCTGAGTCAAAAGTGGTTGTTATCAGTTAACGCAACGAATTTATAATTTTAAGGCGGATTATGGAAAAACACTCATATTGCAGTTGTCGGAACGGTTTATGTTGGTTGCAACTGCTGTGCTGCTGGCAAACATCTTTATGTGATGCTTGATATCGTCGCTGAAAGTGGGCTGTTATGCCAACAAATCGCGATAGTGATAAGAATTGAACATTATTCTGACAATAACATTGTTAGTTTAACGGCTCAACTAAAAACAGCTATGAAAAGCCGATCGTCATTATTGCTACCCAACGATTACACAACATCCCAATTACCTTTTAATACAATTCGGTCGAAGCCGTTATAAAGTTTTAGGTATTAATCCTGCTTGCCAGTTGATGTTATCATCGACTATCACCGGTGCTTACCAAAAACCTTGCGATCCAATTTGCAGCGACCAATTTTCTTTTCACCCGAGTTTTACGCGAGGAAGCCTTGATGGACATTCTTTATCCTTTCTCGATGTGTTGGTGAACGGAGTGTCGTGCTCGTTTATTGCTGATTTGCTTTGGAGTGCAGTCAGAAGATGTTCCAGTGCTATTCACTATCCCACGGAGCGGAAGCAATAATTTTTTCCATACCTATCTGCAATGCGAGGAGCGTTATTTTAATGACTCGACAGTTTGCTTGAAAGACTAATTAATAGCCGAAATATTGAGGGTTGGTTTGATCCAGATATTGGCATTCCTCAATAATCCTCGTTTGTTTGGCGGTTTGTATGCCAAGACACGAGCAATTACTGGCTACTTTGACACTGTTCCCACGTCTTATTGTGCGATTTGTGACGATGCATACTACACGCAAACTTATTGTCCGAGGCAATTATTAAGAGAGATCGCTGGGTGGTTTTATCGTTTGTGTGAAGCAGGATCAGACACTTCAGAGCGCGGTATCCAAGGCATTATAAGCGTATGAAAGCCAAGGCATTTGAAGTTATGTTTATGAGCCGGTGCTTGAAGAGCCGGATTTTCGTTCCAAATGTAAACAGGTCTGCAGCCTTCACACGTCTTCATTTAATTCCGATCGGGCATTACCGATTTGTATGAGAGTAAGACAAAATTTTTCGGATTTGTGGCAGATTAGAAAAATTTTTTTAACTTATGTACTAGGTTGAGCTATCATTTGGCGATGGATCCTGGATGCTCGGAAATGGGATAAAGTATATGAGTAATAGTGGTTTTGCTTCAAAATCGCATATTTCGAGATAAATGATGAAAGTGAAAAATTAGCTCTAAATGATTCGCAATTACGGGCTTTCTCCAGTTTTGCACGAAACAACATAGTGGTCGACAATATCGTGAATGTCATTTATCGGTATGTAGATTAAAATCTTTGACTCGTTGGTTGACTAATAATGTATTTTGTTCGCCCTTTGAAACGCATTGCCGAAACATCAAGTCAAAAATTGTGTTCGATGTGTAACGTACTATTGGCTTGAGATTTCTATTGCTTTTGAATTTATCAGATAGTGATCTTTCCCTCATATACCTTCATCGCCACTGCTATTGCACTTCTATTGGAGAGGATTACCCTTGTTTTGGTGATTTAATCACAGGACACATTGTTTAGATCTGATGCGGTTCGCAACATGATCACTCCCAAACCAGCGTTTTATTGGCTCGTACATTCTGTGGGCATGCACGCCTATTGATAACTTCAACAAATAGCCACATGAATACAGTTTGAGCTGATGTTTGATCTGCCATGCCTTTAACGACCTAAAGACAAAATCGGTACTCTTGGTCAGCGGAAAGTATTAGCTTTCCGCCTAAATTTTTAATGCTTTTAAAGTGTGCAGTTCTGACTAATGATGATGAACTGGGCGAAAAATGCGCCTGGATTGCTTAATTTTGTTTTCTGGTTATGAGATAATTTTGTTATTCATCTCTGGCACTAACGGCATGATTGGAATTGCTGCCGCATGGACTGTGATCTGGAATGTGGATATGTCGTTGAGATAAATTAAAAGCATTTACGATTTATCAAAAGACTTGCCGGACTCCCGGGATCAGTCTTTTTCGTTTTGCAATGAACCACACTACCAATATATCGATGGAAGTCGGGTCCTGATGTCCCATTCATCATGTGAAATGGTTGAGGTGGTTAATGCGAAAATGTCAGTGCGCGAAAATTTACTTCTGGCCGGCTGCCATTAATATGCATCCTTACAACAGTTATACCCGGATGAGTTTTACTATTACAAGGGACTATCGCAAGTGCAGAGAAGTAATTGTGTTACCTACCGGGCAGCAATGACTGAAGAGCGTTTGTTGGTTTGCCAGGTTTAACCTGCATAATCAGATAGCATTAAGTTAGCTTATGCAGCTTACTTTTTCCTATATCGTTATTTTCCAATGATATCTGCTGCGATACTTTGTGTTTATTGCCGATGTTAATTTATAAAGGGAGATGGATTAATCTAATTATTCTTTCACGTGTGATAAGTTCGAGTCACTCTCAATATTAGGTGCAAGTCCCAATCATCTATCAATTCACATTCATGGCATTATATCACAAGCTATTTAACAAACAATCCACAAGCTACTCACGATGCATCTTATTTATTCCATGTGTGCATTAATTGAAATATTCTTACTCTGATGAACAACTAGCTGCTTTTCTGATTCCAGTCTGAGACAAAATCTGTGTTAATTCTTGGACTGGTAAGGAAATGGTATCCTCGTCAGACTCTAACAAGATATTTCCCTTCTGGCAGAAAAAGTTTTAGCTATTATCTGTAAGAATGGCGTGCGAAAAGTATTCCACATGCCTGTGGTTAAAGGCTTTTACGATCATGCAGGTTTTGCAGAGCAGAATACCAATTATCTTCTTGAAAGCCGGTTATAAAAACCTTACCAGCAATATCAGCGAGGTCAATTCCCATTATCATCCATTGATGTGTTACTGTTTAACATCAACCACCATGTCGGATGTTAGGATATGGGCTTGTTCTGAGTTGATTGCAAACGGCAGCAAATTTGGTGGTTATTCCAACTTGAATTCCTGTAGTAGGCAATTACCATCAAAATGGCAGTTATTACATCTGCAAGAGCCGCATTTTAATCACTTTTTTACAAGCCGGTCGTCGAGAAAAGTTTTCATTCCAAATATTTGTGATTGCAATATTTCTCCCGCTTTCTGAGAGAAGACTCGACTATGAATGTTCATGAACTTAATGACCATTTGACCAATCACTGCGCTGCTGAGGAAGAATGGCTTCGTATATGTTAATTATTTTTGGTATTGCCAGGCACAAGTTGACGCGGTAATGCAACTTTCCCTATCAGCTTGTTTTGTTTTTCTTCAGCATTTTTGATGCTGCCCAGTATTGAAAAGCTCTAGCAAAATTTATTCACCCAAATTTTTTGGTGTCCCGATGGCGGAATCGTTGCAAAGCAAAAATGCGGTAAAAACCATCAGTTCGGTAATGCTCATTGTCCGAATGGTCCCATTGCTTTTCAACGAATTAATCGAAAATTACCGAGACCGGCCTATGCTGCACTTTTGGCAGAGAAAGTATAGAAGATTAGTAAACCTATTAATTCCAGACTGATCAGCGTTTAAGACTTCAGAATTGATTATGAGCGTAAACAAACAAAGATGGAAAATTCAGTATATCTTCATGAAAGATTAATCGATTAATTTTGATTTCCAACAAATATCTATTAGCGCCATTAGTTATCCATTAATTACCTTATAGCTAACTTGAGAGACAAGTTCTATGAAAATTAGGATTTTTTCACGTTATTGGAAGATTGCGACTAAGCGTCTTTGCCCTGAAACTTCAGAACGGTGGTTGATCGTTTATACCTTTACCCAGTGATCAAAGATATTGGGCAAATTTGAGATGGTCGTATGCTTTCACTTGCTATCCGATTCCGTACATTTTTATGAATAATATTTGGAAAAGGAACTGGACATTTTCACAATTATTGGCTTGAGAGTTGTGAGGGAACTGACTGAACCTTTTCGTGCTTAACAGGAAGTCCTAAATAGTGCGAACTGAAACAGTCTTTCCACTTTTTTGATATGGGGCCTATGAGAAGTGGACACCTCTATTATGCAATGGCTTGCCATAACGGCCTTGTGCTTTACCCGAAACCTGCTGTAACTTTTTACCAGCACCTTTTTGTGGTGCCAAATCCAGTTTTACTGACCGATCACGCTTTAACTTTCGCGAATGAACTGGCGATTATTCAACAACCGAATTTTCTTCTGAAAATGGCAAGACGAGGCCTGCACCGAATGGAATTCTGTATTTCTGGCGCGTTTCCTGCAGACCAGCGAGATGTGTGGCTGATGGACGAACTACTCAATATGGATATTAATACTGTGCGTGCGTGAGCTAAGATTGCCTGAGAGATTTCGCAACCCTTTGCGCAAAAGGCATTGCTGTTTAACTACAACATTTCGTTTCTGGATAGTTATTTTGAAAGAATTTGTTTGTTCAGGCTCAAAGCGTGACCATTTGCATGTTGCATCTGTATTAAGCGCGTTAAACGGCAAATTGGCGCGAGTCAGATTGGATTTTTTTCAAGATCCCTGCATATCAAAACTAGTATGATCCGTACTCAAGTTTGCGGACAGACTCCTTTACATCATCAGGCTGTCGACACGGTCTGAGAATGTAGATGAGAGCAGAAAATTGGGGTGCAATATGAAGATTTTGCATTAATCCAGATGTGCTTTTAATGGTTACTAATAATTAGCTCTTCAATAACGAATACACGGTCCATCTAAATTCAATTTATCTAATGAAAACTAAGGAATCAGAGAACTTATTACAAGGCTGCTTGTTTAGGTTGAAATGTTAGTGTTCAAAACAAATATATGACCATTGCAACAACAATCATTGACGATATTAATGTAAAAACTAATCATCACATCTGTTGCTTTAAAGGATATTTAACAAGGGGTTAGTGACGCATGCTTGATGATAATTCCTCTTTTTTTATTTTGAGAGGACAGCAATCAGGTGTGTGATGTCGTCGTATTGCTGAGCGAAATGGTAGCGCCAATTTTTGATGGAAGCTACGCAGGTGGGTTCGAGTTATGACTCTTCGGTGTTGCTTTTGCTGGATGCCGAAGCGATATCCCCAGGTACGCTCGCTGGAAATCACAGTTGAGCCAATGATTGCTGAAAGTACCGTTTTTTCCTGTAATGGGCATCGCCACCGTTGGCTACACGGGAAATCCTTCGAAATACGCATCCGCATTCTGCATCATGTGTTTGCAGTTGTTCACATGGGAATATCGAAACTTATCGTTTTAAACAGCAGCAGCTAATCAAAGGCTTCGTTTTATTCTGAACGATACGAATGGTCGCCTTTATTTTCAATATTTTATACGGCGCTCGACACAGTAACGCAGCAACTTATCTGTGTTTGATGAGCTGTGGTGGAGCTATCGGTGTTGAACGGCTTGCGCTTGGTGATTGCGACCGATGACCAAACACTATTAGTGCCGTAAGCTCCCGTTAGTGATAGCATTTGGTATTGGCGACACTTTATTCTCGGATGTTTCGGCATTACGCCCGGGGACCAGAATCTTATTTTCTGGAAGATGGCGTGTTGCAAACTGACACGCGAAGCATGGAAATATACATTCTGTAAACCGGTGAAGTCGACGTCGATTAGCAATCGTCCTTAAATAGTACGCGGTTGACTGGCGACACCGGCACTACATGCACAGAGATATTTGAGGCAGCCTAGCGGTCATCGTACGCTTGAGACGGACACAGGATCAATACTTGTTCTACTTTGTCCGGCCTAGTATTTTCAAAGCATCGAACGTTTCTATTATTGCTGTAGGCTCAGTATCACGCAGGAATAGTGGCGAAATACTGGCGGAGTAATCGTGAGTGCCTTGTCAGTTTGAGTGGCCAGCAGTTCGTTATCGAACAGTGATGAAGACAATTTATTCGTTCACCCTCAGTCACTCAGGTAAAAAGCCGATACCTGGCTGCATGCCAGCAAACAAGCCTATGCGGCAATTCCAGAAGCATTCGCGTTTAAAAACATTCAAACGTTATCTTCTGTTGTGCGGAAGCAGCCTGACCCGTGAGCGGATCTGAGTTATCTCCGCCGCTGGCCGAATCGGTTGTCGTTTTACAAGTCTTTTACACTTAGTGCATTAGCCCTTTTACTCACTGTATTGGTTAAGTTAAAACGCATTACGTGAGCGGAAAAACATTACCAAGGCCTGCAAAGCTACCGACTCTCCCAGAAGCTTAATGCATGAGCAGAAATCAGGTATAGCGGGATTTGCTGATAAACAGCATGCTTTATTTTTGGCGAGGAATATTGTATCGATAGCATAGAGGGGCATCTTAGCTTAGGAAATCAGTTATATCCATGCCGGGCTATCCCGCAGGTTGGCTCAACATGCCCCTTTAGCATTATTGATAAAAGTAGTGCGTATAGCTATTGCACTCTCGATGATTGCTGGAAAGCTCAAATCAAATCTTTGAATAAAAGCGCTGGTCGATTGATGTGTTTGAGCGGCGGTCGGATTCAGTTCAGGTTCAGGCTTTAAGGTTGTAAAGAACCACTACGTTGTCGATTTACAGCGCCATAATGACATATTTTACTCAGTTCTTTTATCTGTTGCATGATCAAGGGCTGACGTTGATCACTCGTGGACCTGGCAATCAGTTACTGCTGAATATTCTTTTTATGAATACAAATTAAGCAGGAATTTAATGAACAAGTTGCGTTAATAACAGTATACGGCCAGGATGGCGCCTATTCTGCTGGCTTTTTTAGAGAAAGGCATATGGTTGCATGATAAAGCGTCGTGCATCTCTTATTCATACGTCGTTGGATCTCTTTATCAGGACCACTGTTGATAATAAAAATTTCTTCTGCACATGTGCTGATGACTCAAGGGAATTTAATTCGTATTATCCAGCGGGTTACAGCCAGATGAAAACTATATTCTGCCGCAAAGCATGTTGCTGTGAGTTTTTGAAACCCTGAATACACTTTGCAATGCGGATGGGAATGGGTTTTTAACCCTTTTTTACGGGGGGGGCAATTTTTTTTTTTTCTTATGGCATTCGTTTCTAGCTTTGGAAGGAAAACCCAGTTCTTTTCAGGCTTCTACTGTCAGAGCTTTATGGCTGGTCCAGAACTCCACAGAAAAAACGGACAACTCTATCGCGAGTTTTGCGTTGCAAAGTTTATGGCTATTGGATCACGGTGGAATTATCGTGGCTTATGCATCTATGCTGCATGGTATTTTGTTTAATCATGAAGCCCGATCCGTGGTGAACTTGTTACCGACAATTCCCGTTGCTTTGCAGTATCAAGCTTTGATTACAGGATTGCTTATATTGGGCAACCTAGATGCTTACGTGATTGGGGCATGCAAGGATTACGTTGAGATGCCATGGCTGATGCTACTACAGGAGACAGCAGAGACTTTGTTATCGCTACCGGCGTGCAAATACAGCTGTAGAATTTCTTAACACCGCAGCAAAGAACTGGATATTTACGATTCGGCTGGAAGGTATAGGTGATGAAAAAGGGTTGTGGAGAAGGTATGTATTGTTCAGGTAAGACCCACGTATTTCCTCTCCAACGAAGGTCTAAACCTTACTAGGCACCCGGACTAAAGCTAAAGACACTTGCTGGATACCTAAAAATTATTGAAATCGTAGCGAATGGTACCATGAATTACAAATTCTGAACGTGACTGAGTTAGTTAAAAAAATGGTTTTAACGCTTACGACTACATGAATAAAAGACAATTATGTTGCGGTCACTCAGGCTTAGTAGGTCAGCACTGGTTCGAACCTTGACAAAAGCTATTAACAACCTGCTAAAAAAGAACACATGCGGAATTGGATTTGACGCATTGAACGGCCGTAGCGATCTTCAAATCCGGAAAGCCGGACTTGTTTTTTGAGCAGCCAAAGTTGGGCTTTATAGCAACAATACCTATCCAGACCGATTTATTTCGAGATTAATTACGATTCAGAACAAGATTCATTCACCCTATTGAATTAAAGTTAACGCTTGTTGTTTTTAGGTTCCATCTGCTATCTTATCAAAATCTTCGCAGCCTTTAAAAAGACGATATCGGCTTATGGGTCCTGAGAACTAACCGCCCCTATGCATGCTAAATTGCCGGATTCGGGATTGAGATTGTGCTGGGTTATAACCGCCAATATGGAACGCAAATCTTGCGCAATTGCCAACCCATCTTTATGTCGGGCGATAATTATGGATTTAAACCTTCTCATGTCTCCCGCACTGATCCGTAAGGTTTCATTAGCAAGTTTAAGACGAGAGTGAATAAAACGGCTCAGGTTCCTTGCTAGATGAAAAAATGCCGCCAGATTTCTGACCACTCAGGGAAAACTCTTCTTCAATCCTGTTAAAACGAATCTACCCCGAAATCGATTTGGGAACAGATCCCGAGAGAGTTATGTACGCGGGATATGTTGATGCCTGGTGTGTATTTAATGATCTCCCGGGATTCAATTCGTTTCACTAACGCTGCGCTCGAAACGTGGTTAGCGCCCGTGTAAATATTGGTGTGGGAGAGGATGTTACGATTTCTCATGTGCTTTGTTGATCAAGAATGGCTGTTTTTATGGAACTTGGCTTTTGATATAACCAAACTATGAACATCACAAGCTGTATGTCAGGTAGAGCGTTAAATCAGCTTGCTGGAAACAAGTTGCCAATTTAATCCGCTTTATACAGTTCACCAACATTACGTCATGACCAGAATATGAATTTGCAGTGAATTTTGAGCATAGCAATCCAAACCAACCCAGGTAGCTCAGTCTACACAATCAACCATAATTTGGTCTTTGTTGCGGATCAAAGAACCAAGGCCATCTTGGTTATTTTACTGATGATCAATTGATCTTATTTGAATGATTTGTGGGTTTGTATTACCATTATTTACAGTCTTGCGAATCCTGGACAGCATCAAATTACCCAATTTGTTTAAATCAAACTTCAACTTTGGTAATCATCCATAAGCATTGTGATCTTGCTGCATTTGTTTCTGTTTGTGATTTATGTACTAAAAAATACTTATCTACTTTCTGCCTGGATGGCAATCCCGTTTTGTCTTTGAAACGCAGCAGATATGGCAAAAGTGTTATTTAGCCTATCTGTATCATTCTCACATTTCATTTGCAACGCAACTGCGACCTAATATAACCTCAGTGACTAGCTTATTATAACTACACGCTCAACCTGGCATGTGTTGTTGCCAGGGTCAATTGTTGTTTTGGGCTTTAGGCTTACTGTTATATTCGAGCCTATTGGACATCACAGTATTTTTGTGTTTTTTTATTGCTGGTGGTTTTTACCATGGTTAACAACGACAATTATTTCCTTGGTAAGCCAGCAACCAGAGCCTTACTATGAAGCAGTGCGCAACAAGCATTTGTCCATAAGTGTCAAGTGTCGGAGGAAGCGTTCTTTTCACAGTATGCGGACATACCGAGAAGCCTCAACGAATCAGCGAAACTTCTTGTACAAAACCTCACCGACTTGGTTGGAGCTTTGTTATCGCAGGTTGAGTTTATTTTATTTATGTGTATCTGGAAAAACGATTAGCGAGATTGTAACGATTGGCTCTATTTGTGCGTTCGTTTAGTTATGCTTTCTGTTAATCGTATTGTGTCATCGTCAATTTATTGCGGTTCGACAGCGTATTCCGATATTATTTTATAGGAATTTTGACAACATCGGTTGTTATAATTATCACTGAACAAAACCTTAGTTTTTTAAACGGTTTTTTCTGAAGAAAATTGTCTTAAGCATCCTTCGCAGATCGTAAGGCTGAGTAATATCACTATAACATTGAAAAAGCAAATTTCGGCTTTATCGGTGAGAGTGGCTTCGGGTAAAAGCACACTCATTGATATCATTATGGTGTACTGATTGCCTGATGCATGCAAATAACAAGTTTGATGGTAGGAAATTACCAATTATACCTACGTTCATGCAAGTATGTCGTTCGTACCAATCTATTTACTTATGCGATCTTTAGACGCATTATTGTTTTGGAATTAAGATATTGAAATCAAGAATGTTCGGTTATTCGAGCGCTCAAAGCGGCAACGTTAGGTCATTCAATAGATAATTCACCAGAGCGTATAGAACTTTATTAGGAGACGGGGTCAGGCTGTTCTGGGCAACAGCCATGGTATTGCCAGACGTTTTCAGAATTCCTGAAATTTATGTTTTAGCGAACGAAACTGATGCCTCGAATGCACTGAAAAGGGTGAAATGAATGCGGTCACAAGTTTAAGGGTTAAACGATATATTATTTCCAGTAGAATATCAACATTGAAGCATTGCGACTGTTATTTTTAATAAGAATGGAATGTTTCGTGTAATAAAATGTTATTTTACCGAGATACATTTAATGAATGAAATTGATAGAAGTTAATGAAGAATTCTAAAATATGATGACTATTGATCAAGAACCAAGATTTTTGTCAAGAGTAAATGTATTAAACAGTCATAAAAGGTCATGTTGAAACCACATGTAAAAGTCAATCGATATTGATGCGGAAACGGTTATGCATCAATTTGGTAGGCAAAAATTTTCAGTATTAAAAGTTTTGCATTAAGAAGCATTTCTGAAGTAAGCTATGATGAATTTTACTCGACATATTCACACCATAACGTAGAGATATTGTTTGCCATTGAAAGGAAGGCTTTTGTGATTTGCATTTTAATCTGAGGTTGTTATATTTGTTTAGCTTTGGTGCACTACTCACTCACATGCTTACTTTCCGATGAGATCTATAGTATGCTTGCACGAACTGCGGTATTTAGTAGCGCGAGCCTTGTTGGATACGTACAAGTAATCAGATATATTGAAAATATAACTTAGACTCGTATGTATTGAAAATAAACGGCTGATCGATATGACGTTTTTTTAGAGAAGCAGAATATTAGTTGCAGCTGCTTTTTCTGTTTTGGTTGTATGAGGAATATAAACCACAAGTTATATTTTCGAAGACTTAAAAATTACGACATTTGTTGATAAAGATTGGACTAAAAATGATTTTAGGAAATATTTTCATAAAAGTGATGAAGAAATCATGGTCTTCAAAAATTGAGTTGAATATATTCCCCTTACTGAAATTATTTCATATTAAGGATTAATACTACATTTGTTTACATCCAACATTTGAACTATCTGAAATATATCAAATTTCAAACAGTTGGGATTGTTCGTTCCAAATTTATACCATGATGAGTTATAATTTCTTGATATTGAATTCGAAAAAATCTCATCCAATGCCTCTAAAGCTGTTTTTCACAAGCGGCACCCGATGAATCCGATGGTGCGAACGCAAGTTTCTCCTGGCATAAAGATGACTTGCCGATTTCAGGATTTACCTGCTTTTTCGTAATGAGTTAGACAGGTTGCGAACTTATTATGCCGCTAAGTTGCTTCAATGATTGAGTATTTGAACCATAAAAAGCCTCAAACCCATTCTTCCATGGACTTTGACGAATGCTCGATCAAGTTTGTTTATTTACAATCTATTAGGGATGGCGTTTGAATATTTCTAGGCACCAATTGGAAGCAATTATCGAGAGGATTTTCATCTCTCACAAGGTTGCGGAGAGAAATTTCCCATTTGATATTGCATGTTATTATCAAATCCATGTATCTCTTGATTGAGTGGGTTCTATTTTATTGATTAGAGGGGTTCCACGCGTGGGGGGGATCGTTGAACCGGTCAGAAAGACGGTGATCAGAGGCTTACTACCCTTCAAGACCTTTACGACGTTATAAGTGACAGCTATAACGCTGGCTGGTGGTTGAAATATTCCTGATTAAAATAAATGGCGGTAGCTCTAAACGTATGTTTGGGTGATGTGTGTGTCAGGATTTGAATCACGCATTACCTAAGAAAATCATGAATTTAAGTCAAGCGTGCATTTGGTCGAAATTGATGAAGTAGTCATGCCAAAACATCTTCTTTGAGTCTTTTTTTTAAATGAACTGACTCTAATGATCGACTTTTAAATGATTTTTAGCCTATGTATGTGGAATTGGTTCCGGGTTAGGAATGACTTAGATTGTTACATATCTATAAAATGGATTTGAGAGCTACCCACAATAATCTGTTGATATTGAAGCATATCCTGACCCATCCCGATTAGTAATCCCTTGTACTGGAAGTTGGTTCGTTGTTTGTTCCCATTACTTAACTTTTTTCGACTTAGCTAAATTATTGATAGATAAGTTTGAAAACTTAATTTTGGCCCCACTCTAGATACTAGGGTGGAGCTGGATATGGTGGTATTGACAATATTGGAAAAAGGGCTTTGTCTCATTCATAGTTGGATTTGCGGAATGTTTGCCTTGGTATTAGTTCCTTTCCAAGTGTATTCCAAATATAAAAGATAGGATCGGGAACATCGAGTTAGCTTTTTTCACCATTTTGGACTCTATAAACTGACGTTTTCATTTAATATAACCTTAAGTGTTTTGGAGGGGGAATGCCGAGCAAGTAGCTATAGTTATGTGCGGGTTGTTGCTATTTTGTTAACCAAAAGGAAATATTATTCAAACCATTAATAGCCAGTCTGAACCAGTGGCAGTGGTGTTAAGAGACATTCAGCAGAGGCTTTTCAGAAAAAATATAATATTCTTCATTGAGCACAGCCACGTAGCGGGTTTTTTTCATGTATCCAACACTTGGCTTTTTATGCTTCAGAAAAAAGTTTTCGGGAAGTAAACATTGTGGAGAACCACTTAAATTTTCCTTTCTTATGCTTGTTTTAAGCTATTGACTTCATTTTTTTTGAGAAGTCAAAATAGACTTGGCTTCTAAATGCTGTTATAAAAAGATTTTTTTTTTATTTAATGTTTTTTGCTAATGGAAAAAATTGTAGAAAACATTAATAAAAAAAAAAATTCATTACTTGACCTTCCAACGGGGAAATTAATCCTCTTTTTAAAAAACAAAAC
>Ga0163217_1058105_pt1 | contig 14269 bp, 19 predicted proteins | sample SynspAceP_FD_185933 | JGI IMG/M metagenome (GOLD analysis project Ga0163217, IMG submission 185933) | Saline lake microbial communities from Ace Lake in Antarctica - Synechococcus sp. Ace-P (PacBio error correction) | ecosystem: Environmental > Aquatic > Non-marine Saline and Alkaline > Saline ... | reverse complement strand
TAGTGCGAACGCGGGCAGAGATGCGCTCGTTTACCAGGCGACATAGCATCAAGGATAAAGTTTCGCGCTGATTCCTGCTCAGTGCGTTCAGTAGGCTGCGCAGATAGGGGCGTTGAATCCGCGACGCGCAACGTGCGCACGCGCGCCAAAGCTTTTCGACGGTTCAATCCGTCCTCGGCGGCCAAGGTCAGCTCACGGCTTCGAAAAACTGATCAGATCCTAAGCAGGCTTGGATTGCAATGCTGATTCCCATTACGCCGCCATGCGCAATTTTCGTGTACATTGGGGGCGGGGGTAAAGAGGCTGGCGTGCATCGCACTTCTAGGGGCACTGCTGGATCATAAATAAACGAGTACGCTGCTTCGCGGGCATCTAGGCCATCGGGTCGCAGGAAGCCGAAACGGTGATTTGTGAATCTGTACGGCGCATCTCGATGAACGATCGTCCCATCGGGCCCACACTAGGATCCAGCGTCCCTTGCGGGTTGAATGGCAAACAACCCCGTTGCCGGCCGGGGGCGCGCACAGAAGTAGGGCCGCCGCCGCATAGCCACCCGGGACCCGCACCGTAGAAAATCACCGTGTTCGAACCCTGTCAAAAGAACCCCGTCGGTCTAGCAACCGGTCGAAGAACGCATAGGACATTTTTCGTCGCGAAACCACGTATCCCTTCGGAGCGATGCACAAAATTGCGGAACCAGTCTCGCTGCCGGACCATTTCCCATCCCAAAGGGTGTGCAATGACGACAGGGCGCGCATCCCGCCTGATGGTTTCAAAGGCTGACCAGCAGAGTTTTTCGTCCTTTTTCATTAAAGATGCGCATTGATTTGTTTGCGTCGAGCGGGCCTCGTTAGAACCGTCGTCGTTGCGCGATACTTGGGGCAACAGCATCTAGCCACGCATCTTTCGGAAAAAAGCGGCAAATGATGTCTTCGAGCGTGAAGGGGTATCGATCATATGGGTAAACGTCCTCAATCGTTAAATGGGCCAAGGAACCCTAGGCTTTTGGTATGAGGTATCGGCGCATTAAGGCAAAAATGCGGAGATTTTAAGGCAATTTTATAGCACGATTAGTGTGGTGCCATCCAGGCAAAAGGTCTCGTGCCTCGACGCCGGCTTGCGCCCTTGACCGCGCCGGATCAGAATGCACCACTCGTGCCAGCCAGACGGGAGAACACGAGAACGCCATGCAAACTGCCCCTTCGGATTGATTGCCGTGGCCAAGAGCTGCTTTTGCGGGGCAGGGGGCTATGTCTGCGGCCCGTCCGCTGGCGACAGTTCTGTCTTCCTGAAGCCTTACGTGTGGGCCGCCCGCTATTTTCTGGGAAGGCGAAGCGGGGCGTCGCAAGACAGGAGATCGCCAAAGCGTCTTGCCCTTGCGCTGGAACGCAAACTGATCCGGCTTGCAATGCTTACGAAGAGGTTGCTGGATGCTTCTTACAAGCCGTCTACGAATGGAAACCTTTCCGGCCCGACAGATGGTCGCCATCCGAACGGGGGAGGCGACGGGTGATACGGTCGCGACGTCAGCTTTACCACCGAATTGTTCAGCGATGATTTCCTTGAATTGAACGGCCCGTTGCTCGAGGCGATGCGCCCAGACTGATCGGGGTGCGCCGATCTTGTTGTATTGATGAGGCTCTTGACCGGCACGGACGCCTCCTTTGATGCATTCTTGCTTGACGCTCAGCGACTTTCAGGTTCACGATCCCGAGCCTTGCACGATCAAAGTGGCCCCGAACCACCAATTCGGTGATCCTGAACGCTCTAATCCACGCGACGACAGGTGCGATGATGCGCTTTAAATCGCAGGTGCTGTTACCACTGGGTCGAATTATCCAACGTTCACCGCGATCGATGTGAAGATTATTTGGCCGACGCCGCGCCCCGAAGCCCTCGCAGCGCGCTCAAGCCGCCGAGCTCGGTGGCCTGTTGCTCAGCAGGTGCGCACTGAAGATCTGTTCAAGAAACCCGGCGTGCCGAAAACAATCGACTGGGCAAATGCTTTGCTTTGCACTGGATGTGGCATTCCAAACCTGTAGCCCCGAAACCATCGCCGACACGCTCGCGCTTTATTCTGAAATACCAAGATGACATCGCCAAGTTTGCCCAAGGTTCTTGAAGCGAAAAACGGATTCTGGATCAAGCCAAAGCCAGGGCGGGGACCCATCCAAGTTTGAGCGCGCCACCCATGCTTCCAACGGACCAAAAATCCTCGGGGGTCCGGGTGCTGACAGCCCCGTGGGCAACTGCTGATGGAAACATCTGCCATTAGAGCTGCCGGATAATCCGAGAAACTTGCGGGCAACATCACGCATTGCGCCCGTGCACTGCGGCGTGCCGGACTGCCTATCGGCCCCGGGCGCGTAATCGACGACTCGATCCGCGCTGGGTCTGAACGTGGCGGGGTTTCACGGACAAGAGCTCAATGATTTGCTTACTGGACGCTGTCAGCCTGTTTCCGTGAAAACCGGCCGAACACCGGATCATCTTTGCGCAGCTCTTTTCGTTTGTACTGCGCCGAGCCGCGGTATCTGGAACATATGATGGCGGCGATGGTTGCCGGCGATCCGGTGGCGTACAGGAAGACCGCCCCGCTCAAGCCCGGCCGAGAAAGCGTGCGCGCGAAAGCCCTGCTGGACGGTCCGAAAGCGCCGAACGCGAAGAAGACGGCCCGACGTGATCGCGAACAGAGATCAAGGTCGACGCGAGGGCCTCACGATGTCCTCGCCGCGAAACTTCTGCGCGAGTCTGATTTCGAACTGATGAGCCTCGGCGGAGGTCGGGCCGAGGCCAAGAAGATTGCTGGCGCGGTTGAGCGCCCTGCCGGTTAAAACCCATTGCCCTCGCGCCGCGCCATTGACTTCTCCGAGGGGGCGGGATTGACGCGGCGCGCACCTTGGCGGCTCTGCGGCGCGGCGGCGAGATGCAACAAGCTGGCATTTAAAGATCCCCACGCCCCCGCTATCCTAATCTTGTGTGGTGCTTGCGATATTTCCGGCTCGATTGAGCCAGTATTCCCGCAGGGTGGTGCTGCCATTTCCTGCATGCGGTTGAGCAAGCCAAAGGGCGCGGGAGGGCGCAGGTATCATGCCTTTACCTTCGGGACCGTTTGACCATATCACTGCGCGCCATCTGGCTCCACCCGCGATGTGCGATAGCGCTCTGAGGCGGCATGGGGCACAGGCGCAGGATTGGGAAGGCGGTTTACCCGTATAGGCGCAAGCATAGAGGCGTTTAAACGCGGATTGGTCGCGGCGGGTCATGGGGCAGGGTTGCCGTTGTGCTGTCTGATCACTGACGGACTGGATCGCGGCACGCGCCCGACGATCTGGGCTCGGCAGATGCATAGCCGGTTGCCACCTGTCGAGCGCGGCGGCGACTGGTTGAACCCGGTTGTTTGCGGTGGGACGGTTTTGCGGCCCCAAGGCGGCGGGCATTTCGCGGCAATGCTGCCCTATGTTGACAGTTTTCGCGCCAGGCCATTACGATTTGCTCGCTCGAGGACGCTGGCAGAGGTGATTTTCCCGCCCCGATGACAGGGGCGGAGAAACGCGTTTGATGGGTCTAAATCGACCGTTAGGTCTTAGGCAAAGGTTGGCTGCAAAAGGCCCCCCGCGGTACGGTCCGGACCCAAATCTGCCAGGCGGCGCTTTGACACCACCAAAGTTTCACTTGCGTCGCCGCCGGAATTTCCCGACGCTTTCGAGATTGCAGGAACCGGCGCTTTTGGGCCGCGACCCATGCAAGGCTTTCGGCTTGGTCGAAGTTGCAACGCAATCAGGTGTAGCGCGCTGATCCTCGCCAAACAGAACCTGTGTATCGGCGAATCCAGGTTGACCCCGACGCAGCTCCTCGGCCAGCTCGACGCGGCAAGAAGCCGCGAGGCCACCGTTCTGACAGGTCGGTTACAGGCTTTGATCAGGCGCGCGGGTTGGCACGGATGAATTTTCACCGTTGGGCTTTTTCCTAAGGCCAGATCGCATGGGCGCATCGCCGTCGCGGACGGTTGAGAGCTTCGAGCAGCAGGGCAGATTGCCCGATGTGCCCTTCGGTGGCACCCAGAACCTCAAAGCGACATGGCCGTCACGGACCTCTTTTGCCGAGGATGCTCGTCTGTGTTGTTTCGAGGCAGGGCGCCGACTGCGCCGATGGTGGCGTTGGCAGGATGCCTTTGCTCGTCGCGCTTTCATTGTACAGCCGACGTTGCCCGACACTGTATGGGCATATCCTAGCGTCGGGGAAAGCTGCCTCGCCGGAATGCCTTTCACGCGCCAGACGAACTGGCCCATCGATCTCGGGCTTTTTCGGGGTTGCCGGAAGTTCAGGTTGTCGGATGTGGCCAGAATGGTGGCAAGGTGGCAGAGCCCCGCACGGCGCACACAAAGTTACGGTAGGCTTTCGGCACGGCCTGTTGCCGCCCTCGACAGGGTTCGGCCTTGGGGACGTAGCGGGCTCAACATCCGAGGTGAACGCTATGGCTGTTGGTTGTGCATGGAGCGCACGAGACCGACCCGAGGACCCGGGGTGCGGGCTGGCTGTCGCCCATAACCATTCGATCATATTGTTCATAGACCTCACGCTTATCTGGATGCGTAGTTCGGCTGAGAGATTCAGCGCGTGCAGCCCGTCGATGGGAATCAATTGCCCGCACCATCCGAACAGTGGTTCGGCTCCGCGGGTTGCTCTCTACGTTAGGGGCGGTCATATTCGGGGGCGTTGCCGACAGCGCTTTGAAGCGCAGGTCGGCTTGACTCGCCATTGTGCACGATCAAGAAACCGGTCTTCGGCGAATTGTTTCGCCCACGATAGCAAAGTCGAGGTCCCATTTGTCAAAGACGGCTTTCGCCTCGGCTTGCTGAGTTCGGGGGCGCAGGACCATCCAGCATACGTTCCTGGGATTCCGACAGCGATCATTCATAGGCCGGGTTCATGGCATGTTCGCGGGTTCGGGGACCTTTTCGAGGTCAGACGTACACCAAGGTGCCCTTGTCGCCCATTTCCACGGCCAGAGAGCAGGTACAGAACCCGCCGCCCCATATCACTGAATGGAGATTACAGCATCCCGGTCCCCATCAAGGCTCTAGCGTGCTTGCCACATCATGGCGCTTTTCGGTAAAGGGTCGGCCGACCTGAACAGCGTGGGGCGCTTTGTCTTCGATTGGTGTCGTCAAATTCAGCGCAACCATTTGTCGCGCCGCCGACGCCATTCGCGGCCGAGTTTTCGCGCCGAGCATACACAAACAGGCATGCGCCGGACGCCGGAAAAGCGGCGAGTAGAAATCTTGTCTGTGTCGGGCCAGACCAGGCCCAGCAAAAAAGCGTTCACAAGGCAGTTGCCGTCATAGGCGGTGTCCAAACCTGAACTCGCCCCCCACAGTTGGAAATCGCCCAAAGCAGTTACCATAGCGCCAACGCTGCCAACGACGCCATGCACAGTTGACGGTTCTTGCGATGCTCAGGGCGAGCCAAAGCTTAAGCAATTCATCGCCGCAATAGGACGCCGCGCCCATTGGTTTAAGACATCCGCAGGATGCCGCCCACCGCCAGTCCGCGGCGCCCTTGGTACGGGTTCGATATAGGACGGGGGGGTTTTTATGGCTTTTCCATTTTTTTGAAAACCAGCGCCTGGCCGTCGCCGCATATCGGACGATACCCGCGTTTTCGCCCGGTCCGCAGATCACCTGAGGCCTCGGTTCGGCAGCGTGCGCAAGCCATTTCTTTGACGATTGTTAGGAACAGTGTTCGTTCCACCATGGCCCCCGAAAAGGATGCCCAGTTCGGTAAATTTGTGGGTTTCGCGCCGATGATGTCCAGAATACGCTCGATAGTTTTCATCGCGTTGATGGCCGTGGCCGAAAAATCAGTTCTTGCGGTGATGGCGGGGTTCGGTTCATGGATTGCGCGTTTTCCCCTAGCAATATGCCCCACACCTCTTTAGATCAAGCGCAGCGCGGGGAAAAAAGGAGCTAAGGCGGGAGAAGAGCGTCAGCCAAAAAAAGCGAGCACGAAGCTCGCGAGTCCAAGCAGGGACGTATGAAAGAAAGGCGGCACCGGGAGCCCGCATCGTCTTTCATACCGCCCAATTATGCGGCCGACGGCGTGGATCAAACGCTGAATCGTTAATCGTATGACATGCCCGATATGCGGTTTTCGCGAGTAAGCTAAGCGGGATTCCTTCTCACGCAGCAGTTTGCGGTGGGTTGATGATCTCGTCTTGGACAAAATCTTTGAACGGCTCCGCGACCCGTTTGGACGAGCGCAGTTCTTCGGGGTAGCAAGGAACACAGGACATCAGCCCGACTCGGTCTCGGGGAGTACCTGCACGAGTCGGGGAAGTCGGATCAGGTAGTCAGGAAGAACCCCGATCCCGAGGTTTGTTTGATGACAGCTTGGAGCACACAAAGTAAGTTGTTTACCGTCAGGCATCGACCGCACGTCATGCCATCATAAGCTGTGGATCAGGTTCAGACCCCGCGTGCACCTTGTATGCTGTCTGTATTCTGGCAGATCAGGGCGGTGGATCCGACATATCTTCAAGCCCGCTGCGGGGTGCCGTCGCCTCGAGATTAGGCGGGTGAGGCGTACATGCACATCTTGATCATCATCAGTTTTTTTTGCGCACCAGATCGCCTGCGAACGGCTCTTTCATGCGGATGGCCACATCGCTTCACGCATAGGAAGGGTCCAAGCACGCGCTCTTCCCTAGCATCAGGTCGACTTGAGAGTCGCGTCGTATGTTTTTCGTAAAGCTTGGGGCAGGCGAGGTGCCAGCCAATAAGGTGCCAAAGCCGGTTGTCGTGGTGACGCCCGCAGTTCGCCAAAGACCTTCTTCTTCGCTGTCGCGGATGCGCGCCGCAGCGGTATCGAGCCGTTTTTTTAACACATGGGCGACTGGTGGCATCAAACAGCAGGCTCGCCTTGTTCCGTGAGGGATCAGCCCGCAAGCGCATATGGCGCCTGGAACAGGTTGGTATCAACTGCTCTTTCCAACCCGCGCGATCTGGCGGCTGACCGCAGATTGCGACAGGTTCAGGCTTGTTTTCCCCCGCATGGGTCAAGCTGCCGGCATCCGCAACGGCGTGAAATATTTGAGCTTGTCCCCAACTCCATGAGGGCCACCTTTTTTGATGTTGCGCGCTGTTTCGCAAGAAGCAGCCCATCTTGCTGCGGATTACGTTTAAAACAAACCCTCCGACAGGGGCATCGGGACATATACCGTTTATCTTATCACGGGATGAATCGGGTCAGTGTTGCAAAAGATTTCAAGGGCGCGCGTCCGGTGGGCATTGATGTTATATTGGGGCGGACACAACGCTACTGTACAGGTCAGCTTTTGTGAGCCTAGTGTGAAGCCATAGCTATTGATGCACGTAGGGGGAGGACGCCGCTCATGGGTACGCAAAAACTTCTCATACCTGACCGTATGACCTTGAGAAATCGCCAGGTTGCTGAACGGCACACAGGCGTTGGTGCGCATGATGATGATGCAGGCCGCAAGGGACAAAACCGCAGGTTAAACCACCGGCGGGCTATGTGACCGGATACCGCGGGCTTCGCCTTGGGGGCCGTGGACTTGCAGATGAGCGCGCGCAAGTCGCTGACCGCCGCATTAAACGTCGTGTCGAGCCCGGGCCTGAACGGAAGATTCTTGCGCTACCCGCCCTTTGGCACGTCAAGCAGGCAGAACGCTGCGCGCGAAGGCAAGGTACCGATCGGTGTGATTTGGCCTGTGGTACGGTAAAGGCCCGGGGGGACCGGTTCGGTGATCGTGATGCGCCATGCCAAATATGGCAGGCTTCGTTCCATCACATTGGTGGTGTTGTGCTGAGGGCCTATGGGGGATGACCCACACGGGTGAATCCTCTACCGTGCTGTATCACCAGTTCCGAGTGGGCGATGGGTGATCGGCCTAGATGCCCGTTGGTTCAGGCCCTGCCGGTTGTGCAAGAGAGTCTTGATTACGGTATTTATGGATGCGCGACTAAGTCGTTTTTAGCGGCTATCGGGTCGGTCCTCAATGGACGATGGCAAAGATACCGCTAGAGGCAACATCGGTGGTGAAATGGCGGACGCTCGCAAACAGGATGGAGAGCTCGGTCACGCCGCATGTTTTGATAGCCGACGGGGGGCTCAACATTCGTCTGCAAAATACGCCGCCACCTGCAAGAGGCGCGGTGATGATGACTATTAAAACGATTATGCCGCCGAAGCGTCAGCCATGCCACCAAGATGGACAAACGCATGTGGGGGCAAGCCAGCTGGGTGCCAAAAATCGGCATCGTGGCGCGGGTAAAACTGGCTGGATGTGATCCACGCTATGATGGCCTGCTCAACATCGGACGAAAACGAAGCGAGCGTCTGGGCCTCACACTCTACAAGATCGGTTCAGACTTTTCCCACTGATTATGAAGGGCTTCCATTCCTGGCTGAAGGCTTGATCTGGTCATTGTTCGTCGAAGAAAAGCGCAAAGCTGAATCGAAGTGCAGATCAAAGAGCGCCTTGCTTCTCGGATACGCATCGTCGGGTTCTATGGCTGGCACAAAAGGCGGTGTGCCGGGATGGAGCATGGCGAAGAGCTGTTCCCCACCCGTGGCGGCGCTGGACCCGATCTGCAGATCGCCGAAAAAGCTGGGGGGCATCTTTATGCGAGGAAGGCGGGAATACCGATGGCATCAAGGCCGGATTGGAAAAGCGCTGGATACCGCACCGAACGTGCCGCATAACGCCGCAAAGACATTGCCGGCGCGCTGTTGCCCTGTACTTCTGTTCAGGCTTCCACATCAACTCATCAACCAAGCTCCAGAAGGGAGCCGCCGCCTATGCGGGATCGGTTGCCCACTATATGGTGCAATGGGATGGACCGCGAGACGACGGGCTTTACCCTATGGGGGCGGAACGGGCGCGAACCTCGCGATCGGGTTGGCGGTCCAAGTTCTCCAACGGCGAGCATGTGTTCCAGACCTCGGGGACGGACCCTTACAACCCACTCGGGCAAATTCGTCCGATTTGCGGCCATCGCCCGCCAAGACGAACATTACCTTTACAAGATCCTGTACAACTCTGCTGTTGCGATGACAGGTGGCCCCAGCCATAACTGGAAGCGCGATCTGGGACGCGGCCGCGTATCGTGGCAGAGATCAAGGCCATGGGCGTCAAGAATATCGCTGTGCGTCTATGACGAAAAAGAGGGGATGGTGGGACAAAAAGGCCGTTTGGCGACGTGCCCATTTGTAGGCGAGCGTATGCCGAATCTACAAAAACCGTGCAAGAGAATCTTCGCAAAGCTTTAAGGGCGGTCAGCGCAATCGTCATATCCAGACCTGTAGCCGCCGAAAAAAACGTCCGTCGACGCCAAGCGGGGCTTGTTCCCCGATCCCGACAAGCGCGGTTCATCAACACGGATGTCTGCGAAGGCTGTGGGACTGTGAGTGTGCCCCAGTCGAACTGCGTCCTATCGTGCCCGAAGAAAACCAACTGGGGACGCAAGCGGGGCGATGGATCAATCGTCATGCAACAAGGATTTTTCCTTGCGGGAATGGGGCTTTTGCCCGTCGTTCTGACACTTGAAGGGCCAGAGGCCGTAAAGGAACCCTACAAAACGGAGCGGTCAAAATCCCCGACCTGCCCATGCAAAGCTGCCTTGCATCAACGGACGCATTAACGTGTGATCACCGGCGTCGGTAGGTTACCGGGGTCGTACGATCGGCGCTGTTGCTGGCCCGCCAAGCGGCCCACAGATTGACGGCAAGGGCGCTGGGATATGGAAATTGGCGGGGCTGGCCACAAAAGGGCGGGGCCGTGCACATCCATTGCCGTATGCGAAACCGACCCGAAAGACATTCAGCGCATTCGCGGTTGGCAAACGGGCGAGCGCGGATTGCGTTGATCGGGGGGCGGACCTTGTTTGGTCTCTCTTGCCGCACCAAAAGACCACTTGGCCTGAACGCGCGCTGGGCGCGCCACGGGGCCCGGATTGTGAACTCCCGCCACCAGATCATCACGGGGGAAATTTTACCCGCGATACTGAATTCCCAGATGCCCTATGACCCCCGGCTGACCCTCGCACTAGAGGCGCGGTTGAAAGATGATTTGTGGCGCTGTTTTGATGCTCCTATTGTTGGCCAAGGCAACGCTGGGGGATTCGACTATTCAAGACATGATGATCTTTGGCGCGCGTGGGCAGCAAGGGGTGATCCCCGCTTCTCGCTTGATAGTTTGCAACCAAGGCCGATCACGCTGAACGGGCGCGGGCGGTTGAACGAAAACCTAGCGTGCGTTCGAAATGGGCCGTTGCGGCGGTGTTGCACCCGAAGACGCCAAGCGTTAAGACGCCAAATGTCGTCGCGCTGCCCAAAACCTTGGACGAAAAAAAATCGCCTTCCGGAAAGACCACCCTGACGGGCCTATCAGGGCCAAGGGTTTGCGAACACGCTATGGCGCGATGGTGGGACGAGATCACGGATGACCGGCCTGAAGGAGGCCATGGCGTTGGGCTATCACCAAGCTCTTGTCTTTACAAGGACGAATTACCGAGGTCGCCCCGCTGTTGAAATCCACCCGTGCAAAGTGGCAGAGGCCGTTGGACGGTGACCCCAAGATGACCTTTAACCTCGCACCCGCCATCCATGTCCCCGAAAAACCCGGCGCTTGATGGCCGCCCGATTGAAGGGACCTTTGGGCGCAATGGATGGAGGGGGACCGTTCAAGCTTGCTGTCGCGCATGGAAGTTCCTGCGCGGCCCACCGCCCGCTTTGATCCTTTTGGCCGCACCGAAGAACGCCGGATGGAAACGGTTCCTTGATCACCCAGGTATGAAGCGGACATGAAGGACGTAATTGCCCAAGCTGACCGAAGCGGAACGCATGACGCGATTGTCGCTTCTGGCCGAACTCACCCCTTGCCCAAATCCCCGCCCGCTTTGGGCCCCACGGGTTAAAGCAGGGCGAGTGGAGTCAAGGCCGCCAAGCGCGCGGAGGAAAAACTGCTGGCGGTTTTGATCCGGTCAGGGGGCACGCAAACGTTCGCGCGCGGCAGAATTAGGGCGCCAGACACTAGGCCTGTTGATTAGGGCCGGCTGTAACCGCGCCTTGTCATGAAGCGCTCTAGAGGACCAAGGCAGGACCCTTTGAAAAGGAACTTGATTTCCTTGACCCTTCCCAGCAGCGTGACCTCAAACCGATTGACAGCGCATGACATCAGCTATGCCTATTCCGCCGAAGTCGGCGTCCTGCGCCTGTGCCATTTTATTTCCGGCTGATGGGAAATACAGCACAGGCCCCGTCTGGGGCTGATGAAAACGTGCCATCGGCTATTTGAAGATGACATGGTCGCACGGCATGGCGGTTCTTTGACGTGATGGTCCAGCCGCTATGGGCTGACGCTTAAGGGTGGTGGGGCGGACCTGTCGAACATTCCCCCAACCACTGGCCCTTCATCGCAGTGGCGAACCATCCCTTATGGTATTCTTGACGGGTTGATGCTTCGGTCACAGTGCGTCGCGCCAGGCCGAGGCGAATTCAAGATAATGGCCCCATTTCGGTATTCAACCGCGCGCCGACCTGAAACCGCCATCTGCTGCCGCATCAGCTTTGATGAGGATTAAGGCGGCGCTGGCGTGAAACTTGCGCACCGCAAGACCGCGCTGGACCTATCTGGGACAGGGCGTGTGCTGTCGGGATTTTTCCGGCGCGTACCGTCAAGCACCGGGGCCCGCGACCCCTTCTCCACGTCCCTGATGGGGATCCCGGGCTGGGGGCGCGGTTTCGACCGGCGGCGAATATTGTATTGGCAAGTCGAATGCGACCGGGTGGTGCCGAGTCTATTTCGATGGGGCACACCAGTCGGATGTTCCCAGATTGCGAGCCCACCTTCATCACCACCCTGCGCAGGTGTTGTTGATCCAAAGAGTTCCGGAAAACGGGTCGATTTACGGCCTGTTGCGCGTAGTCATCGGCGAAACATCCCGGCAGGGAATGTGACTGGAACCCCGATGGCCAAAAGGGACGCAAAAAGCCTATGAGGCATTTCCTGCGCAAAAGCGACGTATGCAGTTGTCACCAGAAGCCCCGCAAAATCCTTTGATCTGGGGTGTTGAATTTGTAAGATCGGGCATCGCGCCGACAGATGACGGTTAAGGTGTTATGGCAGTTGGTATTTTCGATTCTGGTCCTTGGCGGGCTGACCGCTGTGGGATGCCGTTCAGGCGCAGTTGCCCGACGGGATTTCGTATTATTTGGCTGATAGCGCCCATGCCCCATACGGCCGGTGCGCCCAATGCCGACGACCATTTACAACCTGACGACCAGCGGCCACCCCAAGCGCTGTTGATGCGTGGGTGCATCTAGGTGATGCCTCCGCATGCAACACCGCCTCTGCCGGCCGCCGTTGGCGCCGTTATGCAAGAAGGGTGGGTCCCGTCGGGCAAAGCGCGTCTTGGGTGGTTTTCGTGCCCCGCTGATTTGACGGTCGATGACCGAGCGCCAGTGGGGGATAATTTTTCCCCCTTCCCCCCCGCGCGAGGGTAGATCTGAACCCATGTGGCGCTGTTTGGGCGACGCCCGCGACGGTTGCCAGCCGTGGGTGCGTCGTTCAACGTGAACTGGCGTTTCGGGCGAATTGCGTATTGTCGGATGTCGAAGCGCAGGGCCTGTGCCGGTTGGTCTCGATGCGATCGAAGACGGTATTCTCATCCCTTCGCCGCACAGGCCTTGAGTACGCAGCACGTGGGACGCGCTAAAGCGCAAAAAATGCCTGCGCCAGAGGCCGCGATTCTGGGCTGCCACGCATTTATCGCTGATGCAGGAAACCTTTCCAGGTGCGCTGGCCCCCGATGGTCAAAGTGTTTTCAGCCAGCCCAATTTGTTCGCGCATAGGCCTGGGAGCGATTACCTGCCAAACGTCACCCCCCAATATGTTGGGCACGGCGAGGCCGCCTTCTTGACCACGGCGCGACCCCAAAAAAAAAGTCAGCAGCCGTGCAACGGCAATTCTTTGCGGACGGGACCGTTGACTTCCAATGCGGCCTTAACACGTATTTGCTAACACTTTCCAAGACGGAACACGACATGACCCATAACATCGCATTCTTGGTGCTTCCGGCTGATACCGGCGCAGAAACTTATCGGCTGATCCCCGCCTTGGCCCATTCATCGATGCAGATCAAAAAGGCCTTGGGGCGCGACACTCTAAGGCGGGGGGCAAGCAATAGCAAAGAGGTGTTTCCCACCACGCTGCGCCACATGGATCTGCCCCGCCTTGGTTCACCATCGACGAGATCGATTTTTTTCACCAGATCGATCTGTGCTTTTTGCGCTGCCCGCATAAACCAGCCAAGAGGTCATCGGAACCTGCCAAAGACCTCAAGATCGTTGACCTTTCGGCCGCATTTCGGGGCTGGCCGCCCGCATCTGAAGCCTAGCAAGGTTGGTTTAGCCAATCCCATGGCGCCTAGAGCAGGCAGAAAAGAGGCGGTTTACGGGTACCGAATTCTTTACGGGCCCGGAAAGAAATCAACATCCGCGGGCCGTTTTGGGTTTGCCACCGATGTAATTGCCTGCCACTGCGTCAGTTCGCCCTCCGCCCCTTGATCCCGAGAAGTGGTGATCGATCTCGACGAATATCATTCTGGACTTGAAAATGCGCGGTTCCTCTGGGTCAGCTAATGTTAACGTAGTGCGGGCGTTCCTTTAACGGAGAATTTGCCTGCAAACGCAGAGCTGTTCCGAGGGGTACCACGCCTATTGCATTGAGGGGGCACGCATCGGCGAATATATGGAGAAATTCGATCAACGGAGTTTTCAGCCATTTGCGGGGCCGTCCGGTCACAAGAAGTACAGTTTTACCCCGCCCATCTCGTTTTGCCGGCCAAACCGGGGGACTGGTTATTCGTGGCGGACGTCTACGTTAACAAGGTGAGGTCCCGCAGGAAAATCCACCCAGACGTGGCCGATGCCTATGACGCAGAGCCTTTTTTATTCGAGGCGTCGCTGTCCATTTGGCGGGAAGCCCGGAGCGACTCGTCCATGTTCGCGGGTGCGAATCTTTGCCATATCGGGCGTGGTGGCTGATCGCGATTGAAGGGCGCGCAAATTGGCGGTGGCGGCAGCACTTGATGAATTTGACCAAGTGGTCTCATAATGCGGGCCAGGGCGTTGGCAAAAAAACGCCAATCTGATGCTAGGGTATTGACGAGGCGGAGGGCTGATGAGGCCCCGCTCTTCTATGGTCGCATGAAAAGTCTATATCATTCGTATTCATCTTCTCCTG
>Ga0163217_1054506_pt1 | contig 14269 bp, 15 predicted proteins | sample SynspAceP_FD_185933 | JGI IMG/M metagenome (GOLD analysis project Ga0163217, IMG submission 185933) | Saline lake microbial communities from Ace Lake in Antarctica - Synechococcus sp. Ace-P (PacBio error correction) | ecosystem: Environmental > Aquatic > Non-marine Saline and Alkaline > Saline ... | reverse complement strand
CCAACTTTGAACAGATCAGCAAGAAGATTTTCTTTGCCATCCACAATCAGTTTGATAGAGCTCTATCGCTCGCCGCCGGTCGTTGCGCCGACCCCCGAGGTACGGAGATGATGGAGGAACTTGCTGGAACTGGAAGAGCACGAGGACCCTGCATTCTGGCGCAGTCAGGTCGATTAGGTTCGCGGTATGTTGATTCAGCCCAGACACAAAAAAAGTTCAGCGAAGGACTAGCCAAATCCCCCCATTGAGCTATATATAGCGTGTTTCTCCCATTGGGAGCGGTATTGGAATGAGTGATGATGATATCGATGACGATGATCTGAACGCCGTTGGATGACGATGGTGATGCAGATGATCTTGCCGGCGAAGTGGACGATGATTTGGTTGATTCGGGTGATGACGAGCCTGCGCCAAGACGCGCAGAAGGCACGCGGCTTACTGAAGGACCCGCTTAGAGGGCCTGTCCATTTGAGGGCAAGGCTCTCGGGAACGGAAATGCTTGCACGCCAGATGGAAGAGTTATGGCCAGAGGCGCAGGCGTTCAGGGAAAGTGACGCCAATGTGGGCGGTGATCCACCCACGCCAAGCCTTGATAGCAAGTATGGCAGCCGTCCATCTGGATTGATTGAGGGCGCTGCCGCTTTCAGGCCCGTCAGGGGATAGAAAAAGAGCTGTTTTCTATCCTGCGCTCGCTCGCTATTCCTTGTGACTGGTTTCAGACCGCAGAATGTAGTTCGTCCAGCCATGCCAGGATTTCACTCAGGCAGCGCACTTCGCCAATTCGGTGCTGGGGCGAGTCTGCCCAGGACTTGCCATGCCGGTTTGAACCACAGGAGTATGGCAAGCCCGCCTCCGTTGGCACCCTGGACGTCGTCAACGGGCATGGTCGCCGATATTTGCAGTGCATTTGCCTTGCTTCAACGCCCAGGGCGCTCAAGCGCGGCTACAAAGGGGGCTGAGTCAGGCTTTGCTGATACCCACTTTCAGTTCCGCCGAGACAATCACGCTGAAATACTTATCCAGCCCTAACCTGCGTACATCGGGCGTTCGCCGTTTGGGAAAATTGGTCGCCAGGGGGTTATTTGGCGAGAGGGTCTGCAGCAGGTTTTCGGCATTGGCGGGAACAAGGTCAGCGCGTGACGTGCTTCGAGAAAACACATCGAGCCCCTGCGGGCGGAGTGAGATCCTCACCTGCTCTGGCGAAATAGCCTGCCCGCGTCAAAACCCAACGCCATGACGCCAACCTGAAATCGGTCACCCGATGGCCGCAGTAGCGGAATCGTGGCAGTACCTCGTGGCGCAGAGCCTTGCGCCGCCTCGCTGTCCAGCGCTCGGCAAACTTGCGGCGGCGTGCTCGGCGCTTACCCAGGCCATCAGGGTCTTGTTCGGGCGCGACCACCACGATTCCGGTTTCCCACCAGGGTATTGTCCAGACAAAGGTCAGCAGGCGAATCTTCAGTTCTCGTTCTTTGCGTTTGGCGCGGGGATGCGCCTGATCTACACCTGGGCCAGATGCGAAAAAGCCAGGTGTGTATAGATTTGTGTCGTACTGGATATCCGCATGCCGAGCAGCTCCTGCACCGCCGCAGGTCGCCTGAAGACTCCAGCATATGGCTTGGCAAAGGAGTGCCGCCAGCATATGCAGATGCAGGTTCTGGCCAATGTGCTGAACGCCCCAGGCCTGAACCCGCAACTTGAATGGCGCAGGCTTACTCAAGCCCGGCCCTGTTGCCCACAAAAAGCGCCGGGGTTTGTTCAGCTGCGGCCAGGGTACGAACGGACGAGCCAGCGCGCCAGAGCTTCGCGGCCAGGGCGGCCAACGGGTACAAGCCGGGTCTTGTTGCCCCTTGCCGAGTTTACTCGGACTTCGCCTTGGCCATATCCAGGACTGTGGATACCAGGCGGCCAGTTCTGGACAGGCGCAAACCCGATGAGTAGAAAGAGTTCGGCATGCGTGATCACGCACCGCCAACCCATTCATCGTCGCTGTTGTCATTAAGCAGCTGCGAGGTCAGCATCGGCGTCCAGCGGCCTTGGGCAGCTTGCCGCGGTGACTTAGGCGCGCGCAGGTCAACGGCGGGGTTGTGCTTTGCCATAGGCGTTTCGCGAATCAGTGTAGCTGTAACAAGCTGCGCACGGCGCTGGAAGCGCTGCAAAACTGCGGCCCCGCCCAAGTCCGGCTTGATGTGCGTTGGGCAACGAACAGCCGCAATTGTGCTGGTATCTCAGATCCTGCCAACTGGTCAGGGTGCGACTGACCAGGAAAGTTCCCCGAAGACTTTCAGATCATGCCCGGTAGGCTTCCAGGCGGGCGCCGGTGATAGCTGCGCGCTCATTTGCGCAGATGCCGATAGAAGGCGTTCCGTATCGCCTGCAGTGAGCGGACGCTGTCATCTCAGCTGCGGCCTTCGTCTGCCAGGGGCGCTGACGCAGCAGCACACGCGCTAGCGCGTCGGCAATATTAGCAAGAAACAGAGTGCCCGTGGCGTTTGCTGGGTAATGGTTGGTCGTCACGGACTCCCCAGGCAATCACGCCGTTGGGTACCCCTGATGTGAATGGGCGATTATGGCCGGTGGAATTCCACCTGGTGCGGCCCTCGCCAAACAGGAAGGTCAGTTCGTGGGGCCGCAGCACGCACTCAGCGTTTTGCCGCTGGTCGAGCCAAATGGCGATGGCTCTCGCGCCGCGCTGATGAGTCACGCAGCGTGGTTACTGAAGCGCGGGGGTTTCGCTTGAACAGAATCAGGGCTGACAAGGGCAACCTGGAAAAATCATCACGCAAACTTGTTCTTCATGCTGGCAATCACCTGCTCAAAGGCTTTTGCGCTTCAAAGCAGGTTGCAGTATCAGCCGCCGGCTTTTTCAACAGGCGGTTCATTTTCACGGGCCACGTCCATCAATGACCGAGTCGATGGCGCCACATCGATATTGCGCTCGCGCAGCAGCTTGACTTGCGCTCGACCCAGCGACACTTGCCTGGCCAGGACTTGATGCGGTGATTCAGTTCTGCAGCAGCTTCATCATGGCTCGGCGAAAAAAGGCCGTGGGTGCTGGCGCAGATTACTCCGCCACCTGGGCGGCGTCCAGCTCCACAGTGGGCCTGGCTTGGCTTGTCGCTCATACGCGTATCTGTCCTCGTAAACCGAGTGCAGGGGCCCGGTCATCATCACCGGCTGCGGGCCGGGGCCCATTTCTTTGTTGCAGATCGCCACCGGGCAGTTGAACACGACGGCGACTCCAGATAACCAAAGGCGAATAGCCGGCCACAGCCGCAGCGCAGGCGCCGGTGCCGCAGGCCAGCGTTTCGCCAGCGCCCCGTTCGTAACGCGCAAAAACGCACGTGGTGAGCGTTCAGCCAACTGCATAAAGCCGGCATTTCACGCCCTTGCTGAAGCGGCCGGTGTTTTTCGACAACGGGGCCCCAAGGTAGAAACGGGAAAGTGTCCAGGTTGGTCGACCAGCGTCACGGCAATGCGTGGTTGCCCATCGACAGCGCGAATACTTCCAACTTGCTGATCACCCACCTCCAGCCGGTAGGCCAGGGCTTCGTCGTTGTCAGCCTGAAAAGAATCTGGCTAAGGTCAAAGCGCGGCGCCCGCCATATCCACTGTCACCAGCCCATCGGGATGGACGGTGAGGGGTGATAGGGCCGGCCTGCTGGTTTCACCTGGATCTCGGATTTGGCCGTTCAGCGTTTGTCCTGAACAAAGCGGCAAAAACAGCGTGCCCCATTACCGCACTGCTCCACTTCGCTGCCGTCGGCATTTGAAGATACGGTAGCGAAAATCCATGTTCCGGGTTGCCCGGCGGTCGACCACAGCATTGATCGAAGCCGATGCCGGTATGTCGGTCAACTCCTTGGGCGGATCAGCTTGGCCGACAGCTGCGGCATGCTGGGTCACCAGATCAATGACCCATGAAGTCATTGCCAGCCCAGCATTTGGTGAATCGCAAGCCATATCAGGCTCGGGTAAACAGGGATTTTCGCAGCGGAAGAGTTCGCTGAGGGTTTTCGCGGCGGCCCGCACCAGATGGCTCTGCTGCCATCGACCATGGACTTTCCGCGCGCGTGCGCGGGTGTTGTATGTTTGGAGCTCATGACAAAAGCCGTTAGCACCGGCGGAAGCCGCACTTGCCAGCAGGATCGCCTTCGGCCAGCGCCAGTTCCCGATCCTTTTGCCAGAAAGTCACCGGTTTCGCATACCGGCCCAACGATATCCCACTGCAGCGCGGCAACATCGTTGGCGCGGGGTAACGGCATTCAAGACCCATCAGGCACTGAGAGTGCCGGGCGAACAGATCGTTCATCGCCCGCATCGATAATCGCGAAAATTCTTTGTGTTCGGTCGGCTTGAGCAGCGTTTGACCCGCGTTAGCAGCACCCCTGGCATTGGCGACATTGAGCCGGCCTGGCTCAACCAGTACGGTCAGATCACGGCTGCGCCAGATTGCGCCTTGGGACCTTGCCCAGATAGGCCGCGGGGTTGGGCCGGTACTTCATCGCGGTAGGTGACGCCCAGGCCGCCAACCCAGATCGATTTTGTGGCGGGATATGGGATGCCCTCCGGCGGCCATCTTCGTCGAATTCAGTGCCAGCAGACGATCAAGAGCGTCGATTCAGCGGCGTGTCGTCGGTCAGCTGCGACGCCGATATGGCAGTCCACGCCACAGATCTGAATGTCGGCCATCTGCGCGGCCGCGCGCCGATACACCGCTGGCGCGGGCGGATATCGATTACCGAACTTGTTTTCCTTCGCCCGGTGGAGATATACGGATGAGTCATGGCATTCCACATCGGGATTGCACTCGCAACGACATCCGGCGCCTTGACGCCGAGCTCGGCGCCACCTGTTGCAGGCCGCTCCAGCTCAAGCAGTGGACTCCACATTGAAGCAATGGCATACCACTTGCAGGGCACGGCGCATTTGTTCGTCAGCGGTTTTGCCCAGTGCGGAAAAAGACGATCCGCGAGGGCTCACCGCCCGCCGCCAGCACCCCGCTCCAGTTCGCCGACAGAGACGATGTCAAGCCCCGCCCCCAACGCGCCAGCAGATTTCAACACGGCCAGATTGGAGTTGGCCTTTACGGCGAAAACACACCAGATGCGGTTGTGCCGCTCAGGGCGTTGTCCCCATTCCTGCAGGCCTGTGCCTCGATTAGCGGCGGCGCGCAGTTAGACAAAACAGGGGTAGCCATACTGATCGGCAAATCGCGGACAATGGCAATGGCTTCGGCGTGCAGGCGCCGTTCTGGTATTCAAAAGCGCTGTCATGGTGCGATCAGTTTTGGCCGTCGGGTTTGCTGGGAACATTTCCTCGCGAGCCGGGGTCAACCGGGCTGACCCGCGGGTTTTCTTCGGCTGAACACGGGCCCTTTTTGACCACAACAGCCAAATACCAGCAAAGCAAAGTATGAAACGCTGCGTAAAGCTTCATGATGAAATCCTTATTTGAAAGCGGCAATATTACGGCAGTATACCCAGCGCCCGGCTTGCGCCACCGACCGGCGTCAGTATCAGACAGAGAGAAGCACCCATGCACGAAACTGGCGACAGAATTCAAACAAAACAGGGCCGATCAGTTACAGGACCCAGATTGAGCATTTGCCATGGACGCCAGCGGGCTGGATCTGAACATGGAGCAGAGCGAAGGCTCACTGATCCTGTATGCTCGCTGAAGCGCCCGCGGTGGTGATGGTCGGCAGCCGGCTTCCGTGAAAATCTGGCTGGCCGCGCCGGGTAACCACCTTGCATTTGGCTACCGCCGGGTGAAGGCTGCTGCCACGACAGTGACGACGAGCCGCTGGCTGCCGTTGCTCGGGCAGGGATACTCGAGCGATCTGACCCGGGAGGAAGGCGAGCTGGAAACTGGACTTGACCTTGAGTAACTCGACCTTGAATAACAGCCAGCGCAGGCAGGCAACCTTCGCCTTGCGTGCGCCAATGTTGTTCTGGACGGAGGACGATGCCTGGGTTGCGGTCGTCTGATGGCGGAAATTCTCGAGTTGGGCTGCGGGCCAGGCGATCAGCGCCAGGTGCGATTGTCGCCGCTGCCCGGGCGCGGCACGCGCTTCGTCAGTAGCCCTGGCTTAGCCCCTGGAAGCGCCTCATGGGCCTTGTTTCAATCCATCTTCAAGTGGTTGGCGATAGCGCAGGGTACTGGACCGTTTGGCCCAAAGTGCGCCGGGGGGTCCAATGGGCGGACAGATCCAGATCGGTGATGTAGGCCAAGGGATTAGGGCCTCGTTTGCTGCGGCGCGTGTGCAGAATTGTTGCCGCGCTTACCTCGGCATATTAGTTGAAGCGCCGTATTTCCAGTTCGGAAAACTCCGTTGATTTGCCAGAAATACTGACCTTCAGGGCGCTGGCCTTTCCGGTGCGCGTTCGGCAATGGGCCTGCCACGCGTAATAGGTCCGCCTCGACGCCCTGCATCGGTAGCGCTTGCGGCACAGACGCACGCTCTGGCCTTCGCTGGGCGGGCCCACAATTGGCCATCAGTTTGCACGGGTCTTTCGCGCAGGCTGCGTTTTCCAGGCTGAGATTGACCTGACGGAACGTAATGCGCGTCTATGGCAGAAAGCGTAGCAGCGCGGGTAGCAGCAGCGTTGTCTCGTCACGGTAGGCTTGGCCGCTTGCGTCCATTACCGAGCCCAGCTCGTCGAGCACTGGTGATTTCCGCCTGAGGACTTGTGCCATCAGCCGGTAGAATACCGGAGGTCTGCTCAGCCTGGGCCTGCTGCAGTATCAGGCGCCAGGTGCCTGACCTTGCAGTGCATAAGCGGGTTCGACACCAGCGGGCTGTAATCAGCGCGTGTTGTTGCCCAGGTAGCTGGGCCAGGCGCTCACGGTCGCAATCTGCGTATAGCGATCTGCTTGCCTTTGCGCTCCAGCACCTGGTAGCTGTTCGCACCTGCCAGCAGAAAGCGTGGGGTGGCTCACACAGGCAGTTCGCGCGTGGCATCGCGGAACAGCGCTCCACTCGATTCGGCAATGGCGCTGGAGCGGTTACGGCAGAAGCAGGCGACCTGCATCTCCGGCAAATGGGAATGGCTCATGGGCCCTTGTTCAGGAGATCGCAGAGTGCCTGAAACACAAGCCTGCTCGCCTTCGGTGGCGGGTGACCAGCAGCTCATTCAGCTTTTTCAGTGGTAATCTGGTCGAACTCAGAATCAGGTTGTCGCGCAGCCCCGAATAAGCCCGCGCCATCGGACTGTGGGCTTGCTGATTAGGTGCAGATTTTTTTTCTGGCTGTGTGACCGGCAGAGGGGTCATAGCCGACATTGATCAGCAGAAGGTTATGGCAAGGCCTGGACTTGGCGCGAGGATTAACGCGTCCTCGGTCAGCGCCGGTAGCGGCAGGGGGAAATTCTTGCGCTATTGCAAGCAACAGATTGCCAATTCAAAATTCGGTCAGCGCGCTGTCGCCGGGTGTGAACGGCGATTCGCGTTGAAACCGGTGTCGACCAGGCCGTTACGGGGGCCCAGCCAGCAGTTCGATCAATTTGCCGCTGGCGCGTTGAGCGGCGCGTGATTTCCACCCAGCTCCTGCTGGTTTGGAGTGTGCCGCGGTACAGGCTCCAATGCGCCTGGGCGGTCGTCACCTCAGGCCGCAGTGCCAGTGTCAGCAGGGGCTCGCTCAAAGGCTGGCGCAATACCGGGATTTGATCCACCTCGATCGTTGCCATGCCTTGCGCTCGAAGCAGCGTACAGCCGCCGGCCGAGCAGCGGACAGATCGCGGCTGTGTGACCTTGTTTGATGACATTTCTGGCCGCGCCCTAACTGCAACAGAAAGCGGTAGCTTGTGGGTCCAATTTCACTGACCAGTTAATAGCCGCTCCTGGGACACTTCACGCACGCGCCACCCTTGCCGGTTGTCCATTTGCTGAAGGCTTGGCGAGGCATCCCATTGCCACTCACGCACAGTTTTTCGATCAGGCTGCGCTCCAGCCGAGTAACCCCTGTACGGCGGCTTTAGGGCACCGTCGGCTTTGATATACCAGCAGCGCGCGCACCAGATCCAGCCGTCTATTGCTCGTTCGCGTTGCCAACAGATTAGGTCTAATTACGCCGATAGAGCATGACGTAGGGATCCAAGTTTCGTCGACATCCAGATGATTGGCATAGACTTGGTGTTTGAAGGTCCAGGGCTCAGGCAGCCGCGTGCCGGGTGGTTCGCTGGCATAGACCTCGGTTGAGCAGTAACGTTGAGTACCGATTTGTAGGGGCGACTTCGATTCCCTTGGAACAAGTTGCCAGAGCCCGGCCACCGGGACATATTCGCCCGCCGGAAGTGCGCCATATTTGCCCAGATCCAGACTGTTCCTGCTCACGGATGAAACGTTTTGTCGATCAACTGGCGGATATAGCCCGGGGTAGGCGGATTCTTTCGTTGGCCGGACCAGCCACCACCAACGGAAGCGGCCGCCGGCCAATATCGCCGTGCGGGTATAAACTCGTCCAGCAGGAGGTAGTGTGGTGCTGCCACAGGTCTTCTATCGATAAGTTCGTTTGCTTGCGGTCCCCCAGGGCAAAAGGTCGCCGGGATTTGACCAGATGGAAAAGCGCTCGCTGCCCTGGGTTCGCCGCCCAGGTGGTCAGCAAGCGGGGCATTTGGCTGCAGCTCGGCCAGCGCCTGAAGCCGTCAGCTCCGGGCGTGACATACCCGATATCCAGATCGCTTGTTCGGACTGGGCAATTGGTCCTCGCGCTACCATTCATGATAGCGCCTGGATATCCGCGTAAAACCCGCCGGGTGGCGGCGATAGGTGAAACTGCGGGTCAGTGCCTGAGCCCCCAGCAGCACCTGGGATTTTCCGGGGCTCTGTTAGCCGGCCAGCCCATGAGTGTTTGCCGGACCACATAGCCGGCAATAGCGGGTGGTTTACATCAAAGGAGCAAGGGGCTCAGCTGCAGTACGTTTTGTTACTGGCGTTGGGAGGCAAGGCCTGCCAACACGCGTTGCAGGCGGCTCTGGTTTGATGTCCATGAAGCGTTTGCGCAGGGTGCGTGAGTGCCTTGCGCGTCGATCCCCTTCTTCGATCTGGAGCTGGATTTCCCCACGCTGGGCCATAGACAGCTATTTCATTCCTTACCGGCGCGTAAAATCGTTCAGCCAACGGCCTGACTGTGCTCCGGCCGCATCCAGGCCCAGGCTGGTCAGAACCCACCGGCTGGCAGGGTGGTTCAGGCCACGTGATGCAAGCGCCCGGCGGCTGCCACAACATCGGCAGAAGCTTCGTGTGGTGGATTTTCAGCCCTTCCAGGGAGTGGCGAGGTTTGAACTGATTCAGCAGGTTTGATTGCGGCAATTTTCTTCCGGTTTCAGCATAGGCGGGCAGTTCCTTTCGTTGGAGGTGTTCTCGGCAGTCTAGCCTTAAAACTCGCCACGGAAGGGATAGGGATTATCGTCTATTTGTTCGTAGTGGCCTGGGGCATTCAGCCAGCTTATTGCCACTGGAAATTTCCCGGCAGTGGCTACAACAAGCGGGACACAAGAATAGACCAGGCTCGGAAGAGTCCTTTTCATGCTTAAGCTTCATGGTTTGCGCGTCTAGTTTAATTATTTCAATATGGTAGCTTTGCCCTGGGCTGGAAAAGGCGTCTGGATTTCGAAGTCAGTCGTGCCATTGGCAGCCAGGATCCTGAGTTTCTGGCGATTCAGGTCCGCGCGTGGCAAGGTGCCCCTGCCTGGAAAACGACCCGGTTTCATCAACGAAACCAATGTGAATCCTTTGGAATATATCGAGGAGACCCAGGTGCAAACGCTTGTTTGCCAGAGGACGCCTACGAGCGCCGCCATTGTGCGGGCCCTGACAAGGGAAATCGATGTTGTACATCGAATTGCCGGCACGCAGCTGCTTACTATGGAGTGTTTTTCGGCGGGGAAGGTGGACAGGGCGATCAAGGACCAAGGCCAATGGCCGAGATTTGCTGGCCGGTGTTGGCACGCTCAAAGCGCCACGGCAAGTTCGCCCCTTACGTTGCGGGGGAGCGAAATGACCATTCGCGGATGATGTTGTTCTTTACAGCTTTGACCTGGTCCTGTGCGGTGGCGAGAAGCGTTCGAGGATCGACCTGGCTGGACTGACTTCCCCGGAGGCCCAGGCCCTGCTGAAAAAGCTGGGTGAAGAATGCCCCCAAATGTGAAGCAGGTTGAAGCAGGGAACAAGAACGCCGAGAATGGCCGCGTTATCGCTGCAGCGCGGGCCCCGCCAAGAAGTTAATTTGCTCCAGGGTCCGCTGGGGGCATGGGCCCCGCGCGGGCCCTGAACGTCAGAATGGATTCCCGCTTTCGCGCACTGCTGTCCGGGGAAAATAATGGGGCTCTTCATGCGAAACCAGCCCCATCTGGCAAATCGCTCTCTTTCTATCTTGGTGCTCTCGCCATCCGTTCGTAGCTGGTTTTATCGGTAGCGAGAACGCTGAAAAACAAGGTCCACTCGCAGCTCCGCCCAGGAGCCGCCATAACGTCCCCTGAAAGCCACTGTTTTGCGGTTGAATAACAACAAGCAAATTAGGGGCAATCAGGCCGCACACAACAGTTGGGATTTTGACCGCGTTTTCGCTTGCGACCAAGGAAAACGCTTGGAATCTTCAGGTGCGCTTGATCCAACTTGAAATTACAGCTCCCAATGGGGCCCAGCGTTTCCTTTATTAGCGCTGCGCAATTCAAGCTCTGCCGCGCTTTCCAGTCGTTTGGCGCCAGTAATAATAGGCGAACTTTTGCCCGGTCTATCCACAGGTAACCGCGTAGTAGCTGGGACTGTAAAGGTTGCGCGACGCGCGCCAGGATGCTTATTTGCTAAGGAACCAAATTTCATCCGATTAGGACCACCGAATTCGGCAGCGACTGGGAAGGCTTTGCTCGAACTTTTAAAGCCAGTATTTTTCTTTGAAGCGGGTGACCAAACAGAGCACCCTGCTGGTTCGATTTCAGGACCACCAGATTTGAAAATCGCAATACCCCTTGGTTCGGAAGACCGTAACCGCCCCTCGATCTCGGATGTTAGCTCACGACCGACCTAATTATCGTTCACATTCGCAGGGCTAAAACTGACTGAAACGGGCGCTTCTTGGCCTCTTTTCGTACCAGCATATGGCCAGCTTGATTGCCCTGTTGTGTTGCGCGTCTCTTGTTCACGGATCCACCCATCAAAAACCCCGGCCCCTTCAACGAAATGGAGCTCGAATTCGAGAAGTACAGGCAGATCCTCACCTTCCTTGCCGAAAGTTCGATTAAACCCTGGCTCATTCAACGCCTGTGCGGCTCTGAAAAGGGGCTCGCTAGAGCGCTTACGGTTGGCTTCAGCTAAGAGTCGAGCGGCCGTAATTGTTCCAGTTCCCCAGGTGGTAGTGATGACGCTTTTGGCTGTTATACGCGGCCTCGATCATGCGCACTCGAAGCCCCGCTAAGATGACCCAAAGGGACATCGCAACTAGTTTGGTCTCGGACTCTTGAATCCCTTGCTGTATCCGATCTGCCGGTGTCTCTTGAACCTTGTCATCCGAAACGCGGAGCGGAAAAGCTTTAAGAACAGATTGCAGGCGGTTTATGCTTAAACATCTTGCGGTGTCTCTGGATTGAAGTTGGCGCTCGGGGTTTTAACCCCTCCAGCTAGAACACCGCAACCCTTTCAGTTACCCCTCAATATTTTCCCCGGACAGCAGTGCGCTTCGCGGAATACCGCGTGAGGGGTACTAAAAAAGGAGCGCAGGTACGCGAAACACCCAGTTTTGGTCCCGCGTCCCCGAAAATCCTCGCCCCACCCCCGTCATTTCCCGCGAAAGGCGGGAATCCATTGAGGGTGGGTACGTAACCTGGGCATGGTCGACGTTGGCGTTCACCTGAGCCGCGCTAAATCATATCCTCGAAACGGGTCATCCTTGCGGAAACCACCAAAACGCCTGGCCAAAACCCTGGAATGCGGATCTGATCCGGAGTGATCTCGATCTGGCTTATCGTCGATCATTTCTGCCCGAAATTATAAATTAATATCCAACTGGACCCTTGAGCGCACGGCTGGTCGTAGGCCTGGGCCGCGGCTGCGGGTCTGTTCGCGGCGTGCCAAGGTAATCGGGCAAACACACGTCCTCACATAAACGTTGCGCCCAGCATTCCGCTCGACCACACTCGGTGCCAGCCACTTACGGGGCGCTGGCATTTTGCCGCCAAAGCCCTTGGGAGTTTGATAAAGCAACACCTCAAGCGGGTGGTCGTGCGCGGTTCAGATCCTGGGTACTGATCCGCAGATTCTTCTGAAACAACATCATCTGCCAACCGCATCGATGGTCTTGATTGCCGGGCAGCAGTTGGTATTTGAAACGTTGCCCAGGCGCGGAGGGTAAGCTGGTCGGCGCTGGGCGGCTGGCCAGGGAGTGCCCGACGTAAGCCTGACCGCCGTCAGTGGTAGATCGTGAAACACCAAAGGGCCTCGGACTACCGGTCCAGCAAAAAGCTCGGATTCGGTCACGCGGTGGGCCGGCGTGCTGGAGGCCGTGGGGCGTGGATAAAAGCTTGCGCTGCTTGACCGCATCTTCGCGAGAATCTGCATGGCACTGTGGATCGATTTGGACATGGTCAGATAATTGCCCGGGCCCGTGCGCGGAAATCGACCTTCTTTGAAACCGTCAGCTGTTAACGAACACATCCGGCACAGCGCCATGAATGTCCGCCCCCAACTGCATGGCCAGTTCGTTCATCCATCAGCATGAAGAACTGGCTGGATTCAGCCAGGGTAAAACCGCAGTTTCTTGGCTGAACGGCGCGGCTGGCGCGGCGGAAGTCGACATCGTCCTTGCCTTCCCGATGGCTGCCGCAGGCCTCTTCGGTGGCCAGTGCGCCCATGGCGCCGTAAACCCTCGGATACATTCCTGGGTTAATCGGGGCTTTTTCGCACGTTGCCTACCAGGCACCACCGCGGGCTACGGCCGTGGTGATCATTTCGGTGGCTTTTTGCAGGTTGTACAGGGAAGCTGGCCGCAGGCGCCCACTGATTGCGCCGGTGGTGCCGACGCTGCCAAGGATATTAAGCGTTTGATAAAGTCCGCAGGCATAGCTGTTCAGAACCCAGCGCATAGTTGCGTGGCGCTGGAACCTCGTTTGCCCTTCAGGCGCGACTTGCATCAGCCAAACCAAAACTGTTCTCGTCCAAACTGGTCATGGCCGGTGGCGAACACGGCGGATCTCGTTCGGGCTGCTACGCGTTGACGATGCGTTTTCCCAGGCGATGCGGTGGAAGCGCCAGGCGCATCGGTGGCGGCGACTATGGTCATCTGCCAAGCGCGCGGATGAAAAAGCGTTGGATGGTACTGTTCGCCAGCTCGAAAGCCGCTGGGCCAACTGGCCGGCGGATTGACCGCGCGCGCCGGTAACTGTCGACCTTGATGCACAGCCGTCGTAACCGGTGGACCATGACTTCGGTTATCGTTCAGGTTTCTCGATCACCCAGTCGGTCGGCAGCGGCTCAGGCAGTGCTTGGGCCAGGGTGTAAAGGGAAACAACGGGTTGCCGGCTTCGCCGGTGATGGTCAGGTTTTTGTCTGGCCAGTGCGCGGCGTCGACACCAGATAGCGCTTCTCGATTACGCCCACCAGGGTTGCCGTCGGAGGATCTTGCTGACCAAAGGCGGAATTCTATTTTCGTGCGAGGGCTCAAGCACCTTGGCCTTCGGCGTCGACATTACTGGTCGTTTCGTCGACTGGGGACCAGGCTTCATCAATACGGCCAGGCAGCAGGGGTTTCCTGGCGCTCGGGCGCTGGGCAGGGACTCGATCACGGTTGCGACGAAACCCGTGGTGAAAGGAAACTGCGGCCGGCGGCGATTGTTAAACCACCGAAAACGGACAATAACCCGGCAAAACGCGAACATTTAAACGCATGACTCCTGGCCAGTTGCCCCAAAACTGGCAGGCCGGCATTATTGCCGGGGCCTGAACATTGGGTTATTGTTTCTTCGAATTGCTTATGCTGACGAGGAAAACTGTTAACTTGGCTTGGTTTCACGTTTTAGGACCATTTGCTGATTTTACTTTTGCTTGCGTCTTCGCAGGGGCCTTCCTTGGCCCGAGCCATTCAGCCGGGCCGGTTTTGCTCGAAGATCACCCAATTAAAAAAAAAACTTTGCGGGTTGGCTTGATTTTAACCTTTTCCCAAGCTGTGCGGAAAAACCCAAAAAACTTGGCCGGAAATTCACAAAGCCCGGAATATAGTGAGTATCGGCCCCGGGCCCCTTTATTCCTTTCCCTTCTTTTTTTTTTTCACCAAAAGTGG